>ERZ724506.376-NODE-376-length-15715-cov-10.981481_pt1 | contig 15715 bp, 21 predicted proteins | sample MGYA00376039_ERZ724506 | MGnify/ENA primary metagenome ERZ724506 (study PRJEB28724, sample SAMN07190887) | wastewater metagenome | isolation source: effluent of sewage treatment plant in Hong Hong | place: USA: Christiansburg, Virginia | collected 2016-03-01 ... | reverse complement strand
CGGATTTGCACTCGAGGCGGATCATCCCTATACACTCGATATTGAGAAAGATGAGACAGAACAACATATACGACATATCGTTGTATTCCAAAAAAAGAAGGACTAGGGTCTGTGCTAGCTTGAAAAGATGTTTGTTTAGTGTGATTCAAAAATTTGGATTCCGTCATTTCGACGATAGGAGAAATCCCTTTTCCTGGGAATTTTGAAATAAAAAATATCAAATTCTCATAAGATGCATTTGAAAAGGGATCTCTACGAGATGACAATACAGAAGAAAATTTGAATTTGTGAATAGATTTTTTCTATGAGATTGGCACACACAAGAATATTTATGGAAATTAAAAAAAAGAAGGACGAACCCTTCTTTTTTTCTATCTCACATTATACATCCATCTCACCCATGCTTGAAAACCAGAGGAATTTAAAACATGCAACTTCCTCGGATTCTCCCAACCAGAGAGCTTCGCAAGATTTGTCACCTTCCCACCAAATGGATGCTCGATTGCCTTAATCTGCTCCTTAGTTAATTTCAACATATCCTCTGTACATCCATATTGCGTCGTGAGAAACTCTTTGATTTCTTCTTTGGTTACGAGTTCTTGTATCTCTTCTTTCGTTAATATTTTCACTTCTTCCAGATCATACACCCATCTCACCCATGCTTGAAAACCAGAAGGAGTTTGAAGTTGCAGATTCCCAGGATTCTCCCACCCAGAGAGCGTTGCAAGGTTTGTCACTTTCCCACCAAATGGATGTTCGATTGTGCTAATCTGCGTCCCATTCAACTTCAATATATCCTCTGTACATCCATATCGCATCGTGAGAAACTTCTTGATTTCTTCTTTGTTTAAAGCTTTCACTTCTTCCAAATCATATATCCACCTGACCCAGGCTTGAAAACCAGGAGACCTGTGAAGTCGCAGATTCCCAGGATTCTCCCACCCAGAGAGCGTTGCAAGATGTATTATCTTCCCACCCACTGGGTGTTCGATTGTGCTAATCTGCGTCCCATTCAGCTTCAATATATCCTCTGTACTTCCATACTGCTTCGTGAGAAACTCTTTGATTTCTTCTTTTGTCACGAGTTCTTGTGTCTCTTCTTTCGTTAATATTTTCACTTCCTCCAGATCATGCATCCACCTCATCCACGCTTGAAAACCACTTGGATTTACAACATCTAACTTCCCTCGATTCTCCCAACCAGAGAGCTTCACAAGACTTATCACCTTTCCACCGACTGGATGTTTGACTGTAGTAATCTGCTTCCCAGTCAACTTCAATATATCCTCCGTACTTCCATATTGCTCTGTGAGCCATTGTTTGATTTCTTCTTTGGTTGGCATGAGAAGAGTGTCTAGTTGCTTCTGGAGTGTTCCTATTGTGAGTCCTATACGAGAGAGATCGGCGCCATATTCCATTCCATGGAGTTTACCGTAGGTAATGTGAAATCCATGAGTATCATGTGATGATTCTCTTTCTCCTTGAATAATGAAATCATCATCGATTCATATAGCTCCATTGCGCTTATCATTATTTATTTTTTTGCGATTTTGATATTCTTGATAGATATCGTCGATCCATGCAAAATTCTTGAAGCTTGCGGTATAGTCGTAGTAGCGCACGGTTCCATCTCCTCTCAGTCAGCGTCCAAACTGCTGAAGATATATCTTGGCACTGCTAGTATTCCGATAGAATACGACATTCTTGACGACGGGGAGATCGATAGATTCATTGAGCTTGCCAATAGCGATGATGACCTTACATGGATCCTGAGGATCACGAAGTCGATCGATTGCACGATTTGCATCATTGTCTGAGTGATAGGAGAGTGCATATCCAGATCTACTCGGATCAAGATGCCTGGCTATCTCGTCCGCCTCATCTATCGAGCTCACAAATATGACGGTCTCTTCGAGTTGTTTGATACCTGCTTCATTTGTAACACCAGCACGAGCGATGAGATCCTCCACAAATTCTTTGGTATCTCATGGAAGTTGCATGCTCTCAAAGAGGCTTGCTGCTTCACTGAGGATAGCTTTCTTCTCTCGGTAATTCTTCTCTTGTTGTGCTTGGGCTATGAGTTGCTCGAGTGTTCTCACCTGAGATTCATCGGCACTCATATTTGCGACAATATGATAGTCGACATGAGGTGCATGCCCAGAGGCAAGATATTCTGGAAGACCAAATGTGAATCGAGATTCACCAAAGAGCTCCTTGGTAATATTACTCGGTGTGGCGGTTAGTGCGAGGATGAGAGGGGAGCGACCAGCACGTCATTTGTGCTCCAGACTCGTGAGTACATCAAAGAGATCTCAAGTGAGATTGGTATTGTGTGCTTCATCGACAATGATGAGGTCAACATGAGAGATCTGCTCAGCAATATTATGAAGCTTCGCAGTCTTATCTGTCACGCAGATGAGCTCATGCTCTCAGAGTACATTGGATACTTCGGTTTGCTCTGATCGACTCCGCAGATCTTCTCCATCTGCCTGTGAATGGTAGGTGGATATCCTGAGTTCTGCAAGTGTTTCTCTTGAGAGGATTGGTGGTTTTGGTTGGTTTCCTATTCTCCCGATCGTGAGATCGTCTCGAAACTGTCATACTCCATCGATACGGTTGGAGATGAGCACTACCTTGAGGTGCTTCATAGATTCTCTCAGATATGGATGACGTTGGATCATATGGAACATACGATCCATATATTGTCCGACAGTAAATGTCTTGCCACTTCCTGTTGCCATTTCGATCAAGATTGCGCTCGAAAAGAGAGCATCAGTATGGAGTTGTTCTCGTATCGCATCTTTTGTTCCATCGGTGATCTCTCATATAGCCTCGCTCTGATAGGGGCGAATGCTATGTACGGTTGCTTGTGGTATTAAATTGAGTTTTGTGTTCATAGTATGGCTGTCTTATTATTATACATTATATTTATGAATTTACAATGTTATTTATTGGACATAATGTATTCTTTTATGGTAGCATAGAAAAAATAATCACTATTTTCATATGTCTGAGAACTTTCCACCGGGAGATACACCAAAAAATAAGATCACACCCAAACAAGACACTTTAATACAGAAAAAATCTTGAACCATTGATAGAAAAATGGTGGGGGGTAGTGAGCGTCTCAAAGAAATAACCAAGAATCAACTTGGAGCACTTGATCGTGATGTTATTGATCAAGGTGTTATTAAACGATTTCAAAATCGTGCTGCAGATATTAGATCACGATTTGATGTCATCAACCAACAACACAAAGAAGACACAGGATTGGTCATGAAATGAATGGACAAGATTGTTGGTATTTTTGGTGGAGAAACAGTGCAAGCAACGTATGAAAGCATTATTGAGAATCTCAAAAAAGAGGCTGCAGCTATGCTTCGGGAAATTCAAAATATTCTACCAAAAGTAGCAAAACATCTTACGCCAGCTCAAAAATCAGAAATGGATACAACACTTCGTGTATTATCTTGAATACTTGGTGATAAACTCGCTGTACCAACTGTGGCTGAAATGACTGGAACGACAGCTCGAGCATTGGGCTCAGGTGAGAATTGGAAAGATGCTGGAGGTAATGCTCTTCGCGGTGCAAAAGGACTTGTAGAATGAGTCGGTGAGAGTGTGTGGATGGTGATCAAGTCCATACCGGATCTTGCTGTATTTTGTGTTCATTTTGCAACACAAGAGTCAACTCGCGATGCAACTGCAAAATTCATAGTCGGTGTGGGTGAATTTCTCACAGAGAATGCTTGGAAATGAGAAACATGGGAAAAGGCAAGCACCATCATTGGTGCTGTGATCTCCAAAGAAATGAAGCGAATTGGTGGATTACCTCAATGAGAACAAGCTGAAGCAATCGGAAGAATCCCTGGTCTCATCATCGGCACTCTTGTTGGCGGATGAATCGTTCTCAAGTGAGTTGCAAAATTCTGAAAATGAATGGAAGCACTCGGTACAACAATCCAAAAGGCGGAATGAGCAACAAAGCTTAAAAAAGTTGGCTTAATAGTCAAAACTCTGTGGCTGGTTAGTCCCTCCAAAGAAGACTCAGTGCTAAACTGAGTCTTCTTTCTTTTGTCAGTCATCGATGAAGTTTTACTTTAGGTTTGAGATGAGAGAATATTCCCTCAAGACGATTGCTCGTATTTACCTCTACTCAGATAGTTTGAAGAAAATCATGACATATAAACAATCTATCCATATCACGAAGGATACTCTTGTATGCTTGATGAAGCCTTGGATATTTTGCACGATATCGGAGGGTCTCTAGATTGAGAGCCTTCGCCTTAAAATCTTTTGCATACTTCACTCGAAATTCTTCAAGCATCCAAATGAAAGTGAACTTGTCAGTAAGAACCATCTCATGAGCAATATGTTTGAGTTCACGGTAGGATTCTCTTCTTGGATATTTCAGAAGATATCTATCTACGGTTGCAATTTTGTGTGCTTGGCACATCTGTACAGGAATTGAGTAGAAACTTTGTATTACTCGTTCTATCCCATTTCTTCCATCAATTACTGCAAAATGTGGTCTTGGATATCCAGTATTCATCATGGCTCGTAGTAATTCTTTGTAGTCTTCAACTGTTTCTTGAAAAATGTGTTTTGAGGCAAGAATATCTCCTGTGATTCCATCTTGTGCCACCAGTATTCACCACTGCGTTTTTGATCACTTCCGTCCAAAGAAGGTAGCATCGAGAATGAGAACGGAAGAAGTATAGAATGAGAGGTTAGTATTTAAACGAATACTGCTATGAGTACCCCTTTTTTAGAAGCGAGAGCTTCTGTAATTCTTCTGTGTATGGTAGATAGCGAATAGCCTGTGCTTTCTGACAGCTCTAAGAGTGTCTGCTTATGTACTGAATAATCTCTGAAGAGCTTTCTCTTCAACTTTCAAGATATTCTTGAAGCATTTTGAAACACATGACCGCAATCCTTACATTTATAGCTTTGTCGAAGATTTCTGTGACCGTCTTTCTTCACAGAAATAGAGCTACATTTTGGACACTTTTTATTCATAGAACTAAAATAGAGCGGATAAACCGCTCTATTATGAGGAAAACTGAGAAAAATAACCACAGAGTTTTGACTATTAAGCCAAAAAGTTGGATGAAAGATACTTGAAAAAACATGAGCATTGGCAGTTGGAGTGGGGGAGACTGGAGATCTTGTATTTGGAGCAAAACGTCTCAAAAAGAAAAAAATATGAGAATGAGAATCAACCTCACCAAGAGGTATTCCTGAAGCATTCAATCAACGAATTTCTGAAATGTCTGCCCGACTTCTCGCGGTGTGATCAAAAGAAAGCACATTGAACCCCGATATCGCTAGGATGCTCCTCCAAATGCGAAAAGATCTGATTGCAGCTGAGAATGCTGGTAATATGCAACAGGTAGAAGCTCTTCTCAAGAAAGCAGATACCTATTTTGACACACATAATCGTCTCATGTTTCCAGATCAACGCTTGATTCATGATCCGCATGCCCGTGAAGTGCAATCACGAATCTTTGCAATGATGACGAGCTATAGTACCCATCGTCCACTCTCCGAACTCTGACCTCGTGGGCGTGAAATAGGAGATGAGGCTGATCGTCTCTATCGAGAATTGCAACGGGCACTCATATCAAGAAATCCAGAACAATTTGATAAGATTCTCAAAGATTGTGATCGATTTCAACAGAACCCAGACAAATATTTGGATGGTCAAACCGTTGAAACGATTGATGAAGTTGTGAATACTCTTTGAGATGTTGGTGAAAATCAAATCATAAATAACTGAGATGTTATCGATTGGTCAAAAGATATCTCAGAAAAACTTGTGCAGTTGAAGGAATTTCTTGGAGATATGAAATCCATCCCAATCACAAAACTTAAACAATTTCTCGATGATCTTAGCTTGAGCATCAGGAATAGTGTTCATCTCCCAAGTGGTGTTTCTCTCAAAATAACAGAGAAGATTGCACAAATTCGCCAAAGGTTCTTTCCGGTTGATGGACTCTTTGTAAAATGACAGACGATCAATTATCGATTTGGTGATGGATCTATCGGAAAGGTACGACTGGAGCGCTGGAATGAACAAACAGGTCTCTGGGATGTGTCATGGAAAGATAAGAACGGAGTGATTCGGATTCAAAAAGATATATCGATGGAAGGATATATACCATCGGTCGAGGCTGAAAAATTGATAAAAGATCGAGAGAAAAAATCATTAGATCAAAAGCAAAAGTCAGGAGAAGATCAAAAGAATCAGCAAAAACCAGAAAAAAAAGAGGAGGTGAGTACATGAAAAGCTCGAATGACAGAAATTGATCCTGCAAGTTTTCCTCGTGGTGAACTCTCAAGAGATGCAGAGAAAATGTTTCGCAATACTCCTGGTTTAGAGCCAAAGTATAAAATAGTGATTGAATGAAGAGAGTTTTTTGTATCGAGTGCATTTTGAGCCCGTAAAACAATTCTTTGATATACAAAAGTAAATTGAGTATATGAACCACGATGGTTTTATTTTTCGCAAAGTTGAGGAAATTGGCATTGTTCTCAATGAGTATTGCTTCAGGGTGATAGTAGCTATATTATTTCTAAAGGACAGGGTGAATTTGGTTTATCATATGAAAAAGGGACGGTCGTTGATTCGCAGTTAAGTAAAATGTTTGAGGATATTCCTAAGGATTATAGTAATAATACAAATTTACTTAAAATATGGAAAGCACAAATGTGAGTTACAAATGTAGATAAGTCTTGAATGGAAAATCTTAGAAAACGATATAAACATGAGTTTCAATCAACAAAGTTGTATCAAAACGCAGATTCATTTGGGGATTTAGATAAGTGACTTTCGATTGGGAATGTGAAACAAAAAATAAGCTCGATCCCTATCGATCCAAAATTTGATATGAATTTTCGCTGATGATTTCGCAAATGACCAGATATGAGTCATGAGCATCTTGGTAGCGTTAGGACCACAGTTGGCGAGACTCATTGGAATGGAAAATCGGTAGAGGTGATATTTGCACATGCGGCAAATAATCCAGATCTTGTATGGATTGAGAATATTGTCTTTAGAGATTCACCGCTCAATTCTCATGGTATACCAACACAACAAGTTGATGGTGGGCTGTTAACGGCAAAGCCACTTGATTATTGGGATCAAGTTCCAACTAGTATAGAAAATATCGCAGATAAATACGGTAAAGATTATCGCGACATTCGTCCCTATATTCAGTTGAATCCTCTGATTGTTCGGTTCAAACAACTTCAATGATACCAAAAAGCTGCATAGAGATTTTCATTGCGAGGTGGTATAGCATAATAATTCATTTGAATCTGTCATCCTCGCGTAGGCGGGGATATACTTTTTTGCATTCGTCATCTCGACGTGAGGAGAAATCCCTTACACAAGATACTCTCACTGAACTTTACGTATAAGAGATTTCTCACTTTGTTCGAAATGACGAGGATTTTGTCATCTCTTGATTCAACACATCCGCCCCGCCCACAGCACTCCTCAAGAGTGGAAAAATACAAGATACAAATTCTCAACAAAATTATTTTTATTGTTTGGGTATTTTGTATTTGCATTCCCACACTCACTCCTTATAGTAGCCAAAAACTATGGCATCATCACAGCAGATTCGCTATGTAGGTCTGGATCTTGAGACAACAGGACTCGATCATCGCAATCATGAGATTATCGAGATTGGTATTGTTACTCCCACCCCGTGAGCTGAGCGAGAGATCTATACGACTGTTGTTCATGCAGAGCAACCACTGACTCAAGAGATTATAGATATTACAGGAATTACACAGGCAGAGGTGGATGATGCACCAGATATTCAGGAAGTTATTAATGAAGTGGCGGATCGGATTGAGGGTACTTGTATTGTGGGTCATAATATCCGTTTTGATACTGAATTTCTCTCATCCAATGGACTCAGGAGAACGTCTGGTGATGAGAGTATCGCTGTTCTTGCAAATACTACAGAGCTTGATACTTTTTCCCTTGCACAAGTCCTTGCGCCACTTCACCTTGCATCACTTTCTCTCACAACACTCTCGGAATATTACGAGATCATCCATACGGATGCACACCGTGCTTGGAGTGATGCAGCTGCAAGTCTTGATTTGCTTGCAAAATTTGAATGAGAAATTGACTCCATATCACCAACTCTTTGGGTGTGGTATAGCTATATTATCGCTCGTCTTGATCCAGCACATCCATTTCGTCAGTTTTTTGAGAATGCTCGCTCACTCGAGCTTGCAAGCTACGATCAAATTCGTGAGTCTATCCTTTTGGTACGAGAGAAAGTATTATCGAATACTCATTTCAGTGAATCTACAAAAGTACAAGAGAGTGAAGAAAACGTGAAAGACGAGAGTTCCGATGAACTCTTTAGTCAACTTGCCAAGATATTTGATGAAAAAGCGGGGATGGAACCTCGACCGACACAGAGGGAAATGCAACAAGAGATACTCTCTTGTCTTGAGAACAAGACATCGATTCTCATCGAGGCGCCAACAGGTATTGGAAAAACTTTTGGCTATCTCCTCCCATCCATTGCTTATGCGAATGCTACGAAGAGTCATATAGCTATATCTACTCGTACCAAAGCACTCCAGGATCAACTCTTCGAAAAAGATCTCCCTCGACTCGCGACCATGGCAAAGGGTATGAATATTGATCTCTCATATACTCTCCTCAAAGGACGATCTAATTATGTATCGCTTGTTGGGGTGCTCGATGCACTCGAAGAATCTCATTATTCTCTTCGAGATGCGATACTTATTATGCGTATGCTTCGGGTGATTCACGATGATCCTATTGGGGATGTTGATTCGATGAATTGGTATGCAAGTGATATGACCCTCCTCTCGAGTCTCAATGCATCTCATCCTCAAACCCTCTCTCAGTCGAATCCTTATTTTGACCTTGAGCCAATTGTATGTGCTCGTGAGAGGGCTTCCCAGGCTCATATTATTGTTATTAATCATTCTCTTCTTGCGACCGAGATTGAGTCGGATCTCATGAATCGAATCATGCCTCATATAGGAGCATTGATTGTTGATGAGACCCATGCTCTCGAATCCTCGATCACGAGTGTAATGACGGCACGATTTGATATCGAATCTATCAGGAAATTATGTGACCGTTTTGTGTCACGACGTAGTGATTTTGAAGTGAAGCTTGGGAGAGAAGTATTTGATGATTTTGTTCGTCACAGTGAGAGTGTCCTTCTTGAGATGGAAATGCTTGTATCTCTCTTACTTGATCATGAGAAGGTGAGAAATTCCCTCGGTCGTGATCAGGGTGGCGGGTACGGTAAATGAAAAACTTATGAGGTCTATGTTGATGCAAATATTCTCTCTGATGATACTTTTCGTCAGAAATCATTTCTCCTCTCATCACTCTCAAGCCACATGCAGGTGATTGATACACTTTTAGACGGTAAATCAGTGCGATTCGTTCAGATAATCGAGCGAGCTATTCATGATGGTATTACCTTTCTTCAGATGTATTTTAGTGCCAATCCATGAGTGGTGCGGTCGATCAATCAGCGTAGGGATCAAGTATTGTTATCATATGCTCCAGTCCGAATTTCTGGACCGCTTCAGTCTTATATCCAAGATGTTGGTGTGGTGATCGGAGTGTCTGCAACACTTGCTATTAATGGAAATTTTGAATATATCTGCAATCGTCTCGGTATGGCATGAGTACGTCAGTTGCAATACGGCGAAATCTTTGACTATAGTCGTCAGGCGGTGGTGCTGATTCCATCTGATATATCGAATATCAAGTCGGTCATAGCACGAGAGAGGGCTTATGAAATACTTGGCGAAGCTATCGAGATCAATCATGGCTGCACATTGGGGCTCTTTACCTCCTATGATCAGGTTCGAGAAGCAAGCCAAGCAGTAAAGCAACGCCTCAAGTTACACGGAATTGAGCTCTATTCTCAATGAAATGGTTCACGAAAAAAAATTCTTGAAGCTTTCCGTAATAATGCTCATGGAAGTGCTCTCTTTGGCACGGATGCTTTCTGGGAATGAATTGATATTTCATGAGATGGGCTTTCACTTCTCTCAATATTTAAACTTCCATTTCTCGTACCCACAGATCCTATTTATATAGCTCGTTCCGCTGAATATAGTGATCCATTTGCTGAATATGCTATTCCAGAAATGATTCTCAAACTCCGACAGGGGATAGGACGACTTATTCGATCTCCTCAAGATACTGGTGTTATTATTATATTTGATGATCGGTTGGTGACGACATCATGGGGGGCTCGTCTTACTGATGCTCTTCCAAATTGACTCAAGATACATCATGTTCCTTCTCGATCTTTTCTCGATCTCTATCGAGAGAAAAAATTATCAAAACAGAAAATAGAAATACCGCAATAGAAAATTACGGTATTTTTTAATGATGTGTGTTAGTATGGATGTGATTTAATCTTCTTTCTATTCTTATGGAGAATACAAATATTCCAAATCCTGTTCCACCGTCATCGATCGGTGTTGCATCGGATGAGAAAAATCCGTTTGCTGAGCTCTCTGAAGAACTCTCTCATGGAGCAGGTGCTCTACCGAAGGTACATGCAAGTCGTATGGCTCTGATAGCCAATATTTCCCGTATCTTTGCAAGTCTTGCAGTTGTAGTCGTTGCACTGCTCGCATTTGATGTATTTGTTCGTTCGAGTGTGGTAACACCAGCTTTCATACCCGCGGGTCTTGCAAATTATATGGCGCTTGGTATTCACTGAGAATCCAATCCAAATAATCTCAGTGTTATAGGGCTCAAGGAAAAATATACAAACGACACCCAAGCACTTCTCTTGCTGTACGATGCTCAGGTTTCATCATTTGCTTATAAGCGTTGACTCGTGGAATTTTTTGATAAAAACCCAGAAGTTCTATTTATCAAATCAAGTACACAAAATCGCTACAATATTTTTGCCATGATTAAAGCATTCGAAGATCTTACTCAGTCAAAGGATTCTCGTATTACGTACAAGTGTAAAATACTCAGCATTTCTGATAATGGAGAGCTGAAATGATCGTGTGATATATCATCTCCTGATAAAATCACAACCAGCAGTACACTGAGCGCACGTGTTGCTGCTCTCGAATTTGTAGATTCTATCGATGCTCCTGCTTCGATGTTTCGACTGAAAAATCCTCCGAAAAATGTTCCTCTTGAAATACTCAAGGAAGGTGGAACTCAATCTCACCTTGATCTTGATCTCCAGGCGCTCCCCCTTCTTATGCCTTAATTTATCTGAATATGAAAGAAATATCCCTCAAGAAAGCACAGGCGCAAACGATTATTATTTCATTTTTAATAATTGTTCTGCTCTCAGGAGTTCTCTACAGTTATATACTCCCAAAAAGAAGTGCTCTCGCTCTCGAGATAGAGACAGCAAATACTCTCAAAGATCGTCTTGATAAACTCACGAAGGATGGTCCTACAAGAGACGATATCAATACCTTTGCGTCTTTTGCAAATCTTGATTCGAGTGATCGAGCTCGCTTTGCGTCTATTATCGTAAAGCCTACTAGTGTGTCAGCACCCTATAATAAATGGATTTTAAATGAAATGAGTTGATATGAATCAGCCGATACTCTTTCTGAGATTGCTCGTCGAGAAGGGCTTATTACCTCTATTATTCCCACTATTTCTTCTGCCTCATCGAGTGCTGGTAATATGACTCTTACTGATTACGTTCGTCTGATCGAAGTTCGTTGGCTTTCAAGATATCGTCTTCAATCAACTTCGAATATTGGTTTTGATGGTATGCAGGCTGTAAGCGCTTCGGGAGGCATTAAAAATGTCGTTCTCCTCCCTGTGAATCTTGAAATTCGAGGTTTGAGTAAGGATATATATGATTTTGTAGAATTTATCAATACCGCAGGCACTCTCCCTGATATCAACTCTTCTACATGATCATCAGTTCTTGAAATGAAAACACCACTCTCGAGCCCTCTCGTGCGCATTACAGGATTTGTTCCGAGCGAGATTCCTCGAGCAGGTGACACGAGTGAGATTACCGCGACACTCCAGCTCTCTATCTATCTTCGATCTCCGAGTGCTGCACAATATGGTGATTTTCTTGCACTTCTCAAAGAACGGTCACATGATATTCATACCAGAATTGATCGTGCTCTTGAGGAAAACAAAGAAAATGGCTCCAAGCGTGCTATGCTCAGTACTCTTCAAAGAGAACTTACATCACTCGATGGACAAAGAGAAAATATCTCTGTCCTTCCATCCAGTCTTGCAGAGACTTCACTTGATACTCAAATTTCTGAAGTTTCTCGTGCGCTCAATTCTCTCTCGCTTCGAGTTGACGCTGCTATTGATTCGGGTAAATAAAGCCACTTTGTATATTTTTTCTGTATTTTTGTTCTATGCTTTCCCATCCACTCCTCAAAGAACTCTCTGCTGAAATATACAAAGGAGAGAATACTCAACTCATCTGTAACCTCGTTATCAATGCTGCAGCTGTTATGAAGGCTTCTGATATTCATATTGAACCACTCTCCGGATTTGTCCGTATTCGCTATCGTATTGACTGAGTTCTCTATGAAGCCATCGAATACCAACAGTTTCTTCATTCTCAGATTGTCGCTCGCTATAAGATTCTTGCGAACCTCAAGATTGATGAATCACGCATGCCTCAGGACGGACGTATCTCTATAACACTTCCAGATAAATCACTCGATCTTCGTGTATCAACACTTCCGACCGTGCATGGTGAGAAGATCGTAATGCGTATTGTGGATAAGAGCAAAAAAATTCCAAGTATCTCAGATCTGGGAATCGAAGGAAAGAATGGCAGATTGCTAAAAAAAGCAATAGGACTTCCAAATGGTATTATTCTCACTTCCTGACCAACTTGATCTGGTAAATCAACTACTCTCTATTCATGTCTTACATCACTCAATCATGAAGATGTTAATATCATGACGATCGAAGACCCGGTTGAGAATGTGATCGATGGCGTAAACCAATCTCAGATTTTTCCTGATATTGGATATACCTTTGCTGGCGCTCTTCGTACGGCACTTCGTCAAGATCCTGATATTATCATGGTGGGTGAGATTCGTGATCATGAGACGATCAATATTGCTATTGAAGCTGCGTTGACTGGGCATCTCGTACTTTCAACCATTCATACGAATTCTGCTGCTGAGACATTGACTCGTATTCTGAATATGGGAATACAACCTTTTCTTCTTCCTGCGGCGATCAATGCAATTATTGCACAGAGATTGGTACGTCGACTCTGTAAAAACTGTCGAAAGCCGGTTAAGGCAGATACACTACCAAAGAATATGCAAACTTCTCTCAGAAGAGCAATTACTCGCACGGATAAGCAAGAGTTGATTGATCGTATTTCTCCGGAAATACTTGCTCGGTCTGAGTTCTATGAAGCTGTGTGATGTGAACAGTGTAATCATACCGGATATCTTGGACGAGTTGGTATCTATGAGATTCTTGAGATCACTCTCCCAATCAAGGAGCTCATTCTCTCGGGTGCAAGTGCGACCATGATCAATGAACGCGCTATCGATGATGGTATGATCTCACTCGAACAAGATGGTATCATCAAAGCACTTCTCTGACATACCTCGCTTGAAGAAGTGTATGCTGCTGCGAAAGAAGGAAACTAATTTCTATTTTTATGCCAAATATTTCAAATACATCTGAGACACCTCTCGATGATGGACTCATTATTATCGATCGAGATAAAAGTGGGGATGCACAAGTGCCTAGAGAAAATGATTTTATCGATGTACTTAAAGCAATGCTTCCTCGGAATTCACTTCTGAATGTTTCTCAGAAGGTTGCATTCTACCGACTTCTTGCGACTATGGTGAATGCAGGTATTCCTCTTATGCGTTCGCTCTCTATTCTTGAAAAGCAAGAGAAGAATAAAAAAGCGAAATTGCTTATTGCATCCGTTCTTGGTTCTATTCGTCAATGATTACCATTTTCTGCGGCCCTCGGACTCTATCCACATACATTTGGTGAGACAGAACTTGCTCTCATAGAATCTGGTGAGAAAACTGGTCGACTCAATGGGGCACTCCTTCAACTTGCTGATCAAGTAGAAAAGGTTGCATCGATTACTCGTAAAGTCAAATGAGCTCTGACATATCCACTCACGATTGTTGCGGTTATGTTCCTTGCTGTAGGTGTACTTATGACGGTAGTTATCCCGAAGCTTATGACTCTTTTTGAAGGACAAGCTCTTCCAGCATCGACTCAGACTTTGATCAATGTTTCAGAATTTTTCCAATCCTATTGGATTGTTATGATTTTGGCGGTGATTATTGGTATTGCTATGCTCAAAATTTATCACAATACTCGAAATGGTGCGTACATTCTCGATAGTATCATGCTCGAGATACCACTCGGATTTGGAAAAATTATTCGAAAAGTTGCTCTCTCAAAATTTTGTCGTCTTTTCTCCAATCTTCTCGGATCAGGTGTTACGGTGGTTGAGTCACTGAAAATCTCGGCTTTTGCAGTTGGTAATGAACGTTACAAGCAAAGAATTCTCCTCATGGCTGAGGATGTCAAGCGTGGTATCAAGCTTGCTGATAGTGTCGCTGACGATCCTATGATTCCTGATATGCTTGCTTCTATGATACAGGTAGGTGAAGAGACTGCAGAGCTTGAGAAGGTTGTGGTAAAAATTGCTACCTTCTATGATGAAGAAGTTGACCTTCAGATCGCTGGTATCTCGAAGATTATTGAGCCAATTATTCTCGTATTTATGGCGGTTGTGGTTGGTGGTGTTGCGCTGTCTGTGCTTCAACCTATTATGAACCTTTCTCAGAATATTGGGGGATAAGCCATACTAATATAAAAATTCCTCAGATGAGGAATTTTTATATTAGTAACGACCAGATGATACGACAGCCTTTGAGGTTGTACAGAAATCATTCTTACAAAGTTCGATGCGGTATTCGCTACCGATGCGAGCCTCGCTGAGGTGATATTCCCCAGATTGATTTGATCCGCTGATGCGAGATGCTGCAATCTGGATGCCATTCTCGAATATTTTCCATTCGTCTGCTTGTACAGACCCTGCATTGTTCCATACGAGTTTACCAGCTCGGCTATCTGTATTGTAGTTGATACGAAGAGTTGGTTCACTTGGGCGTTCAACTATGCTTGGAGAGTAGTACCCGTTATTATAACCGTTGTAGTTATTGTAACTGTTATAGTTACTTGGGATGCTCCAAGTTGGAGTTGAATAGCTGTATGAATTAATTGATGAAGAATTATTATAACTGTTGTTGGTATTGTTATACCAGTTCCAGTTATTCGAATTGTAGTTGTCATCACATTTTGTTGTAGTAGCTCCTGGAACACGTGTCCATACATTAGGACTTGTTTGCTTCCACTCGTCCTGACCTGTTACGGTGCGGCAACGATTGTAGTTATTATAACTTTGGTAGTAATCATTGAGATTATTATTCCAAGAGTTATTATTGTAGCTATAGTTATTGCTATTGTTTCGATCAGAGAGATTTACAACCTTTTTTCCATTTGGATCATAGGTTTGTTTATCAGTTGATACAATATAGATAATAACAGATTGAGTTGTAGTCGGGGAGACTGAATTATTTGTTGTTGAAACATAGAATCCATAACCATTTGGTGTATTTACCCAGATAGCGTTTGTTGGATAATTTGTTTGACCAGTTC
>ERZ724506.374-NODE-374-length-15781-cov-7.090042_pt1 | contig 15781 bp, 10 predicted proteins | sample MGYA00376039_ERZ724506 | MGnify/ENA primary metagenome ERZ724506 (study PRJEB28724, sample SAMN07190887) | wastewater metagenome | isolation source: effluent of sewage treatment plant in Hong Hong | place: USA: Christiansburg, Virginia | collected 2016-03-01 ... | reverse complement strand
AATTAATAATCAATAAAAGTATTATTTTAATTATTATAAATGCTTATAAACCAAAATGTTTTTTATTTTATATATGCATTATCTGTTTACCAAACAAGTACTTAAATAAAAAATAGTAAATTAGATTAAAGAGGTTAATACCTCATGCCTTTATAATAAGTCAATATTTCTCTCACAATTTAAAACTTTAATAACAGTATTAAATAATATTTTGAGGCAATAAAAATAAAAGATATATGAAATAATAATAACCTAGGAAACTAATATTTGACATAGATTCTTTTAGATTTGTGTAATATTTTTGAGAATAGTTATACCACTTATTCCAATCTAAAATATTTTGAAACTAATCAGATTAATGAAACATTTTATTAAAACATGGAGCAATATTCGAAATTAAAATAATTATAATTGGCCACAAAATCCACTTTGAGATTTGGCAGTCAATAAAATATTCAAATTTAAGGCTAAACTTCGAAATAGGGTTTAGACTCTTTAGTGTTTAGAAGTTTTGTGGGAATTGACAAGGCTTTTAAATATTTAGAATTTAAATTATACTAGATTTAAATTGATTTAGCTAATGAGTTTTTCCGAAGTTAAAAATATAGATAATAATTTGATAGCATCTGCCTATTACTTAATAATAAGCTTCATTTGGGATTTCCAAGCTATCCAAAGTATGAGATTACAAAGGATGTTTCTTTACTGAACATCATTTCAATAATGAATAGTGAATAAATAATTGATTTCTTTCAGGAATAAAATATACATAGACTAATATTTTAAGTATTGACTCAATTATCTTCATACTAAAAACAAAATATTACCCATAATAAACCATATGTCTAAAACATTTATATGCTTTTAAATAGAGAATAAAGATTATATTATTTAGATGCTTCAGATATAGCTTAGCATTAGTTGCAGCCTGTCTTTGATTACAACTATTTTTAGAGTTATTTAGATAAAAAAATATTATATGACATCCTACCCTATTATATTTATGATAAAATATAATAAAAAGATACTTTGATATTTTTATAATCATATATGATATATTATATTAACTATTATATTGTAGCATTATCTAATACAAATGAGCAACTTAAAAAATATTTAAATAAATACAATGAGTTTTCTGAAAAAATAAATTAATCTAAAAACTTTATAAAATCTGGAAAAAATAAAAATTTAAAATTTGGGCAAATAAAGATTGCTTACCTTACTTTAGAGTTTTTTTTTATTTACCAACTTTGTTTTGAAATACTGCAAAATGAAGAATGAGAGAATTATTTAAACTATATTGTTATAAGTCCATTAAGTCAAAAAGAAAAATATTATAATTATTTTTTCAACATATAATATAACATTTTGCCAGAGGATTAGAACTATATACCGAATTGGGTAAACAAATTAGAAAATGAAGTGAAAGATTGCAAAACTACATTATGTATTGTTTTAAAGATTGTCTCAGACATTATGTTTAAAGACAGCCCTGAACAGCACCCAATTGAATTTTACGTCAATTAGATGTAGACAAACTAGATATAATATTAACTTAATCAACTAAAGTATTAATACTATTAATGAATTATTTTTAAATTATTAAATTATTTTTCTCAAACAAATTCTCTTTTAATAATTAAGAGTTCTCTCTTGAGCTCTTTTAATTTAAGATCCCAAATTTATTACTCATGATCAGGCTTTAGATTATCTCTCTACTGTATAAATATATCGCTTAGATAAAATACATTTACATCAGAGAGAATAGGTTAAATTTGATTCAAAATATCTTCATAATATTTTTTATTCTCCTGATTAATTCTCCTCTACTCTTCCTAAGACCTTTATTTCTCTCTTAGATCTTCATCCCATAACCATTTGTATACCTATCTCTTTTATAAGTTCATTAAATCTGCAGTATTTTATATTAGTTCTGACTTGCGTTTAGATTCTCTTACGCTTTTCAATTTTTGCTAAAGATTCTGGAAGAAAATCATTTAAATAAAATTCTTTTGTTTTTTGATTCTTTTCTGTCAATCCAGATTAGGCTGCTGAGATTCCTCCAATGAATTATTGGAAATTTCAGAAGTTTAATACCTTGCCATATTTTTATTATCTTGATTTTCAGTAATATTGTTGGAATTAAAAATTCAGTTAACGAATTTTCCCACTCAATTGATTACATCCTTAATATCCATTTTATAATCAATGAATAATTCAATTTAATTACTGAATAAACTATAATTATGAGGATTAAGTAAATATAAATAAAGTTAAGATTTGAGGAGAGGAGTAGACTCAATATCTTATCTAATTTTAATTATTCATAGGATATTTTATCAAAAATTTATAGAATAAAATAAATAAATAATAAAACCTAGCATTGAAATTATTCTATATTAAATTATGATTTTTTATTAAAGATTTATTTTATCTTATTATAATTAAAAAACTTTGACATAAAAAATTAATAATAAATTTCTTTAATTACTCTATTTAGCTTTAATTTATATAGAAAACAAATTTTCCAATTAAAAACAATTTCTATTTAATTTTCTACCAAATTTAATTTCAAAGATAGTTATGGTCACTTTTGTTAATTATAGTTTTAAAATAAAAAGGCTTAAGTTTATTTAGTTTGGGATTTTATAAACAACTTCATTAAATACTCATTTAAAATGGTTGTTATTTAATTAGGATGAAATAATTTTAATATATTATTTAGGCATTGATTCAAACTATAAATTATTGTATATAATTCTCAAAATCGATATAAAATTACTTAGGCTTACAAACAAGCCCTAATAATTATAATTATAATTTATAAATGACTTCGGAGCTTTTATTGCACACTTAAATAGGAAATATTACTTCATGGAGCTCTATTTTAATTGCAGAAAAATACAGCATTGAATTACCCATAAGAGCTCTTAAGCAAATTAACTTAAAAGAAAAAATATATAAAAAGAGCCTTAATACATTTCCTTAATTATAAGTAGACTAAGAAATATTTGTTGTCTCCTCAAACGCCATCTATCTTTATCTTGCCAGATTAGGAATATATTAGAATAAATAATAGAATAGTACTGTGGATCAAGAACATTGTTTACTAACATAAATTAACTTATTAAGCCAATTTATTTTATTAAATCATAGTGAATAATAAAACCTAATTGAGGCACTTGATGAGGATAACAAATAAAAACTTATTAAAGAATTCAAAAAATAACTTAAAACTGTGGAGGATATATTACTTACTGTTATTAAGACAGAGATTTCAGAAATAATTCTCATTTCTTTACTCTCATGAGTAGTTGACCCAGAGTTATAAGGAATTATAAAGAAACAAAAAGCTTTAGTTAAAAGACTTCTTTCATATGAATCTTAGATTAACTAATAGTTATAACCAATGATGTATAGTACATTTAAACGATACGAAAAAATTGCTAAGTAATAACCTTATAAGAAATATAATTTTAATATTTATTAGTTATCATCATTAAGAATGCCTGCAACACCTAATAGAATCCATTTGCTGTCATCAGAGTCATAACTCTCCATTTTCATATCAGCGCTAAATATATAAGTTGGACCTCTTTGGGTAGTGTAATACACAGGACAGATATATTTTCCTATAGATGATTTTTGAGATATTTCCAAAGCAACTACTTTTATAATGGGCATAGCAAAATGTAATTCTTTTGGTCTTTGATCTATTAAATAACCGTCTCCATCTGAAGTCTCCCAAGCTGCACCTTCTAAAAACAACCCATGAATAAATACTCCATCTTCGGTTGTATCGGGTAAAGAATTTATGTCTCTGTATTAAGTTACTATAGTTTCAAAAGTCATGCTATCTAAAGGTATCTTTTTCTATCTTGCTTGAAGCTACATGACAGCTGTTAAAAATGACAATGGGTTGAACAGATAAGAAATGCATATAGACTTTGGCAAGTTAAGATCAGAGCTCCAAAGCTCTAATTGTTGATACCTTTAGTTAAGGTCAACTAACCATGAGCTGAGGCTTTTCTTACTTGGATAATATTAACCCCATTTCAGTGGCACTCGATTTAAAGATATAAATATCTATAATTGCTCCATTCGTTCAGTCATATTAAGAGCACCTTCCATTCCTAAAAACAACTCTTCCAAAGACATCTAAATATCTTTCAATAACTAGTTCAGTTTCTCACACTCTTGAAGACAAACAATCTCATAAGGTGAAGGATTGTCACCACTTTTTCCTTGTATTTTTTCTTTTATCTTAATCAAAGAAAATTCTTCAGGCAAGTCATTTATCATTTTGCTTATTGTTTGTGTCATTTTATTATCTTGTTATGTAGTGGCCTCTTTTCCACCTCCCTAAATGTCTATAATGCTATTAAATATAGTTTCACATTGACTAAGTAAGAAATTTATCTCAGCATTAGGATGCATTCCAAATAAAATTGGACTTTCTGCTGGCAGTCACTCTATATAATTAACATAGTCTTCAAATTGATTCTTAGATGGATCCAATATTCAATATACCGGCTATCCTCCTGGTATTAAGTTACACATGTTCATTAGCTCAGGCTTTAGAAGAACTTTCAGATAAGCATTGTTGGTTCTTCAGTCCCATGCATCAGTAATGTGTCCACCGTACATTATTTCTCCATATATGTATCTTAGATCCTCATAAGGAATTTGCTCATATTTTGTCAAATAGTTGTTTAGTACATCGGCGCATATAGTAAGATCTCCATCATTAAAGTTATAAACTCTTGACCATCCTTGAGAACCGAATCTTTTTCTACCCAAAACTAAAGAATGAAAATAACACAAAGCAAATAGTAGGTTTTTGTACTCGTTAGGCTTGGAGCACTCATCAACATTTTTTTGATTAAAATGACTCATAGCTCTTTACATATTTGCTTTAAGATCTTAGGGAGCTTCGTTAGATATCTTAACACACCTCTATAGAATTCCTTCGGGCACTATTTACATATTGGGAAGGGGGGGTGCTTCTGATGATATAAAAAGTCTGAAGTTTTCATGAGAATTTTTAAGATTCTCGTCAAGAGCTCTTTCAAAGCTTTTCAACCAACTTTACATTAGATGTACATTTTGCAAGAATAACCAATTTCCATTCTTACAACATTCTTTTAGAAAATTTAGGGCTTTATCTTCCTAGCCTTAACCCATCGAAATATTTATCAATGTCATTTCACTGGTGCTTTTTCCCATAGACTGACCTATGTTCTCAACATCTTTAGTGGGATCCACTCCAGGGAAAAGTACGAAAAATACCGGAGATGAATTGCTTATAATCTTATATGTTTGTCTTATATCAAAAGGTTTAGATTGGATATACTTAATGCCCATCATTTTTTCTACATATTATTTAAGAGCTTGCAGTGTTCAGTCAGGTCTAATAAATCATATTATCATTAGTCAATGGAACTCATTAATATCCTTGAACTTCTTAGGCAACTCAATCTCCTCTACTTTTTCTTCGGAGTACCATTTTCTCCAGTAAATTAAGTCACTTTCTAAATTCTCGCATAAATCTTAAAGCTCAGTTATATACTCTAAAGATTTGAGATCTCTGAAAACTTATTCGGAAATAAATGACTTTAATTATTCTGAAATAGATAAAGGATTATGATACAATTATCCTTAAATTAAATGTTTTATCTCTTGACTGTTCAGAGTGCCAGCTTTTTCTAATATTTTAAAACATATATATGAGGCAAAAATAACTTTATGTTTTTCAAACAAACCTTATCTTACATACTCAAATACTTCTATAGTTAATGTGTCTATTATTTTATTAACTCATTACAATATTTCCTCATTGGTTAAAGTTTTTTGTTTTCTAATGGGTTTCTTTTTAATCTCTAAAGATTGAGTTTTGCTTTTAAACTCAGATAATTTCTGCTGGTCTAAATTTTATTCGTTTTCTTATTGCAACTCTATTTCATATTCTTAAGCCACAATTTTAATTGCTCAAACAACAACCTCTATAAATGCCTCAAGAGAATACATGTAAAAGCTACTTAATTTATATAAGTCATTCATAATAAAGAATATTAAGGATCCTCTTATCGCAGCTGGCCTATATACTTCTGATGTTTTGTTTATTTGAGTTTCTGTTTCCTTGGCAATTTTTACCTTATCTCTTATCTCCATAGAATATTTTTAACTCTTTTCTAAGTTGTCAATTAAATCAATATCTTCTAAGAAGCCTTCTTTTAGATTTTTAAGTCTCTCCAGTAAATCCTTCTCTAGTTATTTTATATTTATTTTGTATTCGTTTTGTTGTAAAATTAACTCGGATTTACTACTACTTAATTCTGGTCTTTCTTTCCTAACAATAAGGTCTAATAACTAGTCGCACAGACCCTCTTCTGTTACAGTAAAATTAATTAAGACAGTTTCAGCTTATATTTCTGGAGGATAATGGGGATTACTCAGCTTAGTCTATAAATATAGGAAAAATCTAGGATGTACTTGAATATCTTTACCTGAAAATTTTATGTATTTTTTGCCTAATCTTTTGAAGGTATTTCTAGCAATAACTGGGACAATAACAGCATCAATATTTTCATCCAAGTTTTCCAGCATAACAGGTATGCCATATTCTATTGCTTTTTCTAATTCAAATAAAGTCTATTTGCTTCCAATTCTAAGAACTTTTAATCCATGTTTTTTTTCCTTCTCTAATATCCATTGATAACCTTGCAGCTAAGGGTCTATTAGTAAAGGATATCTTTCAGAGTTACTTAAAATGACTCCATTCTCAATTGATACTGTGTCACTAGGCAATCCCTAATTGTTCCACTCGGCTTTGGTGGCATCATCAATTAAGAACTCACACGGGCCTACTCCCAAGGTCTTTGGAATGTTCTTTTTTTGTATATAATTCATAAACTCATTTTATATTAAAATTTCTCAAAAGTTTTTCGTGAATGGACCAGCATAAGAAATAAAGCTGGCAGATAATAATATATCGCCTACAACATTTTATATCTTATTATCTAATAGACTAATATTTTCTTTCCATCTTCCTTTTTCAGATGACAAAGCAGCAACAAGTCTTTGGGCCAGACTTAACTTAAGACTGCATCAGTTGGCATCTTCTATGGCGTTGTTCTTATCTAATGTAGCTTATTCAAACTTAGCTACCAGCATGGCTAATTGACTCTCTAACTCAAACACTTCTTCCTTGACTTATTTTAATCAATCTATTGCATTATCAAGTCTTTCATTTGCCACCTCCAAAGCCTGTCTTTTTGGAATCATTAACGTCATAGCCTCATAATACTCAACCATACATGTAATAAATATCAAGATGTTTCCTGCAGCTTATGACTTCTTAAACATAAGCTCTTAGTTCTTAAATGACTCATCTTAAAAATAAGGTTTTATTTTTTAGAAGTTTTATTCTGGAACCTTATTATCATTAATCATGTTGGGATAGTTTAGCAGCATTTCAATTAGTTTCTTTGGCTCCTTCATAAGTCTCAAGCAGCCATTTTTCCAGTCTAGATTTTTAGGAAGTTTCTGCTTTGTAAGTTCAATATCATTGTCATAACCTTAAATTCCAGAAAACATATACATTATACAAAAGAAAACTTTATCAACTCCAGCTGGTGGTTGTGCCACTGCTTTTAAGAATTGAATTTCTTTGACATCCAAGTTATTCAGTTTCTCTTTGGCATTCTCAACTAAAGGAGTGAGTCAAGCAACATCAGTTTCACATGATTATTTTTGGTCTTCAACTTCGGCTTTGATTTCCTAGCATTTCTCTTCTTCTACTTTGGCTTATTATGATTGTATTTAAACTTTATTTTTTTCTCTTCCCACTATTTCTGCTACCTCATCGGCTTCTACTTTTTTCTTTTCTACTTATATTTAAATCTCTTTAAGACTTTATTATAATTCAGACACCTTTATCTCGGTCTCTTCTAATTTAGCTAGTCCCGTCTCATACATAAGTCTTTCATCTTCTAATTCGTTTGATTTCTTTTCTAGCATTATCTTAAAAAGCTCTAGTAGTTCTAAAAAGCTTTTGGGTGTTGTATAAATATATCTTTTATCTTTTAGCAATATTTATTTTGCCACTTTGTTAGTAATATCAAAAGAATAAGGCATGAAATCGATGACAGCTTATTAAGTCTCTTAATTGCCTAGATTTATCGATTATAATTTCTCATGTGCTACATTTAATAGAGCCTCGAACGGCCAAGCTTAGAACCAATCTATAGTTGTTGAGTTAACCAAAGCTGGAAATCTTCGTGCTCTTGTTCTCAAATTATCACCTACTGGAGAAAAGCATAAAGTAATGTGTAGATTTTTCTTTACATTTAGAATAAACTAGTTCCAACATTCGTCAGAAGAGTCAGGTTTTCCCATAGCTTTTACTTTTGGTCTTATGCTATTTATTATATTCTACTTATCATCCTCTGTGAACAGATCACTTACTTCTCCAGAAGATAGAAGATCATTTATATAGACTAAGAATTTCTCATCGGTAATATGTCCGTCACTAATTAGAAACAAAACACCCTCTTCTTTCAATCCTGTTTTATTGTATAAACCGATTAAATCTTCTTTAAGAGAGGAAATGTTATAAGTGCTTGAGACTGTCATTTAGAAGACACTTAATTCACAAATAAAGGCAGACAATTTCGTTAGGGATTATTTTCCATTGCCTCCTACACCAACCAATAAAGCATGCCCAGGTGATTATGATATTATTCAAGAAATTTTGCATATGTGTTTTATTGCATCTTCAAATAATATCAAGTTCATCTCAACTTACTAATCATTATAATCTTTAAGTGCATCATATACATGCTATTAAACTGTTTAGAAACTAACTAGCTCATACATTCTTTCATTTAAATATCCATTAGGAAAGTTATTAAAAATTAAACTTTCTGGATTATTTCCTTAGTAATATTTTTACATTGGATACTTAGCAAAATTCTTCTTAACTATATCATAAACAATCGACTGGTAGCTTTTTATATTCTCAACTGAAACAAGCCTATCTCAATATACTCTTTCTGCCTCATGAAGAAGTAATTTTACCACTTTTTCCGAGTCTTGAAATTGATTTGGCTAGGCCAACAAAATACCTTGAAATATTTGGCTTAAATGTCTTATTGTAAATTCATAATGGAAGTTAATTGCAGTTTTCCTAAAGGTTGTTTATACCTTCTCATGTAATATGATAATAGCTTTTATTAACGGAATAGTTAACTCTTATACTTGTAATTTAAATTTTTTTAAATGACCTTTTAGATAAGTTTCATATAGGATTATTTAACTATGTGTCTCTGGAACATTGACAGACACAGTCCAAAAATGTCTCATGTATCTTGGATTAACAAAGAATGATCCTGCAGTAGGATTCATCGCAGCAATTACTTATGTATTTATAATCTTCTTTTATACAGGGACAAGCTTACTTATATCGTACCAGTGTGAGTAGTCTACGTGCTATCTTAAAAGAGCTATGGCTGTCTAGGTGTTATAGCTATCTAGTTGTGGCATATTTAAATCATCAATGAAATAAATAAGCTTTATTTTGCTACCTTTTTTGGGCCCATATCTTGTGCCTTATTTAATCAATTCCATCTCCATTGTATTTTGTAGACTGGCTGCATTTGTATAATAATTAAAGTTTATTTTACTGGAATAAAAATCATCAGGTTTCAAAGCTTTGATTTCTTTTAAAAGCCCACCAATAAGTTGACTTTTACCACAACCAGCCATTCCTATGAATAATACAGGATATCCTTATAAGATCAAGTGTTTAGATATTGTTTAAATTGATACCGTTTCTGGCAAAGGCACAGTAACACTCTACATAGGAACTATTGGATCATATTCGATAGTTTCAACCAAAGATCTCCACTCAACTAAAACTAATTGATTCTATTCAACTTGTATAAAATAATCAAAAACTGTTCCTTTTGATGGAAATCTTACACCTTTAAATTCATTCTTAATAAAGGTAGAGAATTCTTTTCTATAATCTTTATTATCTTTTTCACATAAACATCCACCAAAGGACCAAATCAAACTTATAACAAAAATAGTTTCTGTTTTATTATTATCAAGTATTATTTTATTATCTTTTTAATCAATATTCTGTCTTAATATATCAAAATGCTAAGCTAATAAGCTTTAAAATAATCAGCACAAAACTTGAGTCATGGAAAAGAAAGACACGGGTATTATAAGTTTGCAATTCTTATACATGTATGTTATTGTTGGCTCTACATATTTTTTTATTAAATTTTACACAAACTCAGACTTTATGTTAAATTTAATGCAAAGCTGTTCTAACCAAGAATTCACGAAACAAATTCTTTGATAGCCTTTGTCATCAGATATATATAAGATACCAGCCCTTGAGACTGTGGCTGGTGTTGCATATTTAAGATCTCTTATTTCAAACAATAATCACATATAACTTTTTAAACTTATTCAGCCGTTATTAGCTAGAGTTAATAGCTTATTATCATCCATAACTGAGTTCATAGACTCAATCCAATTTGCATCCAAATCTCCATCTAGAACAATCCATTTGGGATTACCATCTATTAGTTCCTCAGAAAACTATTACATATAGTAAGATAATAAGCCGTTCTTCCATTCTTTAGTCTTCATATTTGTATATCCATATAGGTCCTTGGTGTCTATAACTTTAGGATCAATGTCAGCACAAGTGGTTTTGATTCCGCTTTTATCATTTGATTTTGCTAAAACTTACCATGTGGTAGTTTTGCCTGATCCAGGGGGTCCAATTAAAAATACACAATGTCTTATTTCCAATAATTCCTTAAGTTATATTATTTTCAATGTAAAATCTGGATGTGCTGTCAATAGATTATCCTATACAACTTAATTTACAGTTGTTTCAAAAATAGTATCAACTTTTCGATTTATATTAATTGAAGGGAAAAGATCATTAAGAAGGCCGTTAAATATTCCAAAATCAACTTATGCTATTTTTGGATAATTAAAATCTCTCAAAGCTCTAAATAATAAACTCTCCTCTGAGAATTATGGTTCGGCTCATTTAAATGTTCCAGCAACAACAAGAACAGATTTAATTGCCCTTAGTCCCCAATCATAATGATCCTGTTGAGACAACAATGATTTACATAGACTATATAAAGTCACAAATTTTCTTGCCAGTAGTTTAGCATTAACGAACCCCTCAGCCATTAAAATATTTTCACAAATTAGTTCTAAATCAGGTACGACAACTGTTATTGGTCTAAATAAAGCTTTAAGACCTTCTGGCAACTCAGCTCTACCCAAATAGCCAGGATTCATTGTGATAAACACTCCACAAGATGGATTAAGGAATACTAGATCCTCCTCCATAAAAAATTCAGTTTTGTGCATTTTAATCGCATCAGTTACCGATTTGAACTGTAGAGTACATACAGAGAGAACTTCTGGAACTAATCTGTTAAATTCGTCGAAGCATCCCCAACAACCTGACGAGGCAAGTCCTTTAAATATATTTCCCATTGTTTAATAGTTCATTTCCCCAGAACAATTAAAAACATAACAAGACACACCCATAGATGAAGCAAGATCTTTTGTTGTTTCTGTTTTTCCAGTACCTGCGGGGCCTGCTGGAGCACATCCCATTTTAAGGTGTAATGCTTGAGTGGCCGTTACATATATTCAATCTGTTAAAGGCGTTATAACTAATCTAGATCCATTGCCTAAATACTCATAACAATAATTTAACATTGCATCTGCAATTCTACAGTATGAAAGTTGAGTGTCCATATTCCAATAGAATTTTAATTAGGATTGCCAGTAAAATTCTTCTTTTTTTCATACATCTTCTTTTATAAGCTTCTCAATTATATCTCGGTTGTGGGTATCTATTGTAATCAAAGACATGACCTTTGTTCATAGTTCGTGCTTAAGATCTCCTTATACCATTTTAATTAACTAAGTTAATTTATCTATGGATCCTTAATAAAATTCATTCATAGCGGACAAATTACCTTTTTGTAATTCTAAAAATATTTACTCTACTTCCTAAACCCAGAATATAGAGTTTATGAGCAGATTTAATTAAGCAAAATTATTGTTTATCCATTCAACTCAATTCATCGTTTATTTCAATCCAATGAACTCTCTTGCTTTTTCTTTCAAAGTATCGCCGACTATATTGAGAACATCTTATAAATAATTCTCTACTTTTCCCAAGAGCTAAACTCCTCCATTAATAAAATTTACCTTCTCTATTCCAACTATAGAGGTCATGGATATAATTTTTGGTCTTTCATTTTAATTCTCAATCATTTCTAGTCAGTCCCCAGCCTGTATTATTTTGTTTAAATAATTTTTTTCTCTAAATAGTAAAAGAGGATTGTTACCATTAGCTAATATATCTAATAACTCCTCAATGGTCAAGAAATAAAATCTTGGAAAGACTTTTCTTTTTTTAGAAATAAATTCATTCAATCCCTTCTAACATTCATTTAGTTCTTTCAGTATTAATTCCAGTTAAAGATATAGTAATTTGTCTTTATACTCAGAATTAGAAAACTAGTTTATATTTTAAATTTGATCTCCTTTTTAAACTATTTCCTTAACAGTTTTATCTATTTGTACAAATCTAAGTGATTCATTTGGTAGTTCTTTTTTAACCTCTTCCGAATATATAAATAGATTTATTAAAAAAGACCATGTTTTTTAAACTTCACTTAATAGTTTAATTGTCTCATTTATATTCTATAATTACTTTTGCCATTTAGATACTCATTTTTCATAATAACAAAGATACTTGTTAGAAGAAAGAGATTGTACTTAAAGTTAGTGATCATCTAAAATCTCTAAATCATCATCTTTTATCTTAAGTATAGTTATTTAGGCATCTTTAAGTTATTATTTTTGCTTATCAAATACTATAAATTCCCAAATATTTTCGATTTTAATTAATTCATTTTCTATTTTCCTTTCCTACATTGCTTTTTCTGTCAATTCCTCTAACTGTTCTTTTATTTGTGTAGCGTAAATACTATAGTCCCAAAATTCTCAAAGAGTTGTTTGTTCTTATAAAATAAAATCTGTTTTAAGGATTTTTGAAAACTCAATCCAGTGTCTATTATCAGGCACTATCATTGCTTCTTTTTTAAGCTCCTCCAATATACTTATAAAAGATTACCAATTTTATATCTCTTTAAATATGCCTTGAGTTACCGAAAGTTTTCTATCTAAATTTTTAATTGATTTTAATTCTTTTAATAAATCTTTTATTTTGTCTTATATTTGACCAAGATTAACTTTATTCCACAAGGTTTATAGATTTACTTAAAATTATTTCTAAATTATATTGATTTAATCCCATAATAATTTGATAACTAGTAATTCAGAGGTTATGTTGTCCATGAGTGTTTGTGGATCTTTCATTTTGTCTTAAAACTCTAACATCTTTGCAAAATAATTAAAATCTTTTAATTATTTCAAAAATACAATTTCTTATGTGTATAATTCTTCTAGAAGCTATTTAGATCTTTACATACCTGTTTAGTAATCATATATTGGACTTTGCTTAAGCTAATTCAGAAACTATTTTTATAACAAATAATATTCTTGAAGCTCATATTAAGATTTTTTATTTTCTTCTTTTAGTTGGTCTGATAAACTTTCTTAAGTCTCGTTAGTTATTATTATTAGTTCTTTAAAACTAAATTGTAAATCTTTGATTTAATCTAACTGAACTTAGATCTAGTTATCATTTTTTAAAATCTCATTGCAAGTTAAATACAGTTAATCTAATTATATCTACATTTCTTCCTTTGATTAGTTTAAGATTTGTATATTTTCCTCAATCTCTAATAATTCATATCTATTGCTTAATAGCTATCTTTCCTTTAAATTAATTATAACTTTTTTTGTTTGTACAAAAGTTGCAATTTATTGAATCTAATAATCTATATAACTGTTTAGTTTCTCTGACATAAAAGAATTATCCTATTCTTGAAAGTCTGACCATTTAACTTTGATTTATTGATTTCTAATAGATAATTATTCTCCGTTTTCATCTAGAATGAATATTTCTATCTCCAATTCATCTAAACCAAAGTCATTGTAATATTCAAATAAATATTAGCCATTGTTCAAATCCTATATAGTATATTCAATTATTTAAAGCTAATCAACTTATTAATCCATCTTCAAGGAAGTAATATTAATTTTAAAAATATCATTGCCAGTTAATCTATCTTAATTTTGAGTATTTCTTGCCTAAATGATAAATCTTGTAGAATGAGATTTTGTATTAATTGGAAAAACACCAGGGCCAAAAGCAATACAATTTTGAGCTTTAGTATTTAAATAGTATAAAAAAATAGTATTAGTTGTTGTCAAATCTCCTCCTTAGGTTAGAAGTCTTATTTTTGTTTCGCCAAATAGAGTAGGAGTAAAACCAGGTGTTTCACAAGCTAAAGTATTTTCATTTAAATATGTTGTTTACACGTCTTCTATTTAATTATTTAATTCAAATCTTGCTAATAAATTTAGGTTTAATTTGAAACCTTCTCCTTTTATAATACATTTAGTTTTACCTGTTATTGGACCTATTGAAGGGGATATTTAGTAAATGGCATATTCAGGTCCTGTAATTTAGCCTATATAAATTTAGTGCCAATCTTTTATCGGATAGTTTATCCATCCTCCTTATATAAATAAATTCTGACTTTATTAATCATAAAATATAATTGAATTTTCTCTAGGTATTGGATATGATTCTTTATTCTCTGGCTTAAAAATTTAAATTGTAGAGTTGTCTAAATTTTCTTCCAAAGTGATGCATAGTATATCATTTGATAATTATCCAAAATTTCTTATGCAGCCTTCTTCAAAGTATCCAACAGAGCCCCCAAATATAAATAATTTCCATCTTGGCAATGCTTGTACTAGAACAGACATATGATTCCATCTTGGGGTATCTAAATGAAGATTAACTTCAATCCAAAGATTTTTCTCGGTGCTATATATAAACATATTAGAAAACTACGAATAATTTGACCATCCACCAATTATGTACATATCTTTTAGATTTGGCAATAATCCTGCTATATGACCTCCTCTAGGTTCAGGAGGGTTACCTAATGGTTCCAACTTTCTCCATTCAAATTTAGCACAGTCAAGAATATATAAGTCATTAAAAGACTTTTTTTGATATTTTATTCCACCATGACCCCCAAAAACTATGACAGAATCTAAGTGCTTAATATAAATTCCTGAGTGCCCATATCTTGGATCAGGGGCTCCAATTTTGCTTTACAAATTTTTAGGTATTTATCCAGAATTTTGGTTATTTGGTTAACTCCATTCGTAAACATTCTACTAAACATTTGTTGTTAGTAAATATACATCATTAAATCTTAAATTATTTTCATATAAACCTCCAAAAATTAGCATTCTATTTTTTGATATTTCACAAGCTGAATGAAGCAATCTTTTTAGAGGCAAGTCACCTTTTGTATTGACAAGTGTCTATTAAATTTTTCCGTTAATAATTTTAATTTAGTACAATTCATTATTAGATAGAATAGTTTATGAATTTAAATCTCGATTTCCGCCTCCAAACATTAACCACTGTTTTTCTATCTTCGTTATAGTATGCCCATATCTTGGTTAAGTTAAATCTTAATTCATTATCTGCTAAGTCCATTTAAATTCTTTTAACATTATAAATTTGATTATAATTATAAATGTTAAAGGGGTTTGGGGTTTGGGGTTT
>ERZ724506.373-NODE-373-length-15799-cov-11.102007_pt1 | contig 15799 bp, 13 predicted proteins | sample MGYA00376039_ERZ724506 | MGnify/ENA primary metagenome ERZ724506 (study PRJEB28724, sample SAMN07190887) | wastewater metagenome | isolation source: effluent of sewage treatment plant in Hong Hong | place: USA: Christiansburg, Virginia | collected 2016-03-01 ... | reverse complement strand
TATTCAAGATTTTCATTTATTTTATAATATAAAGAAAAGCCTAAATATGCGGCAGGCGTTTCTTTAGCACCTTTCCACAAAAAATTATTAACTCCACCCCCTTGCCGGATGGGTTTCACAATCTGCTCCGGTGCATTGCGTAATAATTCAAATGCTTCGAGTAAATTCGATTTACCCGAACCATTCGCGCCAATGATGATATTCAGGGCTTTTAACTCAATAGCCCTCGATTTTTCACCAAAGCTAAGAAAGTTATTTAATTGAATCGAATGAAATAATATACTACTCACTCCAACCCCTCTTCCACCAATTCCGCTGCCCGCAACAACGCCCGCGCCTTGGCCTCGGTTTCTTTCCATTCCAGTTCGGGAACGCTATCGGCCACCACACCTGCGGCGGCTTGCACGTAGAGCATCTCGTTTTTGACGATGCCGGTGCGAATCGCAATCGCCACATCCATATCGCCCGCGTAGCTCAAATAGCCGCACGCGCCGCCGTAGATGCCGCGCTTGATGGGTTCGAGCTGGTCAATCAGTTCCATCGCGTGAACTTTGGGCGCACCGGTCAGCGTGCCAGCGGGGAAGGTGGCTTTCAATACGTCCATGCTGTCCATGCCATCCAGCAGCGTGCCTTCGACGTTGCTCACGATGTGCATGACGTGGCTGTAGCGTTCGATGCAAAACTCGTCGGTTACTTTCACGCTGCCGATTTGGGCGATACGTCCGATGTCGTTGCGAGCCAAATCAATCAGCATGACGTGTTCGGCGCGTTCCTTCGGGTCATTCACCAGTTCGATTTCAGCGGCTTTGTCCAATTCCGGCGTTGCACCGCGTGGACGGGTTCCAGCGAGGGGGCGAATGGTGATTTTTTTGCCGTTGGAAACTTGCTCTTGCCGCACCAAAATTTCGGGCGACGAGCCGACCACCTGAAATTCCCCGAAGTCGTAGTAGTACATATACGGGCTGGGGTTGAGCGAACGCAGGGCGCGGTACAAATTCAAGGGCGATTCGGTGTAACGCTTTTTCAGGCGCTGCCCCACTTGCACCTGCATGAAATCACCCGCTGCAATGAGTTCTTTGGCACGCTCCACCGCTGCGAGGTAATCCGCCTTGGCAAAATCGCGCTGCACGGGGTAATTGACGCTGGGTTGCACGGGCGGCATGGTGACGGTTTGCGCCAAGCGGCTTTTGAGTTCGCGCAAACGCCGTTTTCCGCGCGAATAGGCTTCGGGCTGGGAGGGGTCGGCGTACACAATCAGATACAGTTTGCCGGAGAGATTGTCGATAACCGCCAGCTCCTCGCATTGCAGTAGCAAAATATCGGGGCAACCCAACTCATCGGGCGGGCAGGTTTTTTCGAGCTTTTTCTCGATATAGCGCACGGCATCGTAGCCAAAATAACCCGCTAATCCACCGCAGAAACGCGGCATTCCGGGGCGTACAGCGACTTTGAAACGCTTTTGGTAATTGGCAATGAAATCCAGCGGATTGCCGTGTGCGGTTTCGACCACCATTCCATCGGTTACCACTTCGGTTTTGGCATCCGCCCCGAATCCACTGGCACGTAACCAAGTACGGGCGGGTAAACCGATAAAACTGTAGCGTCCAAAGCGCTCTCCACCCACGACCGACTCTAATAAAAAGCTATTTTGACTTTTACGGCCTGCGAGTTTCAGGTAAAGCGATAACGGCGTTTCCAGATCGGCAAACGCCTGCGCCATAAGGGGAATACGGTTGTAGCCTTGAATGCTCAGGGCTTGAAATTCGGGTTCTGAAATCATGGAGGGATGCCTGAATAAAAAGTATTCCCTCCATTATGGCAACGATGCTTGCCTATCGCGCCAATCTAGCGTGCCAATTCGGAGCGCATCGTATCAATAACCGCTTTGTAATCGGGCTTGCCAAAAATCGCGCTACCCGCCACGAAGGTATCGGCTCCCGCATTGGCGATGCGGCGGATGTTTTCCGCTTTCACGCCGCCATCCACTTCCAAGCGAATATCCTTGCCGCACGCGGTAATGCGTTTGCGTACTTCTTCGATTTTGCGTAGTGCCGAGTAGATGAAACTTTGCCCACCAAACCCCGGATTCACACTCATGATGAGGATGAGGTCGATGTCGTCAATCACCCAATCCAGCACATCCAGCGGCTCGGCGGGGTTAAACACCAAACCAGCTTTCACGCCTTTGGATTTAATCGCTTGAATGCTGCGGTGAACGTGGCGCGAGGCATCGGGGTGGAACGAAATGTAATCCGCTCCCGCTTCGGCAAAATCGGCGGCAAGGGCATCGACCGGAGAAATCATCAGATGCACGTCAATCGGGACGGCAACGCCTTCAGGCGTTTTGGCATAGGGTTTCAACGCCTTGCACACCATCGGGCCGAAGGTCAGGTTGGGGACGTAATGGTTGTCCATTACATCAAAATGAATCCAGTCTGCACCAGCGGCAATGACGCTGCTCACTTCTTCACCCAGACGGGCAAAGTCGGCGGACAAGATGGAAGGGGCGATTTGATAAGCCATTGGGTTTAATCCTCTATTTTTAACGTTACGATTCTTAACGGTTCTTCACGGTTATGCGTGATTATCAATCGTCAAACACGATAGCATCCGCTTATGGACGAATTTGAGCTAATCCGCCGCTACTTCACCCGACCCACGCACAAAGCGGCGCTGGGTGTCGGGGACGACTGCGCCTTACTGCAACCACAAGCCGGAATGCAGCTTGCCGTTTCCAGCGATATGCTGGTGTGCGGTCAGCATTTCTTTGCCGATGTCAGCCCCTCGACGCTAGGGCATAAAGCACTGGCAGTGAATTTAAGCGACCTCGCCGCCTGCGGTGCGCGACCGTTGGCATTCACGCTAGCACTTTCCCTGCCAGAAGCCGACGAAGGATGGCTAGAACCCTTCGCACGCGGTATGTTCGCGCTGGCGGATGCCTATGGCTGCGAACTGGTGGGCGGTGACACCACGCGCGGGCCGCTCAATATCTGCATCACCGTGTTCGGCGAAGTACCACCCGGACGCGCTTTGCTGCGCAGCGGCGCACAAGTCGGCGATGATATTTGGGTGAGCGGCACTATCGGCGATGCCCGCCTCGCCCTCGAAGCCCTGCAAGGTCACGCCTATTTACCGCCGCATTTGCTGCAAGCCGCGCGGCTGCGTTTGGAACAACCATCGCCCCGCTTGGCGCTCGGTTTAGCGTTGCGCGGTTTAGCGACCGCTGCCGCTGATGTCAGCGATGGGCTGGTCGGCGATTTGGGGCATATTCTCGGAAGTTCCGGCGTAGGCGCGGAAATTGATTTGAATGCTGCAATCAAATTGATAGCAGCCAATGTAGAAGATACGGGCGCTGAAGACCAATTGGGCTTCAAAATCTCGAAAACCCGCATCCTGAATTACATCCTGAACGGCGGAGATGATTACGAACTGGTTTTCACCGCCCCCCCCACCCAGCGGACAGCGGTACGGGCAGCGGGAGTCGATACCAAAACCCCCGTCACCCGCATTGGCAGCATCGTGGCGAAGGCGGGTTTGCGGCTGCGGGATGGTAAAGGCAAATTGAGTAAATACACCTCCAAATCCTTCAACCATTTTGCCGATTCCGCCAAGCACACCATCAACCACAGCTACGACAGTATTTTTCAAGAGGATATTTAACCCCGCTACTTAACCACTCAACCTTCCCGCACAAACAACGTCACCAGCGGCACATCCCCTACTTGGCGGCTCCAATGACCGTGGAGGGTGGGGTCGAAAGTCGCTCCGGCGGGGAGTAAATCGGCACTGTAAAAATGTTCACCGGCTTGAAAAATGCGCGAAGTGCCGTCTTGTAGGCCGATTTCCATCGTACCCGCCAGAATAAAACACCACTGCGGCGCACCCGTGCAATGGAACTGGCTGCGAAACCCGACCGGACTGGTGCGCAACTGGTAACCACCCGATGAAAAAACCGCCGATAGCCGCGCTTGGGGTGTGCCTTCTTCTAAAGAAAGCACCTGTTCTTGGAAGCGAGCGCGTCCATCGGTGTCGGTAAATAGCGTAACTTTGGTAAATTTGCCGTGAACGGGCGTGAAATTGGACATATTTATCTGCTAGAATTTGCCACATCGCATCACATGCGGGAATAGCTCAGTTGGTAGAGCGCAACCTTGCCAAGGTTGAGGTCGAGAGTTCGAGACTCTTTTCCCGCTCCAGAAATCTCCAAATTTGAAATACCTCCTTACGGAGGTATTTTTTTGCCTATACGATTTGTTTAGTGGCGGAAATGGCGCACGCCGCTGAACACCATCGCTACGCCGCGCTCGTTCGCTGCTGCAATCACTTCATCATCGCGCATCGAACCACCGGGTTGAATAATGCAGGTTGCGCCCGCATCGACCACCACATCCAAACCATCGCGGAACGGGAAGAACGCATCGCTCGCCACAACTGTACCCGCCAGCGACAAATTCGCGTGACCCGCTTTGATGCTGGCAATGCGTGCCGAATCCAAACGGCTCATTTGACCCGCGCCCACGCCCATTGTCATGCCGCCTTTGCAGAACACGATGGCGTTGGATTTCACGAATTTCGCCACATTCCACGCGAACAGCAAATCGTTCAACTCGTCGGCGGTGGGTTGCTTGGCGGTGACGACTTTCAAATCGCTCAACTGCAATTCGTGGTTATCGGCGGTTTGCATCAAAATTCCGCCCCCGATGCGTTTCATGTCCATCGCGTTGCGATTCGTGGAAACATCCAACTGCAAAATCCGTACATTCACTTTGGATTTGAACACCGCCAGCGCTTCGGGCGTGAACGCGGGAGCCATCAATACTTCGACGAACTGCTTCGATATTTGGTGCGCTGCACGTTCATCCAGCGGGCAGTTCAGGGCGATGATGCCGCCAAACGCGCTGGTTGGATCGGTTTGAAAGGCTTTGCTATACGCTTCCAACGCATCCGCGCCCAACGCCACGCCGCAGGGGTTGGCGTGCTTGACGATCACACAGGCGGGTGTGTTGAAACTCTTCACGCATTCCCACGCGGCATCGGCATCGGCGATGTTGTTGTAGCTCAGTTCCTTGCCTTGCAACTGTTTGGCGGTGACCAGCGTACCGGCTGCGGGAATCAAATCGCGGTACAACGCGGCTTGTTGGTGCGAATTTTCGCCGTAGCGCAAATCCTGAACCTTGGTGAAACGCCCATTGGTTTGTGCCGGAAAAAGTGCCAAAACGGGTGCAGCGCTTACTGGGCTTGCAGAGCTAGCTTCAAAATCAATAGCAGATAGATAATCGCTAATCGCGCCATCGTATTGGCTGATGCGGTTGAAGGCGGCAACGCTCAAGGCGAATTTGGTTTTATCGCTGATTTTTCCTGCATTACCGTTGGCCTGCAATTCGGCAATCACGGTGGCGTATTGCGATGCGTCGGTCAATACAGCAACATCTTTCCAGTTTTTCGCCGCGCTGCGCACCATTGCGGGGCCGCCGATGTCGATGTTTTCAATCGCGTCTTCCAGCGTGCAACCGGCTTTGGCGACGGTGGCTTCAAACGGATACAGGTTCACGACCAATACGTCGATGGTGTTGATTTGGTGTTCCGCCAAGGCTGCCATGTGCGCAGGAAAATCGCGGCGAGCCAACAACCCGCCGTGAACGCGGGGGTGCAGGGTTTTTACGCGACCGTCGAGCATTTCGGGGAAACCCGTCATTTCCGCGACTTCGGTCACGGGCAGGCCGCTATCGGCGAGCAATTTGGCGGTTCCGCCAGTGGACAGCAGCTTGATGCCCTGCGCGTGCAGTGCTTGGGCGAGTTCGACAATTCCGGTTTTATCGGATACAGAAATCAGTGCATTCATAGGTGCATTCATGGTTCAAAATTTCCTTGGGTTGAGTTTTTGGGTAAGTAATTGATGTTCCAGCAATTTTTTGTGCAGGGTGTTGCGGTTCAGTCCCAGCCACTGGGCTGCGCGGGATTGGTTGTGGTTGGTACGATCCATCACCATTTGCAGCAGCGGCTTTTCCACCAGCCGCATCAGCATGTGGTGCATATTGCTGGGTTCGAGTCCATCAATATCCTGAAAATAGGTTTCCAAATTTTGGCGTACACATTCTTCAATGGAGGGGGTGGGGGGGGTGTAAGTCGATGGTTCCGGTGTCATTCGGTTAAAAATTGCTCTACGGCTGCGATTTGGGCAGCACTGCTATCGAGGGTATTCATGTGGGCGCGGAAGGCTTCGCCCCCTTCCAAGGGACGCATGTACCAGCCGATGTGTTTGCGTGCCGATAACACGCCCACCACCTCCCCATACAGGCTGTAATGGTCGTGCAGATGCGCAATCAGCCATTCCCGCATTTGTGGGCGCGAAGGGGGCGCAAGGTGTTCGCCCGTTTCCAGAAAGTGCAAAATCTCTTGAAAAATCCACGGCTTACCCTGCGCTGCACGCCCAATCATCAGGGCATCGGCTTGGGTGGCTTGTAAAACGGCACGGGCTTTTTCGGGGGTGGTGATGTCGCCATTGGCAACGACGGGAATGCGCACGGCGGCTTTCACGGCGGCGATGGTCGCGTATTCCGCCTCGCCCTTGTAGCCTTGTTCGCGCGTGCGACCATGCACGGTGAGCATCTGCACGCCCGCCGCTTCAAACTGCCGCGCCAACGCTTCGGCGTTTTTGTGGTCTTGGCTCCAACCCGTGCGCATTTTCACGGTAACAGGGATGTTGTGCGGCGAACAGGCTTCCACCACGGCTTCGACAATCGACAGCGCGAGTTTTTCATCCTGCATCAGTGCCGAACCCGCCCATTTGTTGCACACCTTTTTGGCGGGGCAACCCATGTTGATGTCGATAATTTGTGCGCCGTGGTCGATGTTGTAACGGGCGGCATCCGCCATCATGGGGGCTTCGGTTCCGGCGATTTGAACGGCAATCACCCCGCTTTCCCCTTCGTGGTTCAAGCGGCGGGTGGTTTTAGGAGAGTTGCGCAAGTCGGGGCGCGAAGTCACCATTTCGCTCACGGCATAACCCGCGCCGAGCCGTTTGCACAGCATACGAAAAGGCCGATCCGTCACTCCCGCCATAGGAGCGACAAACAGGGTATTGGGCAGGGTATGAGAGCCGATTTGCATGGGGGGGCTATTTTATTCCCCAACGTGCATGATAAGGCTACCCCGATAGCGGTCGGTTTCGCGGGCAGAGCAGCGGTCGGTGAGGGCATCGCCCCAGCGTTCTTGCATCCATTGCACTTCGGCGGTGATTTGGTCGCGCTTGGATTGGGAATCCAGTTCGCCGCGTGTACGGGATTCCCGATGAATGGCGACTACATCGCTCGCTTGGACGATACGCCAACCGTGTTCGCGCAGCTTGAGGCAGTAATCCACATCATTGAACGACACGGCTAAATCGGTCTCAAAGCCGCCCACGGCTTCCCATGCCGCACGGCGCGTCAGCAGGCACGCACCCGTCACGGCAGCGACATTGCGTGGAATCCGAATCGCCGAACAATCATCAACATGGGCGATATTGCGGGCAACCCATTCAAAACCCGTCAGCACCCCATCATGCTGGATGCTGCCGCCTTCCGATTCAGGGTAATTCAACAAGGCTCCGACTGCACCGATTTTTTCATCGAATGCCAAATGCGCTTGCAGTTGGTCGATGGTGTCGGGCGATAGCAATTCAATGTCGTCATTCAAAAACAAAATCTGCGGCGTATCGACCGGATGGATTCCCGTTTGGCACGCCAGATTATTCAGCTCCGACCAATTAAATGGCCTATCGTGGTGCAGCACCCGCACGCGCGGCATCGTCTCCCAGTGCGCTAACAATTCCAGCATCACTGGGTTGCGGGACGATCGCACATTGTTGGCAACTAACGTGATGAATACATCATCACGCGGCAAACCATGCAAGAAACGCAATAAGGGGGCTAAATCTTCGGCGTTATCGTGTGTCGGAATCACCACCGTGAGCGGCTGGGGCGGCACTTTCCAGGTATGCAGCAGGCCACCACGCTCTTGCGATGCCTCGGTATGCAGTGGCACACCCAGCGTCTTTTCGAGAAGGGATTGCACGATGCGAATAGCCGCTTGGATGGTGTAAGGTTTGACGCTGGAACGGTACGAAACCGAATGTTCACTCACGCGCCAGTCGTACAACACGCGGGGGATATGCGCCACGTTATCGCCCGAACGATGGGCTACCCGCAGCACCACATCCCAATCCTGCGAACCATTGGCTTCCAGACGCAAACCGCCCACCGCATCCCACGCGGTACGCCGAATAGCGCACAGGTGGTTGATGTAATTGAAGTGCCACAGCGTTTCCGGCGACCAATCGGGCTTATGCTGGGTGGTGAGCGGTGCGCCCGTGCGGTCAATGGTGCGGCTATCGGTGTAAATCAAATCCAAATTTTGATGCGAATGGACATGGGTTTGAATCACCATCGCCAATTCAGATAAAGCGTGCGGATGCAGCACATCATCGTGATCGACAAATACCAACCACGGCGCGTTGCCCAAGGCGACACCGATATTCGTTGCCGTGACGATGCCACCATTTTGGGCGCAATGGTGCATACGAATAGCGGGGTGTTGGGGATAAGCGATAGGTGTGGTGCTACCGTCGTCAATGAGCCATAACGTCCAATGCGGATACAACTGGTTTTGGATGGAAGCGATGCAGGCTTCTAAAAATTCCGGCACGGTGTTGTAAACCGGAATCACCACATCGAAATGCACACCGTTTTGCGCACCGTTCGTACCGTTTATGGCGGCTTGGTGCAGTTTTTGTTCGTGTTCTAACTGCTCGGTGCGGGCTTTTTGCGCGGCTAAATCGTGTTCGAGGGTTTGGATTTGTTGCCGTAAATTGGTAATCTTTTCTTGCTGGTTATCGTATTGGTGCTGCAAACGAAAGGCGGTGCTACGCAGTGGCTCGTGCGCTTGTGTTACCAAGGTGCTGGCTAATTTGGCCTGCACCCGCTGCGCTTGCGCCACAAAACCTTTACGCGCGTGGTAGGTGGCTAAATCGATTTCGGCTTCCGATTCGGGATAAATGCGGTACTCGCACAGCAATTCATCACAAAAATGCAGCTGCGCACCGGATAGTGCAAAGCGAATCAAAAAATCCCAATCTTCATACGCATCCAGTGTTTCATCGAAGCGCAATGAACGTGCCGTTTTAGCATCAATCAAATAGCTATGAATGGGGATGTGGTTTTCAATCAACAGGGAATGGACGGGGCGATTTTTCCCCTCCGGCTTGCCTTTGCTGCGCACTTGGACGGTGTTGCCCACGCGTTCGCAGAGATTGATTTGGTAGCGGGCATGAACCAAATCGGGCGCGGAAGGTGCATCCATTTCCGCGACCAGCGTGGCGATGTGTTCGGGCAGTAGCACATCATCTTGGTCTAAAAAAACCAAATAACGCCCTTGTACGCATTCCAAGCCTTTATTGAGATTCGCCGAACGCCCGCCCGCACCGCGCACAACGCGATGACGCAGCCACGTATCCAACTGCGGCAACGGCTGTTCGGTCGCGCCATGCCATACGATGACGACTTCCAACGGGTCGTAAATCTGCGCTTCCAAGGACGCGATGGCAATCGCCAAAAAACCCACATCGTTACTGCGAATGATGACGGAAACCAGCGGCCTATCGGTAAAGAAATTTTGTGCCGAACCATCCCAATAAAACGCCACAAATCCTTCCGCCGCTGGAACGCCCAAGGCAATACCGCGCAAGTTCGCCAAGGCGGTGGTGTTGCGCACGTAATCGTATTGCCGCAGTTGGCTGGCGTGGTGATTCAAGGCACGCAGCTTCACGTCCAAATCAATCGGAACCCAATGATTTGGCTGCGTCATGGGCTGGACGGTTTCGTAAAACAGCAAATCACCGCGCCATTGCTGGGTTAAGTGGTGCAGCGTAACGCGGGTTAAACGGCGATGGTCGGGGTGGATTTCAAACGGTGAAGGCAGGGCAATGGAATCGGGTAACCAATCGCGCACCAGCTTGGCAATGCGTTCACCCAGTGCCGCATTTTCGGGTAATTTCCCATCGGGGTAACGCCAAAAATCGCAATCAGAAATGCCCAGCGTTTCCAATCCAGCACGGGCTTCTGATTCACGCTGTGCCGGATCGCCCCCAAGGTTGCCGGAGGTAATAAAAACCACCTTGATACGATTGCGCCCCTCGGTTTGGAGGCTGTGCATCCACCCCCCGCAGCCCAAAATATCGTCGTCGGGGTGAGGAGCCAGAACCAAGAAGCGCATGAAAAGACTTTCTAAAAAACTTTCTTAATCGACGGATCGCGGGAGTTCGCGCAACACCGCCCAGCGCGATTTTGCGGCACGCCATTGGGGTTCAAACAAGGCAAAGCGCAGCAAATCGCTTCGACTACCGTCGGGTAAACGAATTTCATCGCGCAGATGGGCTTCGGGGGTTAGCCCCAATCGTTCCATCAACCGCAAAGACGCAGTTTGCGATGGAACCACGTAAAAAATCAGCTTATGCAGCTTCAGGCTATAGAAACAACTATTAACAACCCATGCCATCGCTTCCACCGCCGCCCGTGTTCCTTGCCCGCGATAAAAGCCCGCCGCCAGTTCGACTTTTTGGTTCACGACATCGTAACCGGAGGCAATCAAATAACCCAGATGTTCTTCTGAACCATCGGGTTGTTGACGGCTGACTGTCATCTCCACCTCGTAATCCTGCCCCAAAGAACGAAAAAAGCGCAACCGCGCCAAATAATCGTCTACCGATGCCGCCGTCAATCCAATGGAAGGCCGACAAACTTGCAGCATATGCAGATAGGTCGGCATGGCAAAGGCGCTGCGGACATCCTTCTCTTCCAAACGCCGTACCACCGCGTGGTGACCGGTGTAGTACAGCAGTTCGGGGGTTTCCTGTGCAGGAGGATTAGTATGTGCTTCCATACGTTCCGGTTGCGCATTGGGCTACGACGATGGTATCCATCTCGGAGTAGCGCAGCTTGTTCCATACCACTTTGCCATCGGCAATGCCTTCGGTTGGTACGACGATGGTTTGCAGATACAGCTTGTTGCTACCGGTAGAAAATACGATGCCTTTGGATTGCAAAGCAGCAAAATCAACCGAAGTCGAAAGGGTGAGCGTGCCATTATCGGGGCCATGAATACCGCTGGACATAATGATTTGCGCATTTTGTAAACCCAATTTGAGGCGAGAATCCAATTGCGCATCGGTTGCTGTACCGATGGCGGTGGAAGCCACTACAAACACGGTATCGGCTTTTTTCAGACCCGTAATCACCAAAGAGAGCTTATCGGCCAACACGCCCGAATTGGTACACAAAGTGGCTTGCCCGGGGGTGGTCGTCGTACCCAAGCTATCCAAACGCACGGCTTTGTTCTCGGTGACCGTGGCGGTAGGAACTTGAATTTGCGTGACGGTGGAAGTAATGGCCTGTTCAAAAGTAGGAACGACAGCGGCTTGCGCTTGCGACATGAACGAAGGAACGACCGCCGCTTTACCCGACAAGAATAAACCCAGAAATTTGTGCTTCATTGATAGACTCCAAAAAAATGATTCAAAATACCTATTCCATAATACTACTATGCCCTCTTGGATTCACTCCTTATTAGCCATTTTTTCGTTATCGGAATGGAGTTTAGGGGCGGTATTTGTGGTTTCTTTTCTATCCGCCACGCTGCTACCGTTGGGTTCAGAACCGGTGGTTTTTGGTGTTATTCAATCGCAACCCCTTTTATTTTGGCTGGTCATTGTGATTGCAACGGTGGGAAATACGCTCGGTGGAGCCGTGAATTGGTGGATGGGCTACGCAGCGGATGGCGTTATTCACCGCCACCATTCCACCGCCCATTCCCGTGCTTTGGTGTGGCTTCAAAAATTGGGGGCTAAAGCCTGTTTACTAGCGTGGCTGCCCGTGGTGGGCGACCCCCTGTGCGCCGTAGCAGGCTGGTTACGCCTCCCCTTCGGCGCGTGCCTCCTGTACATGGCCATCGGTAAATTTTTACGCTATGTCACGATGACGTGGGCGCTTCAAGGGGTGGCGGGGTGGTTTTGACACCCTATTACCTATTAGCTTATCGGCACAACCCCGCAAACCGATCCTGCGCACTGCACGCATTAGAGGCAGGTGAGGGAGTAGCTGGGGTCGTGGTATTTTGCTTGCTGGGCAGGCGCAGGGTTTGGTTGCTGTTGCAGCGGTTCAATACATCTTGCGCGTAATCCGAATACTTCCAGCCCGCCGCTAATTTGGGGAGGGGTTGTCCGGGTTGCCATGTCAGGCTTTTCCATTTCGGGTGACCTTGGCTGCTCAAGGCATCGAATTTGGTGCAAAACTTCGCGGCAAAGGTTTGAATAAATTCGTTACGCCCTTGGTCAGCAAAATTGGCGGTAATCAAATACGAATCCACGGCCAGAGAAGGTGAACCGCCGCCTTCCATATGCAGCACCGGATAGCTCGCCTTTTTGATTTCTGCTTGCTTGTATTCTTGCAACAATGCCGTAGAAGCGGCGTGGTTCGGGTCAAACTTCAGGAGTTTCAGATTGGCGGGTGCGTTTTTCTCCAACAACGCCAGCGGTTGACCACCGACCACCACCATCACGTCAATGCGCGGGTAGGTGGAATAGTAGGTCGGGTCGCTCAACGCCATGAGCGCCGAACGCCGCCGTTTTGTGCCTTCATCCTCGCCCGTTGCGGTCGGATTCATGAAGGGTTGAACGGTATTCGGACGTTCTTGGAACAATTTGCCGTAGATATTGCGGGCGGTTAGATACGTTCCGCTTTTTTCCATATCCATCCAAATCGCTTTGCCTTTGATTTGGTGGATGTATTCAATCGGATCGTCTTTGCGCACCAAGAAATGCACTTCTTCGGGGTACAGCGGCATGAAAACGCGCAGGTTTGCCAATAAGTCGCGGTACTCTTTGCGCGTGGCTTCGGGGACGGATTTATCGTCCCGCATTTGCACGAACGCGGCATACACATCCGATTGCACGGTGGCTAACGTCACACCTTTGGTGCGGCTCATGGCTTCGACATTCGTCCACGAGCCGCCAGTAATTTGCACATCCACGCGCGAATCGACCAAATCGCGCAGATTTTCGCCAATCTTGTAATACGTTCCGGTTTTACCGCCGGTCACAATGCCTTCGGCTTGCGCGGTGGCGGTGGCGCAGACGCTCCAACCCAACGCCAGTGCCACGGTTAAAAGTGAGGTTTTTAGCTTATTCATGATGAAATTTCCTTATTTTTTGCGGCACAAGCCGGCTTGGGCATCGGCATCGGAACAATTACCCGTCTGCGGTGCGGGTGCAGGGGTGGGATTCTCGACCGGTACGGTGATCGCCTGCGGTGGGGGCGGTGCTTCGGATGTTTTACCGCGCAGTAAAAACCATGCGCCGCCACCCAATAAAGCCAACACCACCGCCGCCAGCACGATGATTTGTGTCATCTGGCCACCGCCCGATGAACTTGCCGCCGCGCCCGTGGATTGGCTCAACAACAAGGGCTTTCCGCATTCGGTACAGACAAAATCCATACCATTGGGAACTTGAACGACGGTATGGGCATCTGCCAATGCACAGTTACCGAAGTTAGAACATTTACCTGATTTACCGGATGTCATGACGCTTCTCCTTTTAATAACGCAACCGCGCGTTTACCCGCCTCCAAAAACCGACGGTACAGCGGGTCTTGGATGTTGCCTGCACATTGTGCCTTCACTGTTTCGACTTGGCTCACAATCGCACGCTGCAATTCGGCACGGCGGTCTTGGTGCTGGTATTCCTTGCTTGCCAATGCCGCATTGCACACCGTTTGAATGGTGTAGAGGTTTTCGAGGTTGACACTTTCCGCGCTTTCCACAAAAACTTTGCCCAACACGACCGGATCGTTATCAAACCCATCTGCATCTTTGGTGAGCAGCAGCACTTCATTCGCACCGGTAGCAGGATTCGCACCTTCATGAATCAAGCCCAGTGCCTTGGCAAGCAGCACGTAGGGAAGGGCTTGCAATTTCACCTCAGCATTGCTGGCGATAAAAAGTTTGGGGAAGCCCGTGCCATCGCCTTCGGTGTGCAATTCCAGCTTGGCGCGGTTGCCTCCGGTTTCAAGGCGACGGCGGTATTTTTCTTCCAGCAGTTTGAGCGGTTTCAAATACCGCAGCGGCATCAAATTGGCGATCGATACCAGCGTGATTTCATGCGGACGGGCATCGGATTCAATGATCTCGGTATCGCCCGAACGGGTTTCACGGAATGCTTCTTTTAATGTCGCAAGGAACGCTGCTTTTTCGGGGGCTTTGGGCAAAATCACCGTGAATTTCTGCACTGCGGTCGGGCGACCGGTCGGGACTCCGGGGGCGGCACGGTGGATTTCTAACGGCTCTAATTCGACAAAATTTCCGGCACGGCTGGCCAAATCACTGACATACGTTTTCAGGGCATGGGTATCGGCTCCGTAACGGTCGCTGAGTTTGTCGATGATGGAAACGCCCAGCAAACGCTCTTTGGGGTTTTGCACGAGGTTGTTGTGGGCGAGGCGGGCGCTGTCGTCGCAAACGGTTTCCAGCACATCCAAGAAAGTCGATTCGCTGATGCGCTGGTTGAATTGCGCAAAATCGGCTTGCTCGCCCATTTTTTCGACCAAGGCGGTGCGAATACGGCGGGTTTGGGTTTGCTGCTCGGCTTCGTCCAACACCAAACGGCGGCTGACTTGGCGCACCAAGGCGGGGTCGTACACGCGGATGCGGTGCTGGCGCAAATCACCGGCATCGCCGTCGGTGAGGCGCGATGCGATGGCGATTTCAAATTTCTTCAACGCTTCTTGCAAGGTATTGGCAACGCGATCCACCTCGGCGCGTAAATCGGTGATGTGGGCGATGATTTCCGCCAACAAGCTCTTGGCAAACAACCATGCCTCGATGCGCGTGCGGTACACGTAGAGTTCTTGCAGATACACGCCGTGCGCATCCAACAAACTATCCGCCGTTCCCAGTACCATTTTGTCCAGAAAGCCCATATCCGCCCATTTTTTGGCATTGCCTTGCAGCACCATTTGGGCATCTTCCTCGGCTTTTTGGGCGCGGGCGATTTGTTCATCGGATTGTTTCAAACGCTGATCCAGCGATTCGCTCAACGCCACCAGCAAGCGGGAAATATCCCATACCGATTTGGTTCCGGCACGCCATTCCGCCATCAATTCGTGTTCGATGTGGGCGCGGACTTGCAGCGCCATGTCTTTGAGCGATTTGCGTTTGGTCTGGTAAAACCCGCGCACGCCCAAGGTGCGGTAATCTTCCAAAAAGCGTTTTTCGCACAGCTTGCTGAGTTCATCCAACCATGTGGCGCGATCCCGTTCGCGTACCAGCAATTTGAAATTGGGAATCACCGCTTCCCATTCGCCCGCAAAGGTTTTCCAACGCTTATTGGCGGCATCTTCCGGCAAAATCCCCAGCGTGAGCGTGAGATGGTCATCCGACAGCATCCAACGCCCCAGCGTATCCTTTTGCTGCACAAACTCGTGAAAATCCTGTTTGCGGGCGGCATCGACAAAGCCCGAAGCCGCTTCCCAATTATTGAAACGCAGTTGCAACGCGGCTTGGCGGGCGAATTGGTAGGTTAAAAATTCGCCGATTTCCGCTTCGGGGATGGAAAGGCGTTTAATCCCAAAGCTCAAAAAGCGCAGCGAGCGTTCTGGCATATTGCCTTGTGCCGAAGTTTCGGGGGAGCCGTTGCCGTTTTCGGCGTTTTCCATACGGGCGAGGGAATCCCAGTTGAGCTGTTCCACCGCCACGATTTTTTGGTACAGAA
>ERZ724506.372-NODE-372-length-15873-cov-5.084714_pt1 | contig 15873 bp, 14 predicted proteins | sample MGYA00376039_ERZ724506 | MGnify/ENA primary metagenome ERZ724506 (study PRJEB28724, sample SAMN07190887) | wastewater metagenome | isolation source: effluent of sewage treatment plant in Hong Hong | place: USA: Christiansburg, Virginia | collected 2016-03-01 ... | reverse complement strand
CTGATAAAGCATTTCATTTAGCGTTTGGCGTCATTGGAGGATATAAATTAGGTTCCCGTACACGTCAAATTATTGAGCAAAATGGCGAAGAAATTAAATTGATAAAAAAAGACGACTACAATTTAAATCCATTTCGTGTAAATGCACACGCAAGTATCGGATATCGTGGCGTTACTGTATTTGCTGATTACGCATTAACCCCCTTGTTTGAAAACGGAAAAGGTCCGGAATTATATCCATTTACCATCGGTGTAAAATTAATTTCATTTTAAAAGACCAATCATTACGAGCATTTTGATTAAACAACAATAAGCCGTTTCTCAAACAACCAAAACCCTTCTGATTGATAGCAGAGGGGTTTTTTTATACTCAATTTACCAATTGGATTTATTTAACTATATTTGGTTATATACAAAGTTTAAACCATGTATAAATATTTGGCACTATTTCTAGGGACTACTATTTTTGCGCACTCACAAACTTTGCAACGAGAAGTTATTAGTAGCCAAGGAGGATATTATTTCGATAATAATATTGATTTATCTTGGTCTTTAGGTGAGGTGATTACTGATACGTATACTGGGAATCAGTCCTTTTTTTTAACACAAGGTTTCGAACAACCTATATTTAAAACTACTTCCGATACTTTATTGGTTACTGAACCTTTGGAATATCCAAATCCTACTGATGGCCCAATTAATTTTTTATTTCCAAATAGTGATACATATACCATAAAATGTTATGATATTATTGGTCAAATAATTTTTGAAGAGACATTTACAAGTAATTATTTAAAAATAAACGTTTCATATTTAAGTAATGCATATTATGTTTTTTTAATCGTAAATGAAAAAGGCGATTTTATACACAGAGTTAAAATTCTAAAAATCAATTAAATGAAACGTATACTAAATATTTTTATAGTTCTAGTTTTTATAAAAACAATGGTGTTTGCTCAAGCTCCTCTTGCTTTTAAATATCAAGCTGTGGCCAGAGATGCCAGTGGGAATATGATTACCAATAGAAATGTTAATGTAAGAGTAGGAATTAGGGATTTTTCTATATCTGGAACTGTTGTTTTTCAAGAAAGTCATGCTGTGACAACCAATTCATTTGGCATCATTAATATCAATATTGGTAATGGAACATTAACCCAAGGGAGTTTTTCTGCCATAAATTGGGGAAATGGGGCTAAATTTATCGAACTAGAAATAGATTTAGGGAACGGTTATATATCTATCGGTACATCACAACTATTGAGCGTACCATATGCATTATATGCGGCAAATGGTCCTCAAGGGCCGCAAGGTATCCAAGGCTTGCAAGGAGTTCAGGGCCCTCAAGGAGCACAAGGGCCTCAGGGATTGACTGGTGCTCAGGGATCGGCAGGTGCAACTGGAAATACTGGTCCACAAGGGCTTCAAGGACCACAAGGAAATACTGGTGCTAATGGCATTTCAATATTATGGTTGGGAACTTTTAATAGCCCACCGCTTTCTCCTAATTTAAATGAAGCTTATTATGACTCTTCTCAAAAAAAATCCTTAGTTTGGAACGGTTCTGCATGGCAAATATTAGCTCAGGATGGCGCACCAGGTCCTGTCGGGCCTAAAGGAAGCAATATGTTTTCTGTATTTCAATATGTTAATTCGGCTTTAGAAGATATTACTGATACTACTGATATAGTAGTTTATAGTGTGGGGTCATGGATGGTTTTGCCCTCTGCTAATGCTGTTGCTAAAGGAAAAGTTATAGCTTTTACAAAAGAAGGAGTTGGTGGCACAAATCCAATAAGCCTTGTATATTTGGCAGCAAGAGGAAGTGATTTAATAATGAATGGATCAACTCCCAATGGATCAACTCCTGGACAAGTAATAATGTTTGGAAACATGTATTCATGGCATCATCAAATGATTGTTAGTGATGGTGTATCAAAATGGTATGTTATATCATTTTAACAATAAGCCGTTTCTCAAACAACCAAAACCCTTCTGATTGATAGCAGAAGGGTTTTTTACTTTTCAGTTAAATCGATTTTTGTCAAAAACGCTACACTTATCAGTTAGATGCCAGCACTTATTTATTTGCCATCAAAATGGATATCTATTGAGTTACTTTTACTCAGGTTTTAGTTCAATTTGCAAAAACGAGCGGTTTTTAATTATAGACAAACAAACCCGAGAAACGAAAAAGCCCTTCTGATTGATAGCGGAAGGGCTTTTTTAATTTAACACTAATCCCAAAAAACCGACCACTTATCAAATGAAACCTACCACTTATTAGTTAGAGGTTTTTTATGGCGGGTTTAGGTATTAATTTTACACTACGTTCTTTTTCATAGGTTTTGTTTAGTTTAAACCAAAAAAATCAGGCTGCGGTGCTTTAAACGGGGATGGGCACAGCAGCCTTTTTTTATGCCCAATTTTTTGGAATGTGCACGAAGAAGTTACTCATTATTTACTTTTTTCCTTAATGAAAAAAGTAACAAAAAAATCAAGGCGAAACGCCAATTTCAATTCTTTTTTCGCTCGAAAAGCCTACCCAATACCGCCAAAAAAATTGTAATTCGCTCCGTTTCGCCAAAATCAGCCGCACTATTACCAACGTATGATAAATGTGCTAACTCAATGATAAAAATCTTTGTATTCTCCGCGCCTCTGTGGTGAAATCTTAAACTAACTTAGCTTCTACCAAATATTCTGCTATCTGAACTGCATTAGTAGCAGCGCCCTTACGTAAATTATCCGATACAATCCACATATTTAAAGTTTTTGGCTGAGTTTCATCTCTACGAATACGCCCTACAAACACTTCATCTTTATTATGAGCATTCATTGGCATTGGGTAAATTTGATTAGCAATATCATCTTGCAAAACAACACCTTTTGTGTTATTCATCATCTCAAAAATGTCTTTTACCTCAAATTCGTTTTCAAATTCAATGTTCACGCTTTCGCTATGTCCGCCCATTACTGGTATACGAACCGTTGTAGCGGTTAAACGAATCGAATCATCACTCATGATTTTTTTGGTTTCGTTTACCATTTTCATTTCTTCTTTGGTATAGCCGTTATCTGTAAATACGTCAATTTGAGGGATCACATTCAAATCAATTTTGTACTTATACGCCATTTCCCCTTCTTTACCAGCACGTTCGTTCATTAATTGATCAACTGCTTTCACGCCAGTTCCTGTTACCGATTGGTAAGTAGAAACCACCACACGTTTGATTTTATATTTTTTATGTAAGGGATTTAAAACCACTACCATTTGAATAGTTGAGCAATTAGGATTCGCAATAATTTTATCAGTGGCTTTTAGTTCATGAGCGTTAATTTCGGGCACTACTAATTTTTTAGTAGCGTCCATGCGCCAAGCGCTAGAGTTATCAATAACCGTAATGCCAGCCTCTGCAAATTTTGGAGCCCATTCTAAAGAGGTACTTCCACCTGCCGAAAATAAAGCAATTTCTGGTTTTGCAGCAATAGCATCGGTCATAGAGTGTACCTTATATTGCTTTCCCTTAAATGTTATTTCCTTACCTACTGATCTTTCTGACGCTACAGGTATTAAATCTGTTAACGGAAAGTTTCTTTCTGCTAATACTTCTAACATTTTTGTGCCTACTAAGCCAGTTGCTCCTACTACTGCAATTTTCATATGGTTTAATTGTTGTTTTTAGTTGTCATATGGTTTATTCATCATTTTTATTTTCATACGCCTTCAAGGCATGATGAATAGTTCATTTAATTGTATATTATATAAAGGTTAAATACTAGGCTTTAAAGTTGTTAAATTATTTGCTATCAAAAAAATTTCTTACCTTGGTTTTTCAAATTTTTTAAGACGATGCGTGTTTTTGTTGTGATGTTGTACCTTTTTTGTGCGAGTTTATTAAACGCACAAGTAACTGATAATTTTAGTGATGGAGACTTTACGGCTAATCCGGTTTGGAGTGGGGATAATATTGAATTTACAGTAAGTGCAGGGCAACAATTACAATTAAACGCCACGGTTGCTGGCGCTTCATACCTTTCTACTCCCAATACTCTAGCAAATTTAAATGATATTGAATGGAAATGTTATGTGAAACAAACCTTCGCTCCATCGTCTTCCAATTACGGGAGAGTGTATTTAGTTTCTGATCAAGCAAATTTAGAAGGCCCTTTAAATGGTTATTACTTGCAATTTGGCGAAGCTCTGTCGAATGACGCTATTGAATTATTTCAGCAAACCGGTACAACTTCTACTTCGGTTTGTAGAGGAACGACCGCGCAAATTGCTGCTTCGTTTGCATTAGCCGTAAAGGTAACAAGAAGCTCCGCAGGTTTATGGAGTTTATATGTTGACGTTGCAGGTGGAAGCAACTATGTTTTAGAAAATACTGGGACCAATACTACTCATACATCGTCGCAGTTTATGGGTGTTTCTACATTGTATACCGTTGGCAACATTAATAAGTTTTTTTATGATGATTTTTCTGTAGCTCCGATAGTAGTGGATGTTACAGCACCAACCATTGTCAACAGTACAGTTATTTCTAATACACAATTAGATGTGCTATTTAACGAAGCAGTCGAAATTACATCTTCACAGAATGCGACAAATTACACCGCAGATAATAGTTTAGGAAACCCTAACACAGCCACAAGAGACGCTTCTAACTTTTCATTAGTTCATTTATCGTTTACTACCCCATTTACAAATGCTGCACTTAATACATTAACTATTTCTAACGTTCAAGATATTGCCTTAAATGCCATTACCTCTGCCACCACAAACTTCACTTATTTGGCGCCAGTTACTGTTGGTTATAAAGATATTGTGATTAATGAGTTATTCGCAGATCCATCGCCAGTGATTAATTTAACCAATGCCGAATTTGTTGAATTATACAACAGAAGTTCAAATACTTTTAATTTAAATGGATTAAAATTAGCCGACAGTTACACAGCAACAGGTGCAACTTTAGGCAATTATGTGATGCCGCCAAATAGCTATGTTATAATTTGTCCGATTGCTGATACAGCTCAGTTTACAACTTTGGGTTATATGAATAAATTAGGTGTGAGTTCTTTCCCAACCTTAAATAACAGCGGAGATAACATTTATTTAAAAACAAATGCCGGTGTGTTTATCGACAGCGTTAATTATAAAGACACTTGGTACAAAGACGCCGTAAAAAAAGACGGTGGCTATACCCTTGAACAAATTAACCCAAATTTAAACCCTAGTTGTTCTCAAATAAATAATTGGATAGCTTCTACTGATGCAGACGGCGGAACACCAGGTTTTGTTAACTCAGTATACTCGTTAGCGCCAGATGTTATATCGCCAAAAATCAATTCAGTCACTGTTTTAGATTCTTTACATATTTCCGTTTGTTTTGATGATGCTATTGACGCTTCACAATTATCACTTGCATCAAATTATAGCATTACCACAGTTGGTTCTCCTACATTAGCAACTCCAACATCTGGTAATATGTGTATTACACTTTCTCTTTCTAGCAAACTAATTAACGCCACCAATTACACAATTACAATTTCTGGCATTACCGATTGTAGTGGAAATATTTTATCTCCAAATACTAAAGCATTTTCCTTTTATAAAGCAAAGCCTTATGATGTGGTGATTAACGAATTAATGCCTGACCCTGATCCAGCAATTAATTTACCAGCAGAAGAATTTGTAGAATTAAAAAATAGAACCAACTTTAGTATTAATTTAAAGAATTGGAGCTTTTCAAGTTTAACCACTTCTAAAAAATTACCAGACGTTACGATTGCTCCAAACGGTTATTTAGTATTAGCAGGTACTGGTGCTATTAACACGTTTTATAACAATTATGGGATTCCAGTTACTGAAGTCACAAGTTTTCCTTCCCTATTAAACGACGGAACTACTTTGACATTACGTGACACAAACAACGTTGTGGTAAGTTCTGTTTCTTACTCATCATCTTGGTATAATGATGCTAATAAAAGTGATGGTGGTTGGAGTTTGGAACAAATTGATGCCAACAATCCTTGTGGTGGACAAAACAACTGGCGAGCAAGTACGCATCCTAACGGCGGTACGCCTGCCTATGCAAATTCAGTTGCAGGAACAAATCCCGATAATTCATCTCCAACGTTGGATAGAGTGATTGTTATAACAGCCGACACGATTGCTCTTTTATTTACAGAACCTTTAGATAGTATCACTTTATCAAATCCTTTAAACTATACGTTTGATAATGGATTAACTACCCCAACTTATGCAAAAGCTATTGCGCCCGAATTTAAAAAAGTGATTTTAAAATTATCGTCACCTATTCAGTTAGGAACAATTTACAATGTAAGTGTATTAAGCGGTATTACCGATTGTGTTGGCAATGCGTTAATTAATGGCTCTTTACCATTTGCATTACCTGAAGCTCCTGTTGCAAACGATGTGGTGATTAACGAAATCTTATTTGATCCCAATACAGGCGGTGTTGATTTTGTTGAGTTATACAATAGAAGTAATAAGACTATTAATTTAAAAGATTTACGTCTTGGTTCAATGGATACATTAACTTCTACATTAAAAGATACTGAAATACTGACTGAAGAAGGTTACTTGCTATTCCCAGAAAGCTACGTGGCGATTAGCGAGAATGGCATGTCAGTAAAACAACAATACTTAACTCCCAATCCAAAAGGATTTTTAGATGTAGCTGATTTACCTAGCATGAATACAGATGATGATGTAGTTACTTTAAGCGATGCCAATTTTAATGTGATTGATAATTTTAAATACACCGCAAAAATGCATTTCCCTTTATTAGTTACAACTAAAGGAGTATCGTTAGAGCGCATTGATTTTAATAGAGCAACAGACGATAGAACAAACTGGAATAGTGCTGCCGAAGCTGTTGGTTTTGCAACACCAGCTTATCGTAATTCTCAGTATTTGCAGGCTGACGGTGGAAGTGGAGTAACAATCCCTAATCCTCTATTTTCGCCTGATAATGATGGGTACAATGATGTACTAAATATTAGCTACAAATTAGATGAATCAGGAAAAGCAGCTAACGTATATATTTATGATAGCAAAGGTCGACAAGTACGTCATTTAATTCGTAACGAGCAATTAGCGCAAGATGGCACACTAAGCTGGAATGGCATAAACGACGATAACGAAAAAGCGCCTATAGGTATTTATGTAGTATATGTTGAGTTATTTAATTTATCGGGCAAAGTCAATAAGTATAAACTAAGTTGTACACTTGCAGGCAAACTGTAATTTTACTTTTCTTTTTCCTTAATGAAAAAGAAACAAAAAATCAAGACGAAATGCCAACTTCAATTCTTTTCTCGCTCAGTAAAGCCTGCGCAATGCCACCGAAAAAATTGCAGTTCGCACCATTTCGTCAAAATCAGCCGCACTATTACCAACGTATGCATTACTTAAACTAATAGCAACTATAAAGAAATGTTAAACGATTTCCTTGCTTTAATCTATCCTCGTAATTGTGTTAGCTGCGGCAACTCTTTGTTTAAGCATGAAGAACAAGTTTGTAATTACTGCTACACTAATTTACCAAAAACCAATTTTCATAAACAACAACGAAATCCAGTAGATGCATTGTTTTATGGAAGAACGCCTTTATTACTAGCGAGTAGCTTTTATTTGTTCACTAAAAAAGGAAGCATTCAAAAAATACTACACGCCATAAAATACAAGCACAATAAAGATTTAGCAGTATTGGTTGGTAAATGGTATGCCGAAGATTTAAAAACAAATGAGATCATTAGTAAAGCTGATTTTATTATTCCTGTTCCATTACATAGCAAGAAATTTAAAATACGCGGCTATAATCAAAGTGAAGAATTTGCCAGAGGTTTGGCTGAAGATTTGCAAATCCCTTTAAACACAAACGTTTTAAAACGAAAAGAATTTACCGAAACACAAACCAAAAAAAGTAAATATGAACGTTGGGAAAATGTAGAAGATGTATTTGAATTAATTGCTCCGGATACTTTTAAAAATAAACATGTAGTCATTGTTGATGATGTCATTACTACAGGCGCTACGATTGAAGCCTGTTGTCAGCTATTACAACAAATAGAAGGAATACAAATTAGCGTATTAAGTATTGCGTATGCTGATAAGTAAAATTAAAACACATAGTCGCATAGAGAACATAGATAAAAGTACTTTTTTTGAATAAAACAACTACCCTCTTTTTTCTTTTCGAAAAAACTCTGCGTTCTCTGCGGTTAGATCTTACATCGCTTCGCTCACAACTTCCTTAACTGCATCAGGCAACAAACGCTTTAATAACGCTTCAATGCCTGCTTTCAACGTCATCGTACTACTTGGACAACCACTACAAGCTCCACGCATTTGCACTGTAACAACGCCTTCTTTTAATTCTTTGAAAGTAATCATACCTCCATCCGATTCTACTGCTGGGCGAATATATTGATCCAATATTTCAATAATTTTTGCTTCTACTTCGTCTTTAGCAGCAACGTGTTGAGTGCTGATAATTTTCTTTTCAGTAAATGTATTATCAACTGCTACTTCTTGCTGCGGTAAAGCTGTAACAATTAAATTGCCTTTGTTTAAATAATCGTTTAAGAAAATGCGTAGCTCCAAACTAATATCGTCCCACTCTACTGCATCTGTTTTTGTAACAGTAATATAGTTAGAAGCAATAAAAATGGTCTTCACAAATGGGAACTGAAATAACTGCTTAGCAATAGGTGCTGTTTGTGTTTCAGAAATATTTTTATATTCGGCTGTTGCGCCTTTTTCTTTTATTAAAACTTTATTGGCAACAAATTTCATTGAAGCAGGATTTGGCGTTGCTTCAATATATATCGTATAAGGTATTTCGATGTCGTTTTCCATGAGAATTTAATTATGACCACAAATGTCGGTAACAATTATGGTAAGTACAAAGATAGCTTTCATTTTAGTATAAATTAGCATTATTGCAGTGCTGGCTTTAAGAGGTTTAGGGCGTGTCCGGCCCGAAAAAGGCCGGTCGGGCTGTCGCTGCAATCTTTTTGCTTCACTTCGTTGCGTAAAAGTATTTTCGCTTGCATCCCTCACGCAAACTTGCTGTGAACCGAAGTTTAAGGTTCAGTTTAGTGTAAGCCCCGCGTGAGGGATTGTAGTGGAAAGCCCACAGCCATGAGGGACGAATGGCGAGGACTTGGAACGAAAAGCCCGACCCAACGGCAGGAGGGACACGCCCGAATCATTCAAATATTAAAAATTCCTTTTTTAAAGCCCATTGATTTTATTATCTTCACATCCTCAAAATTTAGATTATGACAACTCGCACAAAAATTAAAGAAGTATTAAAAGGAACTCAAATCGACCAAACAGTAAACGTAAAAGGTTGGGTTCGTACATTTCGTAACAATTCATTTATTGCCATCAACGATGGGTCATGCATCAATAATATTCAAGCAGTTGTAAATTTTGAAACCTGTAATGCAGACACGTTAAAACGTTTAACTCCTGGTGCTTGTATTGGTGTTACTGGTAAATTAATCGCTTCTCAAGGAAAAGGACAAAGTGTAGAAATTGTTGTATCAGATATTGAAGTATACGGCGATGCTGAATCAGATATTTCAAAACCAAATTCATATCCATTACAACCAAAAGCGCATAGCTTAGAATTTTTAAGAGAGATTGCTCATTTACGTTTTCGCACAGGTACGTTTGGCGCTATTTTCAGAGTACGTCATACATTGGCCTACGCTATTCATAAATTTTTTAATGATAAAGGATTTGTTTACATGCACACGCCAATCATTACTAGCAGCGATGCAGAAGGTGCTGGTGAGATGTTTCGTGTATCAACTTTAGATCCAAAAAATCCACCATTAAATGAAGCTGGGGAGATTGATTACAAACAAGATTTCTTTGGCAAATCAACTAACTTAACCGTTTCGGGGCAATTAGAAGGTGAATTAGCGGCTATGGCGTTTAGCGACGTATATACATTTGGACCAACATTCCGTGCTGAAAATTCAAATACTACACGTCACTTAGCGGAGTTTTGGATGATTGAACCCGAAATGGCTTTTTATAATTTACAAGACAACATGGCTTTGGCAGAAGAAATGTTGAAGTATGTGATAACTTATGCTTTAGATAAAAATAAAGAAGACATTGAATTTTTATCGCAACGTTTATTGGATGAAGAAAAAAATAAACCTCAAACTGAGCGCAGCGAATTAAATTTATTAGAGAAATTAAATTTCTGTTTAGGAAATGAGTTTGCAAAAATAACTTATACTGAAGCAATCGATATTTTACGCGAATCGAATCACAACAAGAAAAAGAAATTCCAATACATCATTGAAGGCTGGGGAGCTGATTTGCAAAGCGAACACGAACGTTACTTAGTAGAAAAGCATTTTAAAAAACCAGTGATTTTAACCGACTATCCAAAAGACATCAAATCGTTTTACATGCGTATGAATGATGATGGAAAAACAGTTGCTGCGATGGATATTTTGTTCCCTGGTATTGGCGAAATTATTGGTGGTTCTCAACGTGAAGAACGTTTAGAGAAATTAGAAGCTCGCATGAACGATATGCACATCCCAACAGAAGAAATGAGTTGGTATTTAGATACACGTCGTTTTGGTGCTTGTCCGCATGCAGGTTTTGGATTAGGTTTTGAGCGTTTAGTATTATTTGTAACGGGCATGACTAACATCCGCGACGTCATTGCTTTCCCAAGAACACCAAATAATTGTGAGTTTTAAGAACTAATAATTTTTTTCAATTCATTTAGCATCATTGCTGTTACACCCCCGTTAGCGGTTGTTAGCGGTAGTTTTTTTAATAGTCATCATATTCTTTCAAGGGTTTGTATGTTTTGAAACGAATGTAACCAGCTTTATTTGTCGTGTCTTGGGATATGATTTTTTCCTTTCCGTTTTTATCATACTCTCTAACCGTTACACCGTCCATTGCCTGGACACTTGCAAATTCTTTTAAACTGTCTCCGCTAATCCTCAGAAAAACAGTTGAGCTACCGCCATAAACCAAAAATGCGTCAATGCATTTTAGCTCTTTATTATAAAGCATATTTGGGTATTTTTTAGAGTTTTTCATTTCGATTAGCTTGTCGGATAACTTATCGTAAATAAATAAACTTCTTACCTCGTTTGCACCTCTTGCTGCCGTTGAAGATACAATTGTCAAATCATTTTGTCTGTCATTATTGAAGTCATTTAACTTTGCGTCGCAACTAGAAATTCCGTCTTTTAAAAAATGTATTGTTTGATTTAGCGTCCATTTGTCAGTTTGCTTTGTATAAAATTTCATGTCAACATATACGCTGTCTGTTGCTCTGTATTGGGAAACTTCAATTTTATTAAATTTCTTTCTGCCGATATTTAAACTGTCAATGAAAACTTCTTCAAGTTGAACGGTGTCTTTCGGAATTGTCTCTGTTTGAACTTTTTGAATGGAGTCACTATTGTTTGAAGCAACATTTCGTTCTTGTCGATTTTGACAAGATAGGAGGCAAAAAAGTATTAATCCTAAGTAGATTTTCATTGTCTGTCGTGTCGTTCCTAAAATTACTACTAACACTTATATACGCAGCTAGTTGCGTATATATCTTAAATACCTATATAATGCGCAATTGGTTGCATTTATTTTTAAATATACGAATCTATCTAATCCTTTTAAGAATGTTTACACAGAGGTAAAACAAAAAAAGCCTCACATTTCTGTAAGGCTTTTAGGTGGTGGAACCAAACGGGGAAAATGCGAACAAATTCAATGAACATTTAGAGCTAATTTTAGATTTTATGGGCGTATTAGAGCATGAACCTGAATTGTGGGACAAGCTAAATTCTTTGTAGTCTAAAAGTATATTTACTGTAAATGACACTAAATTGACGTTAATTTGAGGGTTACTTTTTCATTTTTTCATTAATCAATTTCTTGTATTTTACCCGTTTTTGCCATTCTTTGTTCTTATAATCTAAAACAGTGTCCTTCATTTCACGTTTTAGCTTATCAGCCTCAAATTGCTCTTTGAGTCCATATTTTTCTAAATATTCATTTGCGTTTGTAAAACTTTCAAGCATTTTATATTTGCAATTTCCAGATACCATGTTGCCCATGTGTAATATGGCATTGGCAATAATTGAAAAAAAAATAAAAACTGCAAATAAAACTGAAGAAAAATATTTCTTAAACACAAAAGCAGAAGCCTATAATAATATTGCGGTGTATCATCAACAACATGGCGATATAAAAATTGCATTAGAATTTTATTTTTTGGGATTAAAAATTCAGCAGCAAATTGGCGATAGAGATGGGGAATCTTATTCTTTAAATAATATTGCAACTGTTTATTCTACCAAGGGAGAGTTGCTAAAAGCATTAGAATTTCATTATAAAAGTTTAAAATTAAGAAAGGAACTTGGCGATAAAAAAGGAGTGGCGCAATCGTATAGCAATTTAGGTTTAATTTATAAAAACATGGGGCAAATTGCAAAGTCTTTGGAATATCATACAATTAGTTTAAAAATAAGAGAAGAAATTGGCGATAAGGAAGGAATGGCACATAGTTTTGGTTTACTTGCATCAACTTATGATGAGCAAGGGGAGCCCGATAAAGCTTTAGAATTTTTATTAAAAAGTTTAAAATTATGCGAAGAAAATAATGATAAAATTAGAATTGGGGTGCGTTTAAATGATATTGGTGCGTATTACAGCAGGCAAAAAAATTATGATTTGGCGTTTGAGTATTTTAATAAAAGTTTAAGTATTTGCGAAAAAAATAATTATAAAATTGGAATTGCACAAGCTTATAATAACTTGGGTTCAGTTTATAAAAACCAAAAGAATTACAAATTATCTTTAGAAAATTTTCAAAAAAGCTTAACTATAAAAAGAGATATTAATGATGAAAGGGGCCAGGCAAAAACATTGGACGCAATTGCAGATTTGTTTATACTTCAAAATAATTTTACTGAAGCAGAAATTTACGCGCAACAAGCAATGCAAAAGGCAAATGAATTAAAATATCCAATATTAATAAAAGATGCGGCCTTATTACTAAAAAAAATTTATAAGAATAAAGGAAATTACAAATCGGCATTGGGTATGATGGAATTATATATTAATATGCGAGATAGTTTAGTAAATGAAGACACAAAAAAATCTACCATAAAAAGCGAATTAAAATACGAATACGAAAAACGCGCCGCAGCAGACTCTGTAAAAAACGTAGAGGCGCAAAAAGTTAAAGATGCACAACTACAAGCGCAATCTGCATCGCTTAAGCAAGAAAAAACTCAACGCTACGCATTGTATGGCGGATTAATTTTAGTGGCTGGCTTTTTAATTTTTGTAGTTAATCGTTTTAGAATTACGAACAAACAAAAGAAAATTATTGAAGAGCAAAAAATTGTAGTGGACCAAGCATTTGAAAAGCTCGAGATGAAGCAGAAAGAAATCATGGATTCTATTCATTATGCACAGCGAATACAAAAAGCACTTATTACTTCTGAGTTTTTAGTAGAAAAAATGTTCAAAAAAAATAAAAAATAATTTCTTTCGCTTCATCTCCCCTAAAGCGAAATCATTAATTTATATTTTATATTTGATTTCTGCTTTAGGGGAGAAAAACAAAGAAGTGTTGGATAGTATACATTACGCAAAACGAATACAAAGCGCATTAATTACTTCCGAATTTTACATTGATAAACAATTAAAAAAATTAAATTAAAATGAAAAAGATTTGGCATTTTTTTTCGACCATTGGAGTACACAACAAGCTAATTGCTGATGAAAAAAGAAGAGGCATATTAGTAAATAGGATGATATTTTTGGCAAGTTTATTTACTTTCTTTTTTGTGCCAGCCATGTTTGTTATTAATATGACTGGCTATGTTATTCCCCAAACCTTGGTTGGTTTATTTTGTAGTGCTACATTTTTATTTACAAGGCAAAGTAAATTTAGTATGGCAGCTTTTATGTTGATGTTAATTTTAGGTATTAATTTAATTTGTTGTAATGCGCTCTACCCTGGCACTGGTGTTGAGTATTTTTTCTTTCCTATGACTGCAATTCCCTTTGTTGCTTTTAAAAAATTAAGAAGTGTTTATTTAGGAATTGTTTGGTGTATTTTGGGTTATTTTACTGCACATTTTTTAATTGGTATTGTGCCACCCGCCATGATAATTTTAGAACCTTACCTTACATTTATTAATTCTTTGGTTATGATAGTAGCCCTCTCAACACTACTTTTGTTTTTGGGTATATTAAGATTTGCAAATGAAAATTTTGAAAAAATGTTAGTGAGCGAACGGCAAGAAATTGCAAAACAAAAAGAAGTGATAGAGGAAAAACAAAAAGAAATTCTAGATAGCATACATTATGCAAAACGAATACAAACAGCCTTGTTAACCAACGAAAAATATATAGAGCGGGTTTTAAGGGAGAGGAAGAGATAAGATTTGAGAAAATAAAAAAGGGTTTCAGAAATGAAACCCTTTTTTAATAGTTTAAAATGAAAATTATTTTACATACGTATTAGCATTTAAGCCTTTGTATTTTGCTCTTGTTTTGCCACCCGCAGATGTTACACTTGTAGCAGTTTTTTCATAAACACGCTCTACCTGAAAAAACGAATTTCCAATAGGTAATTGATTTAATTGAGTAATTCCGCAAACAATGTTTTTAGAATTTTGTGTGTTTTGTAAAAAGTATTGGTAGTTTAAAGCATTTGCAGTATTATTAATAGTCATGTTAACCCAACTATTTGCAAACACGCTATCACCTGTCCATGTATATGTATAGGCACCTAATGAACGGCGTATTGTATCTACAATGGGGTTTGCAATACTATTTGTCATGCTTACTGCATTGGTATACGTTGTACCATCTTTATCTTTAAAAGTAAAGGTGCCACTAGGCACTAAACCAGCATATTCTTTTCTGTAATAGGCAAAAACCGGATCGTATGGAATTACATCCGTGCCAAATTTAACTTCGCTGGGCGATGTAAGTTCTAAATTTGTTCCTAAGGCATTAGAGAATTTAAATACTGCAGATGCGTAAGTTTTTCCAACGTTTGCATCATAATAAAGTTCATACTCTGCATAAATTTTATCCTGGTTTACATCTTCTGAATTTTCTTTTTTGCATGAAGAAACTGATAAAGAAGTTAAACCAATGGCTGTAATTAAAATAAAGTTGCTGAATGATTTTTTCATGTGTATTTGGTTTTTTTTAATTGTTAACACGAAATAATAAAAATTAACGGCACGTTCAAAGTATGTGTTGATTATTTTATTAACATGTTTTTGTTGAAAATGGTGAATAACTCTGAACCCTCTAAAAAAAAAGAGTTGAGGCTATTCGCTTCAACTCTTTTCGTTTTTGTTGTGGGAACTACTGGGTTCGACTCAGAGCATCCCGACTTTTAGTCGGGATGCTCTGAGTCGAACTAATGAGTTTGAGTAATTAGTTTTTCGATTAACTTTCTAGATTTCCAACCTTTTATTTCTCTTTCTCTATTTGCGGCTAAATCCTTACTATCAAACGTTTCAAAATATTTTAGTTCCCAATCTCCAACACCTCCAGTAAATCCTTTGTGCCTGGTATTATGTTTTTTTATTCTACTTGATAAATCATCACCAGTAAAACCTATGTAAAATTTATTAATCAATTTTGAAAATATGATGTAGGTGTAAAATTTCATTTCAAATTATTTTAAAAAAAAAGAGTTGAGGCTATGCGCTTCAACTCTTTTCGTTTTGTTGTTGTGGGAACTACTGGGTTCGAACCAGTGACCCTCCCGACTTTTAGTCGGGATGCTCTGAGTCGAACTAATGAGTTTGAGTAATTAGT
>ERZ724506.371-NODE-371-length-15881-cov-6.720965_pt1 | contig 15881 bp, 12 predicted proteins | sample MGYA00376039_ERZ724506 | MGnify/ENA primary metagenome ERZ724506 (study PRJEB28724, sample SAMN07190887) | wastewater metagenome | isolation source: effluent of sewage treatment plant in Hong Hong | place: USA: Christiansburg, Virginia | collected 2016-03-01 ... | reverse complement strand
AGTTGTTGCCATTGCGGTCAATAGTGAAAAAGGGGTGAGGCCGCTGGACGCTTACACCTTAACAAGTTTTATCTCTCTTATAATCTTCTTTTGCTTAATAAACTCTTCAACACAGTTCGAAGATTGTGGCAGCTCATAAAAGCATGCATCATCAAGGTTTGTGGTAACGCCACTAAAATTGTAATAACATACATTATTAAATTTAACGCAAGATTTATGCTTAACATAAATATCTTTATCGCTAAGTAAATATGTTATATCGTCTGATGCTGTAAATACTTTAGACCTCCCAGTTCTACCATGTTCTACGTTATTATCGAGCATCGTTAATGGAGTATCTTTTTTTATTTCATAAGTAGTACACCCAGAAACCCCAAAGATTATTACTAAAAAAGTGAATACTCGTAATATTTTAAGCATTGTGCACTCCATTCTGCTTTGGTTTATTTATTGTTGTGACACAAAAAAAGCTTTCGACAGGAACTATCCCGAAAAACCGTCATAAGTGAATGCACTATTTAACATCCACAACATCTACTTCAAATGACGTACTACTTAATGTCAACGTATAGGTAGTTTGCCCTACATTTTGACCAAACATACTTGCCAGCTTCGCTATACCATTTAAAATGGCGTTACTAACCGTGATGGACGTTGGCACACACTCATAATCAACATTAACCGACTGTCTATAATTATTCGATCTATTGAGTGTGACAGGCACAACTTTCACCAATGGCCCACTTTCACTACCTGCATTTATTGGAGAGTACTTTCTGTTCAATGTAGACTTCACCGAAACATCAAAATCGGTATCCATCGTTACCGAAGGCTTGGGAACAATTTCAAACTGTTTCGTGAAGTCCTGACACGCACCTGCACCAGAGGTTGTTAACCCACTACGCTGGAATGATCTTTGCTGGCTCTTGTCTGATGAAAGCAATTTCACATCAAACATCTTCCAAAACATAAATTTCTTTGCCTCTGGCAACTTTGCACTTCGTGGATACATTTTAAAATAACTTCTATATGCCTCAACGGTATCTAACGCCTTCGCTTTATCAAACTCTGAAGCCTCAAATCTCACTCTATCTGTAAAATCAATATACTCATAATTTAAAGCTGCCATATCTTGCTGATAAATAGACCTATATTTCCAAACAGCGAATTTGAAACCTACATCATTAGACTCCCCGATATAATAATCAACAACCATCGGCCCTAATAAGCGTTTCTCTGTAACCTCTTTTAACTTTCCAACAGGTATTTCCCTTACTATCTTCAGTTCATCACGATACTTCTTATCACAATCCGTCGAATATAGATTACAGGTCTCTTCAAAACTATTATTTATCCCGTTTATTGCATAATAACAACCTTCTTTACCGCATTTCTTTTCACTAAAATACAAGTACTTGTCGCTCGCAAGATGTTTAACATTCTCCAGCTTTCCCCACATATATGCTGAGCCAGTTTTTCCATGTTCAACGTTATTATCAAGAACTTTGAGTGGTGTGTCCTGCTTTACGCGGTAAAGGGTACACGAGGAAAGGCTTAATATAGCCACAGCAACGGCTATATTCACAGCAACGCGTAACGCCCTACCCTCAGAAAATAAAATCATTATTCCACCTATTTAAGAGAATTGAACCGTTAAATATCTAGGGTTATCAAGAATCTACTAACTGCGTGTCAATTCACTGCTGTCACTTACAGGAGGAGCTTGCATTTCAACTGACAAAATATATTTTCCATATGTGTCAACATTTCAATCTCATTCAATCAAAAAACGTATAAAAGTCCCTTGCAAAGCATGAGGAAGCCACAGGTTATTCTCTTCAGTAGTAGTTTAAATTACACGTCTCTAAGGCTGCTTTTTCTAGTGAATCATGGCGTATTATAGAACCTATTTCAGTTGTATAATATCCCTTATCATCGTAGTGAACACGCTCTTCTACGTTCTTTAGATACCCAGCCAAGCAAACTATTTTTGTATATTTTCCGCCAGTAAAATATGAGTCAGAACCTGTAACCCTATAACAATCACCTTCACCCTTACAAGACCTAGCTGCTGCCTCTTGCGCTTTACCCTCATTGCTATTTGCAGCAGACTTCATATCTTCATATACTTTTTTAGCCATTCCACCAACAAGGCTAGTTGGCGTTTCCGATTGATTCACTTTGTCTCTTGCCCTTTGAAGAGACTCAGAATCGGTCATTTTTTCCTCAACAACAATTGGTTCAGCAAACGCGCTTGAAATACCAGCCAAAAACATCAGCATCATAAAGTAACGTAGCATTTTTAATTTACCTCCAAAACATCAATAACAAATGCTGTTTTCTTTAACTCTGTTGGAATTGTTCCATCCCCTACATTTTTTCCAAACATACCAGCAACCTTTGCAATTAAGCTAAAACCAACATTTGCAATTTTCATCGAAGTTGGCACACAACCATAATCAAAACTCTGTGATGCGCTATAATAATTGGCTGGATTCAATGATAATATTGTGTCTTTATTAATTGGATCTTCTTGAGAGTTCAATGCTACTGGTCGGTAATATCTTTTCAGAGTCCCTCGCAAAGAAACAGTGAGATTTAGTCCTTCTGCCTCTGCAATATTAAACTTAGGGCGAATATCAAGATATTTTTCCATATTCTGACATACGCCAGAATTACTTGTTATTAAACCTCGGCCACTAAAATCTTCCTGCTCACCAAGTTTTGAGCCTTTTAGATTAAAATCAAAAAAACGCTCAACAAGCTCTCTTTTTGTGTCTGCATAAAAATAACCATTATCATAAGCTTTTAGGAATTTCATATATTCTTTAAATGGCTTATCCTTTAACTTGTCATGCTCTTTATTTTGGGCTTTCAAATTATTCGTATCGTCCATTAATTCAATTGTAATATCAGAGTCTGAAATTCTAGGTACATATTGAGTAAGAAATCCACCAAGACCAAGAGTACCTACAGCAAAGAGAAAATCACTGGTTTCTTGAATAGAGGCCAACATGGTTTTGGCGTTCTCTACTTTAACACCAAGTAAATACCCAGTTTTTTTAGGTTTTTCTTGCCTAAGTACATAGGTATCTCTATCAATTTTTTCCTTCACTAATTCTATTTTTTCTAACCCCTTAGCTTTAAGAAAGGTCGTGCATTTAGTTTTTGCACCCTTCCCCGCTGCGGAAAACAATTTTTCATTGAATGAAAATGAGTAGACTATACAAGAAGACCCCATTGAGTTTTTTGTATTTAGAATATAAAAATCAACTGTGTTTTTAATGTTGAAATCAGCCAGCATACTTTCTTTACTTTGAGAGTAGATTTCCACATCATCAAAATATCCGTGCATATCAACTAAAGTCGTCTTTGCATTAGATGAGTAACTAACACTATCCTGACTTGCATATTTTAATTGGCTTTTTTCACGAGAAACAGATTGTGTCTTTATCGACGAGCAACCAGCAACAAAAACAGCAAAGAATGGTATAAAAAACGAAATACGACTTATACTAGGCTTGCAAAACATACACCATACTCCCTTTAATTCTCTTTAATAAAAAGCCTAACTACTTACGCTAAGAGCGTGTTACCCCACAGCAAACTTTTTAAAAGCTTAATCACAAATGCCAAAAAATGCACAGTAAGTGCTTGGGGTAACGTCCTACTTGAACGTAGCGTTAAGGCATTTACAACCCAACTAACAACAAAACCAGCCACCTTTAGCTGGGCACCCGTAATCCTTACGGGCTACGGTTACTCTCCTAATCGCACAACCAAATAGCCAATTACTGTTCAGAACGTACCAAGCGTACATAGCTACCAGCACCATTACCATAATACGTATTGAAACCCAAATCGAAATAAACTACCCATGCAGCTCCAGCAAAGTGTGAAGTAGGAGAGGACGACCAATAAGAGCTACTGACCGTGCCAAGTAAGAATGTTTCATTAATCGAAGGATTGTAACACGCTTGCTCTACCAAACTATCTAGCTCTTTGACATTTGGTAATCGCCAGCCATTCCCCATGTTTTTTGCTGTTTGCAATGCATTTACCCAATTATATCTGACAGCACTACCAGTACACGCTGCACCGCTCCACACTTGTCCGAGGCTACAACGCAGCCAGACCAAATCAGTCTGTGTATCTTTAACCTCTGTACCATTATTCAACAATTCGTAGCGACCATCTGGAGTACTACGCAATATATTAGAGTTACAGGTTTGAGCATGGCTTAGAATCGATATTATTAACCCCATTAGAGTTACTGTAAGTTTTTTGTACATAATTCTAATCCTCTATTGTAAATTGTGGCTACGGTTGTTTGATGCGAATTAACTACCACCGTGCAGCTATGAGCTATGCATCACTCCCCATCCATTTTAATGAATAGGCAACACAATCAAATGACTAATTACCGAGTAGAACTTACTAAGCGTATATGGTTGCCAGCCTGTTTACCGTAGGTAGAGTCATCACCATTACTAAAAGAGACAACCCACGCAACATCAATATTGCTAGCAACAGGTGAAGATGTCCAATAATAATCAGCTTGAGTGTTAGGAAAGTATATACTGTCTACACTGGGGTTAAATTTGCCAATATCAAGAATACTGTGCAACTCCTGTTTACTCGGTAAACGCCAGTCATTATAACCACATAGGGCTTGTTGATTAGTGGCTTGAACAAATGCCTGAGTATTGTAGCCACCGTTTTCATAGCCTACTGTGCCGCCATTGGTGCTGACATCTGGGTTGTACCATGTGTAGATGAAGTCTTTGTCGCGTACACCACCATCATTTGTTTTAATCTCCCACAGTAAGCCTGTGTGGTTGTCTAGAACACAACTCCACTCAGTAGCAGTGGTAGGTAACTTTTGGCCTGTTGCGCTAATTTTTGTAAAGTCAAAGCCTGCATCACCCGCTCCTGTTTTGGATAATGTGCCTTTAATGGCTAAAAAATCTCTGCCTGTTTCACCATCTTGGTTTAGGCCAAACCAGCCGCCTAAATTAGCTGCACTACAGTCAGCAAAAACAGTATTATCGTTAGCACATTGGGCAATACCTGTGTCGTTGAGGAAGCCGCTGCTGGCTGTTTGTGTAGCATCCGACACATTTACTAACCATGTGGCAGTAGCCGACCTGCCTTGGCTGTCAGTAACAGTGAGCGTTGCGGTGAATGTGCCTGCTGTGGTGTAACTCGCGGTAATAGAAGGAAGATTTAATACTTGGCTGGCATTGCTACAATCACCACCGCCGCTATCGCCTACGTCACCACCACTCACAAAGGTGTACGAGCAAAGCTTGCCTTCTAGGGCTTTGCTGTTGCTGAGTACAAAAACAACAGGTTGCCCTACTACACCTGTGATGGCTGAGCCGACCAACGAAGCAACTGGCAGTAATGCGGCAGGCTTAACCCCCACCTCCATTTCAGTACGGCCAATGTGCTGCCCAGCGGTGTCCACTGCCGTCGCGGAAACCTTCCACACGCCTTCGCGTTCAAATACATAAGTAATAGTATCACCTATTGCCTTGACTATTCCCTCCACCATATCGCCAAAACGCCAGATGACTTCTTTGATATCCTCCCAAACGGTAGACAACGAGAACGTCACTGTATCTCCCACATGCGGCTCGATGGGTGAAGCGTCGATAATCGGCAAATCCGCTGATTGCACATGCAGGATCAAGGTGCTTTCATAGCTAAAATCGGCTGACAAGCTGTACAGGTGCAAGGTGTAGTTACCTGGCTGGCTAAAGGTATGCTTGATAGAAGCATCCGCTGATGCCAAATTGACTGCCGAACCATCGCCAAAATCCCAGCCAACAAGTGGGGGAATGCCTGCACCCTCTGTTTTGAACTCCAGCTCATGCGTGGCGAAGGCTGCGCCAGAAGGAATTTTGATGGTACGCTGGATGGCTGGGGCATAGCTAAATCCTACGCTGGCACGGCCTATAACAACACCTTTGTTTGCAACATCTTGCCTACCACCATAAAACCTACAAGTTGCCAAATAATTCCCAGCGAAATTAGGCGATATTTCCCACTCATCCCCTGTAACAGAACCATCAAGACCTGTTCTTAGCTTCGGATTGATCGCTTGGCTACCTGGCCCTTCTACTTGGCAAGCCATGTAATTAAGATCGTTGAGCAAAGACAATGGCATTGCATGATTAATCTTGATCAATACCTTGGCATTTCCAGAGGTAACAGGATCAGCTGCCATCGTTAAAGTAAAATAATTATTCGATTTTCCAGCATTTTGCTCAATTTCCATCAAATCATTCCGCAACTGCCTTTCAACCATGGCAACATTTACGGCATCAGGCATAAAATTGATCAGCAACGGATTCTTCTTGAAGTCAGCCAGAATTTTTTCTACCAAAGTGTGCTGCTGTTGGGCAACCGTCTGATTAAGATCAATACCCCATGCACGGCTTAGGGCATTAGTATCCTGTCCATAGGCAAGGATGTTACGCAAAGCGCGCTCCCTCAATCTTAAGCCCAAGCTGTCATAAGAGTTATCTAGCACACGGACAATATACTCACCTCGCAATGTAAGTCTGCCAAGGTTCTCTACACCTTGACTATACAATCCTTTCATACACTTAAATGGAGCTGGTGCATCAGACTCACTGGAGGCTCCCGTCTCAATACTGACAAAGTCTGCACAGTCGGAAGCGGCATCCAGTATTCCTGATGTCACATCCATGAACTCCCCATACGACTGAGCTACCCAATCAGTGGCAATTTGCTCATCGGTGTAGCTGCTCAATGCCCAGTCCTTCATCAATACTAATGATTTGGAAGCAATGCCAGCGGCTGTACCAGCATTCAGGTCATCTGCGCCAACTATCTCCGCTCCCAGACTTACAGAGTCGATGATCAGCTTGACCTTGGGTTTCAGGGCTTCCTCCTGAGCCGCTGTCATTCCCAACACCTGCATCCCATGTGCTGATTGGTAATATTCAAGAGTATTTTTAATTAACTTTAAACATGCCCCTTCATTTTTGTCTTTTCCAAAACAATCTACGGAGGTAGAAATATTTTCCAGCATGTAATTCGCCATATCGACAACTACCTTACTGGTTGTGCCCTCTTTTTTCAGATTAGGCATAAAAAGTAGCACAACCTGCAATGATGCCTTTGCCATTGCCGTTCCACCCTTTATATACTTTTTCTCCCTGACTGAATCCATCGCTGTCAGGCCATCCAGCACATTGGTAGTGTAGTTATAGAGAAAGTTTTCCTTAATTAATTTATTGATGGCTTCTGGAGACAAACTTTGCGTCAGCCGCTGAATAGTTTCGTCACCCTCTCCAGATTTCGCCCTCAACATAGGCGAATATTCTGCCAAGAAATATTCCATTTTTTGACGATCCACACAGGATAATTTATCCGTATATACATCAGCCATTCCAGTCAATTTGACTGTTGTAGCCACAACAGGGCACCCATAGAGGTCTGCCGACGTATATTGCAATGCATGCTCTTTGGCATCTGTCAGACTCACGAAATGACCTATGCCACCATCCGTTAATATCACCGATAAAGATGAATTGAAGTCCGTTTCACTTCCATATAACTCCAGATTCTTCGGCGTACTGAAAATGGCCTGAGCCTTGGAACCAAGCTTGATGCCATTCCCAGGAACACCATCTTCATCCAGCGACTGTAATAAAGCCGCCACACGGTTGCCAAAATCAATATTTCGCAAAAACGCGCCTTGATTGAAATCATAAACATGCAACATCGGACGACCTACAATCGCACTCAACGGCTGCTTGTTCACAAAGAACTCAACCGACTCTCCTTCAAGATACTTGAACTCACCATTTGATCCAGTCATTCCGCTTTGTGTGGGTGTTTTATAGGTCAATCCTTCAACGGGGGAATCAACAAATTTACCAGTCAACACTTGTGCTTGAGGCGTTGGCGTAGATGTAGTCGCCACAGGTGTTGCAACCGCACACTCCTCACGTCCAAACGTCTTATCCCAAAATCCTCCACAATCTTTCGCATCTTCGCCGCAACCAGACAAAGTGGCAACCACCAAAGACATTGCAGATAGTTTTAACAGGCTATTAGGACGTGTTTTAAAGCGTGAAGGCAACATGGAGGAACATCCCTATAGAAACAGGCTAATTTTTGTTTAATATTGCCCGTATTTCTAACAAATTGTTTGCTTTTTGTATAGACGTTTATGTCAGGAAAGTGAAAATAAAATCAGGTATTAGCTCACCTCAGCCCCATTCTCTCCCTCAACCTCAATGCCAACTCCATAATATCTTCCTCACTCCGTTCTTTTTCCCGTTCTGGAATCAAATTTCGCAAACGGATGCATTCACACGCAGGCAATAAAGCTCCCTCAGCTTCCACACCCCAACGCCCTGAATAATCGACCAACGCATCCAGCAGTTGCTGAATATTGTTGTGATGTTCTAAAAAAAGGTCTCATATCGTTTGTTAAGACTGGGTGGAGTGAAATGTGTATGACCAACTCCTAAATTTTGTCTAATTTTTTGCAGTCAATTACGTTAAAACGATTTTGCTTTCTTTTTATCGCCTCGATACTGCGTTGAGCCTCCAGTTCAACTCGCTCTATCTTTCTAATCAATGCAACATTTTCCTCCCTAGAAAGCTCAAGCTTCGACTGCAACTCAGCAATCTTATGTTGTAAATCCTGTATTTGAGGACGGGAATGACATATTCCTCCCTTGCGCTTGTCTTGGCCAAGCTTAATGATTTTAGACCTTACCTCAGGGTATGCACAGTTTTTATGACTAATAAGCGTTCTTGAACGATTTGCTTCCTTGGCAACACTGGATGGATTGATCCTAAGCTTTCTACACTTAAATAGTTGGACTAATTCTGGATGTGTCGGGGCACCGTTAATAAGCCGAGATAACGCGGCTAATAAATCGTGCTCGGCATCGGACACAGATTTGTTAGATTGTGTCATGGGCTTACTCCAAATCATCACATTGTAAATTAAAAGCCGCAAGAACAGCCTCTGACTGTGTCACACGCTCTTTAAAAACGCGCCCCTGCTCCGCCCCTAAACTGTCAAACGCATGTTTGTTTTCAATATAACGTTTCTTCCAAAACTCAAGGTGCTCATCATCAACTACAAAGCAACTACAGCCTAAGCACACTCCAGGTTCACGAGTCAGATAATTAGGCTCGCGGTTATTCCAAGACGATGACCCCGCAATTTGGTGACACCGTGCATCGGCAGGTGATGCACGGATAAAGCATTTACCATGTGTAGAAAAGAAGATTTTAAGGTCTTTTGCCTCAATCCATTTGCTAATTTCATCTCTGGCCTCATTAGGCTTTAAGCCATCTACCAGAGAATCCAGCTCCGATCTATGTTGGTCGATTAGTTTTGAAAGTCGCCCAGCTAAAAGTGGCTTTTCTGTAACATAGCGATAAAAAAACGCCACAGTGCTTTCCTTCCGAGCAGAACTCAGTGATTCCAATAACTCTGGGTCATTAGAAATATATCCTTGCTCAGTCATGGCAAGAGAGAGATGCTGAAATTGTTGGGCGATAGCAGGTATCATTCGGCTATCAGTTTTGAAGACGAAATGGGCATAAGTTTTCCGCCATTGATGAGTTCTAATGCAAATAGCGTCGAGATTTCGATAACGAGTCAAATCCTCACCTTTCATATTTTTTTCAGGGAGAATAGACAGATCAATGTACTTCCTGATGAAAATATTCTGCCCATCTGACAGCATATTGGATGTTGCTGATGAAATAGTTTTCCCCTGCTTCGCAAGGCCTCGCCGTGACGTAAAAGTAATGAATAATGATTCTTTGGCTGATTGCCTAATCGCCAACTTTCGCCAATAATCAAATAATAGCTCAAGCACGATAACAGCTCTAACTGGAGCAGGAATAAGGTCTGACCCCAAAGGGCGGCTACCAAGCAACCACTCTACCTTCAAAGGAACACGCACAGTCTTTGAAATTTTTCCTTCCAAATAAAAGTGTTCATTAAGTCCAGTTTTAGACTTTCTGATCGTAATACATGAAGGTAGGCCTATTACGCTATTCCAGCCACTACGCAGGCTACACAGCTCACTAATTCTCACTCCAGCCTGAGCCTGAATAACAATAGAGCATGCATCTCTGATCTCATACAACAGCTGCCGTAGCTGCTGAAGAGGGTCTATTGCAACAAAATTCTTGAAGTAATTGCCTCTCACATCTCTAACTTTTTGAAACACTTCTGGCTCAATTTTCTGCCGCCAAGGCTCTTTCTCTCCAGGTACTATCGAAAAGATGAACTCCTCAAGAGCACTGTTGTAAACACTCATTTTGATGCCGCTAGTGGGATGATTAACGGGATTATTATCACTAATAAGGGATAGATATATCTCTTGAAGAAACATTACATCATCTGCGGGGGTGAAAATAAGGCGGGTAGCTGCATTGATAATAGGAATTGCAACTTCATCAGGAAGCGGGGGTATTTTGACGATTGATCGCTGAGAAAGCTGCTCAGCAATCTTTGATATTGGGATATCAAAGGGTATTTCAGGTATTGACTCTACACCAGCGTCAATAAGTGCTTCACGCTGATACCACAGGTATTTCCAGATAACCAATCTAGTATTGATACCGCCATTCGTAGCAGCCACCCTCAAGAAGTTAGTAGTTTCGTTATTATCGCCTTCGGAAATTGAGTCTAAGGATTGACTCTGATCGAAAATATGCTCCGTAAGATCATCAAGGAAAAGATCGGCTGCATTGCGATCCAACTCTTTGAATGATACATAACCACGGTAGGCCATCCAATATGCAAGGTAACGAATACTTATTGCCAGAATAGAAACTGAACCTGGCTTTAGAGGAAGGCCCTCTCGAGCGTCTGAAAACAACGACCAAGCCAATTTTTTAAAGCTCTCCAAAAGAGGCTTCCATTCATGGTCCGTCAGATAGCTGCCATCTGGCATCTTAACAACCCAATTTAATCTAGCATCAGTTTGTGGTACTCCATAAGTTTCATTGTCGAGCGTCCAGACGTTATCACGCCAAAGGCTACGGGTGGAAATCCAGATATCATTTGTTGAATCCAACAGATGATATTTCTCATTAGCAGCAATGGAAGTCAGTGTCATAGTAAACTCACTCTGGGATAGGCAGCGGCTGTAATTCAATCAGTTTAGCCTTAGTAATGACTTCCGTTGAAAAAGCTGGGAGCCATCTGGACATCAGTGCTTCTTGAACTGGCCCCATACGTGAAAGCCATGCTTGTGGAGCCATAATAGTTCTAGCATTCCGTACAGATGCTAAAAGGTTATGAGCCTGTGCACAAGCATAAGGAGAAGCAAGATCTATTGCTCCCAATGGACAAATAGGACAATAACCATACGCCGAGCAAAGCCTGTTCTTGGACCAAAAAGGGCTGGCATACGGATCTAAGCATGACCATCCTGGAGTAGCAGCACCAATATCGCCGTTCAGAGGGATGCCACGGATATCAATAAGGCCTTCTGTTTCTATATAGCGGGAACGCCCCTGCATAATTTCTGCAAGGCGTTCAAAATTACGCTCTCTTGCACCATCACTTTTATAGTGATCGTTCGTGACCTGTGGGCTTGCATGATTACCCAACGTTTGAGTCAAGCGCAAATCTCCTCCACTCAACTCATGGCCAATGTCGATGGCCGTCAAGCGAAGATTGCGCAAAGGCATATAACGGAGGTTATTGCTCTTACAGAACGTCTTCAAATTGTGTGACCAGCTGTCCCCACTAATGCCTGCGCTTGCTATGCCAAAGCCTTTGACAACCTTTGTAGATTGCTGTGGCACAAAGAGCAACAATCGCCTCTGATGTTCGAGGGGTGCTAAATAGCGCACAGAGTGCGTCCATTTCTTTAGAAAACAAATGATTCGATTAGGATTGTCAAAAGAGTCATCAATGGGAAGGTATACAATCTGTTGCTTCCTAGAGCGCGCTTTGTAACTTGTAGCTTTTAGCATAGGTTTTCCCAACACTTCCTCTTCAGAAAAGTCATCAAGATTACTACTCAGCACCACGTCTGGATTATAGCGAGTGTGGATTGCCAATAGGATGACAAAAGGCACCAATAATCTTGGAGAAGGAAACAAATACTGTGTGAATTTTAGTAATCCCCCATGCTTATGAATGGTTGTCCATAGCCGCGCCTTGTGAGCTATAATGGCCTCTTTGCCAGCAATAGCCAGCTCCAAGTCTTGCGCTAGATAAGCCAGACAATCATCACTACTTCTAAAATTTAAATCAGCAAAAGTAAGTTTTTCTCTTACAACTAATTGATCTATCACTGGCTCTATCTGAATAATAGTACGTTCAACTTCTTTCACGGCAGCCTTATAGAATGCTATGAAATCAGTTTTATGTACCAGCTTAACAGGCTTTATGTGTCGATCAGCAGCAGGCCATGGGTTGTCTTTGACTCTAACGTCTTTTCTCAGTACATGACTCCACTTTGGATCAATGGATATTGCTTTGATAATACGACGAAGAACACACAACTTATGACGCTTGGTAGTTACCTTATCAGCCAATAAGGTAAGCCATGTAATAAAACTATTTATAAACGCAGTATCCAAATCGCTTAAAGCGACCTTGTCATAACCATTCTCTAGTAGAAATTTGAAAAATCCTGTGCGAAGAACTGCCACAAAACCATTCCTACTTTTCTGATTTCTCATGCTGCTGGTAATGGACAGTAAAGCATCTTGAAAGGACTCTCTTAAGGCTGGGAGCAGGCTAAGATAGCTGACATCAATATTGTTAATGATAATTATATTGTCGCTATGAAAAAGCTTCTTTCTACCCCTGTTATCTCGTATTTGATTTAGATTAATAACATTGTCTTTTTTTTCTTTGTCCAGTTGATCGAATCGTTTTTTCATTATTGGCCTCCTCAATCCTTAGTCATACGCTTGATTTCGGCATATACCTTAGAAGAAAAGCTAGCCCGCTCTAGTTCTGCCGTCTTAAGATAAGTATTGAGCGTAGTTTCAAGTTGAGCATGTCCAAGCCTGATTTGAATTGTTTTCCATGGCTCGGCGTTTCCTGCATTCGCTTCTGCTCGATAAAGCCAGATGGCAAAGGTGTGCCGCAGATCGTGAAAAGAGTGTTTCGCAACTTCAGTAATGTAACGATTAGAACTATCAGGATTGGTCTTGATAACTTGTTTGACGAGGTTCGCCATCAGAACTGCCTTCTTAAAACTCCTTGATAGTGTTTCAGCGGTAATGTCATTGCCTGGTAGCCGATTAGAATGGCCATGATTTAGAAAAAGAGAGGTAGGAAGTGAATCTCTGGTTCGATTAGAAAATTGTGACAGCGCCTGATTTCGCTCCCTATGGATGTAAGCCCTAAGTTCTGGGATGAAGAAATTAGGGATCAGTATTTTTCTTGGCACACTTCCCTTGGTTCGAGTAATCACAATGGAAGTGGCACCAAAAGGATCCCCAGCATTGTCAGGAAGTTTTAACAACTCTTCCGCTCGCAATCCTGCCACTTCATCAACTCGTAGCCCTGTCAGTAAAGATAGCTCTGCGGCAAGACGATCACGTGAGGGGCGAAAATCATCCAATTGCTCACTAGGAAGTGGTCCAAGTGTTCGAGCTACTAACAGCCACTCTTCACGCGATAGAGGATTAATCGGCAAATCATGCTCAGAGTGCTTTACCTTTAGCCAAGTTGGGGTAGATGGCTGTAGTCTTACAGTCCCAAGATGTGCCAACATCTGGCTATCTATGGAACGACTGGCCTTGGGGCTAGCTTCAAACGAGATATCGCCTATATACCCACACCTCTTTGATGCCCAGCTATAAAGCTGAGTAATATAAATAAGGCGACGATTAATTGTTGATGTGCTATAAGGCCTGTGAGTGCGTGGACTCACTGCCTCAAGCATGGAATTACGGTACTGTACCAAATCATAAAGGCAAGCATCTAGCCAACTTTTACTTACGTATTCCAAAAAGCTCCACCAATCTGCTAAATCATAAGCAACTGCTTCAACAGTATTAGGACACCATTTGCCCTTTCTGAAAAGAAACTGATGTGTTAGAAAGTATAGAACTGGCTCAATAATTTGTTCTGTTTCAGCATCAACTAAATAGAAAAAACCTTTGGGGAGTGCATCTTTATGCAGAGGGTTTTCTTCGGGTAAACCTTTGGTCTTACATGCAATAATGGTCATGAATCTTCCCCTGCCGCATGATTAATATTATTAGTGTCGCTATTAACTCCTTTTTTTTAGATATTTAAATTAATAGTGACCACTCTATAGTGACATAAGTCATTCTTATGGCGAATATGTGTTTGATTGGTCTTGGGCAGAAGCCTACCAAAATCATGGCTTAGACTATTACCCTAAGTTATTAGCAGCGATTCCCTTTACCCCAGCCACAGGACAACGTCTTGTCAAAGCAGCCGATTGCTCGGATGAAGTTACGGCTGTTGTGGCTAAAGCCTTACAGGATAAAGCGAAGCAACTGGGCGCGTCAGGTTGGCATGTGTTGTTTTTAGAAAAAGAGGAACTGGCGCAATGGGCATCTACAAGTGCAGATATACGGTTGGGTTGTCAGTTTCATTGGCGCAACGAGGGATACCACGACTTTGATGGCTTTTTGGCAGTAATGAATTCTAAAAAACGCCGCACGCTACGCAAAGAACGCAATAGCTTAACGGCACAAGGCATTCTGTTTCAACGACTCACAGGCGATGCCATTACGCCGATGATTTGGCAACGGTTTCAGGCTTTTTATCAACTAACTAATCTTAAATATAATCGGCATAATGGCTATTTAACACCCGACTTTTTTGAGCGTATTTATTTGACGATGCGTGATAGCTTGCTGTTAGTGGTGGCGTTTGAGGGTGAAGAAGCGATTGCAGGCGCGCTCAACTTTATTGGTGGTAATACGCTCTATGGGCGTTATTGGGGTTGTATTCGTGAGGTGGAGTTTTTGCATTTTGAGACCTGTTATTATCAAGGTATAGACTACTGTATTGAACAGGGTATTCAGCGTTTTGATTCTGGCGCACAAGGCGAACACAAGGTTGCGCGTGGCTTTAGGCCTACGCTAACTTACTCTGTACATTACTTGGCGCACAGTGGCTTTAAGGATGCGGTTAAACGCTTTTTGGTAGAAGAATCCGCTGGGATTCAACATTACTGTGACGAGATGACAAAGGCGTTGCCGTTTAGGCAAGTGGTAGATGATTAGCCCTGCCGTCAACCTGACTGATAGATGACATTTTTGTCACCTAAAAATCAGATTGATAACGATGTCACCGATTTATGATGATTTTTTCTGTTTTCTTACCCTACGCCGATGAAGTAATACATACGCCGCAGGCAGCACAAACAGCGATAACAGGGGTGCAGTCAACATACCGCCCACCATCGGTGCCGCAATACGACTCATGGCTTCTGAGCCTGTGCCTGTACCCCAAAGAATGGGTAATAAGCCTGCTAAAATAACAGCAACCGTCATGGCTTTAGGCCGTATTCTTAATACGGCACCATCAATTAAGGCATGGTGTAAATCTTCAAGGGTATTGAGCTGCCCTGCCTTTTGGTAACGAGCAATAGCGTCATCAAGATACACCAACATGATTACGCCAAACTCTGCGGCTAAGCCTGACAAGGCAATCAACCCTACTCCTGATGCAATCGAAAAGTTGTGTCCTAAGGCATACAAAAACCAAATTGCACCCACCACCGCAAAAGGCAGTGTGCCAATAATAAGTAAGGCAGGAGTCATTCGACTAAAGGCCAAAAACAGCAAAATAAAAATAATAGCCAATGTCATTGGCACGACCCACATGAGACGTTTTGCGGCACGTTCAAAATACT
>ERZ724506.370-NODE-370-length-15887-cov-9.401150_pt1 | contig 15887 bp, 7 predicted proteins | sample MGYA00376039_ERZ724506 | MGnify/ENA primary metagenome ERZ724506 (study PRJEB28724, sample SAMN07190887) | wastewater metagenome | isolation source: effluent of sewage treatment plant in Hong Hong | place: USA: Christiansburg, Virginia | collected 2016-03-01 ... | reverse complement strand
ATTTATTTAAATATTCTTAATATTTATTTGTCTGCATTTTTTATTAACTATTAATTAATATTTATATTATATCATCTTAAATTAGATAAGCGTATTTATTAATAATATCAATATAATAATCTGTAACAAATTGAAAGTACTACATATATAAATACTCAATACTTATTATTATTTGTTTATACATCTATTTTTCTTCGGTGTTTTTCGTAGAGTTTTTTATTTCAAACATAATCTGATATAATTTAATTTGAATTTCAGTTTTGTTATCCTTATTAAAAACCTCCATTTATTTTGTAAAAATATTTTACAATTTCCTCGATAATAAAATATTAAAATCTTAGTAAGTTTAATTACTCTAGCCTTAAAATAAGTCAGATTTTAAAGAAGAAAACATATCTTATATTTTTTTGCAAAATACTCTTATTAATTTATCATAACTCTCTTCAATTTATAAATTAGTTAATTATTGTCTTATAAATAATAATTACTCATTAAAATAAGCCTCTATTATTATATCATCATCAACATATTTAAATTAAGCTTCTTCTAAAAAATTCTACAATAATTAAGGTTACTAGGCTCATTTTAAAATACTTAATATTTATTCTATAAATAAGAGTTATTTTTATGCATTCTTCTCCTCTACATAAAAATCTAAAAATATATTAATTTTCTAAGACTAGCTAATAAAATATATAAAATTATCTGTATACTTTTAATATTTGTTTTATTTTCCAGACTAATAAATAATCTATAGCTTAATATAATTATCAAGATCTTACTGTATTAGGAAATATTAGTAAGCTTCTGAAGCTACATATATCCCTTAGGGATCAACATCATACAAGTAGTTAAAATCTTCATTTGCTTATTCATCTTATTAATATTTATTTTATTAATCATATTAAGATTTTAGTTTCAACAACTCTTGTTCTTCTGCTTCTAAAGCATCTAATTCTTTCTGCAAACTTTCATCTTCAAATTCCATACTAAAAATATAAATAATAATCTATAAATTTATAATACTAAAATTTATTAAAAAATTTGTACAAAATCACAAAAATTTCATCTTTGAATCTTCTTTAATTATATATGGCATAAAAATAACTATCTTTTTTATCCTTAAGAATCTAAGAGCAACATAATTAATTTTAGAAAATATTATAAAACAGACAACCAATAAAGCCAATCAATTATATTAATAATAAAAAATAGAATAATTTTATCTTTAGTTTTAATCATAGTTGCTAACCTATCTGCTATCCACTCAAGTTCCATTCAGTTAGTTTTCAATCTAGGTTAGAAGAAGAATAAGAAACTCAAACATAGAAGAGCACTGTTTAATATCTCCTGTTAAAGTTATCAATCATCCAGGAAGATCAAGCTCAGCAGTTATTTTCTCGTCAATCTCTTTAAGAACAGATATTTTTACATTAAGCTCTTTTTCTTTTCAGCTAATCATTTTCTTCTATTTAACTAAATATTTTATTAAATAAGAAGGCACAATAAGTCACTAGGTAATCTCAAGCTCATTTTTAGCATTCATAAAAGAGAAGTTTTTGGAGCTGTCTTTTTATTCATATTCTTGCAAGTGTACACTCTCATCTAAAACAAGTTAAACGGAGGGAAGAGACTCTTTGACAGCTTTTTCTGAATAATGATTGACCTTTTCTTAATATAAATTCTGACTTGATCTTTATTCATAGTTTTGTCTTTTTTCCTAATATTATTCTTAGTTGACACTTTCTCTTTTTTCTTAGTATTATTCTTAATTGACTCTCTCTCTTCTGTCTCAGTCATATCTGTTATCAATGCTTCTCTCAGGCTGATAGTCTTATTGCTCAACTGGATTTCTTCTTCTCAAAATCTAATCTCCTTGTTTATCATCTCTTCTCTCTTGATTTTTTTCCATCTCTTTGAAAATCTCAATTTCAATAATGATATTCTTATTGGCTTCTTGTTTGCTTGTCAGTCCGCCATTAACATGTACAAGAACAAATTTCTATCTGGCTTCATCTTCCTTATCAGAAAGTATCTTGATCTAGGCACCCTTGCTCTTGATTGCAATCTCTTTTATCTTGCTGCCTTTCTGACCTATAAACTTCTTAACAAAATGATTTGGAATCAAAATCTTGAAAGTTTCTTACTCTTAGAATTTAAGCTTGTCGTTTAGCAAGGCTAAGAACTGGAAAATAAACTCTTCAATATCAGATAAGACTCCCTTAATACAAACAATCTTTTCATTCTACTACAGCTCCTTAATATCAAAAGTTTCATCCAGAGTCTCCATCTTTAGATTCAAGCTGTTAAATAATCTATCCTATTGAATGAGCTCATCCAAGGACTGGTCATTAAATACATAATAGACCTCTGCACTTTTGTTAAGAATGTCATGAGCACTTATGTTGACTTGTTGATCTCTTCAGCCATCTATGTTCTTAAGATCCTAGAAGTGCTATATGCACTCATTGATCTGCTCAACGCCATAAATAATGCCGTCAAGATCTCCTTTAATGCTAACAGGTCTATGACCATTCTCATAGACTTTTGTATCTAAGTCAATTTGGGTTCTTGTCTTGGCCATAATGGACTTAATGTTCTTTCCTTCTTTGCCAATAAACATTGAGCAGTGTTACTCAGGTATCAAAATAGAGAGACTCAGCTTCTCATCTCTTGGATTATGCTTCATGTGCTTGATAAGAAAATGATCAACAAGCCTTCTCATGGCTTTGTTCTTGGATTCATCCACAAGATCATTGATGTAGATAGTCTTGCATTTCAGATCTTCAAAGCTTAAGTTCTTATCAGTATAAATATGATGCACTCTAGTAAGCTCTCTGATTCTATCTAAGAAGCTGACCTGTTTCTCTTATATATGATCATTATAGTGATCAGGGACAAGAATCAAGTGAGGAAAGCCAAACTTAATAGGCTTGCCAACACTCCTGCCTTCCTTCTCAAATTATCTTCACTCCTACTACTCATATCCTCTGTCATATGAGTTTCCTTCATATCTTCCACGCTAAGGCATTGAATACAATTCTCTGTTGTTGTCACGCATTATAATTTATAAAAATAAAAAACAAGTTTCTAAGTCAAAAATATTTGGTTTAAAATATTAATTTTATAAACCATGAAAGGAAAAGTAGATCAGTCACAATTAGTTATTATTAGATTTTTCTTCTGCGTCGGAGACAAGAATCTTCCAGCCTAAATGTCACAGAAGCTCGGACCATTAGGACTCAAAGCCAAAGATATTACCACTGCCATCGATAAAGACTGCAAGGCTTGGGCTGGTGCTAGAATCTTTATTGAGCTCCATGCTTAGAACAGAGCTTGTAAAGTCGTTGCCAAACCAGGTACTTCTGCTTATATTATCAAAGAGATGGGAGGAGTTGGCGGAGAAAGAGATAGAAAGAAAGTTAAGCTTACTCCAAGAACTGGAAACATTACTTTTGATTAGGTTCTTAAAGTAGCCAGAATTGTAGAGACTGAAGGAAAATCATAGTCAAGATAATTTGATGGAACTGTTAAGTAAGTATTAGGAACATGTCTCTCAGTTGGTTGCACTGTTGATGGAAAGAATCCAAAGGCCATCAGAGATATGATCAACCAAGGAGAGCTTGTTTGCAATAAATGATAAATATTATTAAAGTTATAATTTTTTGAATTTGTTATTGAGATATAAAAATACTTAATAGCTTGATAAGTTTTGTTTCACTTTTTATTAGTTATAAAATAATATTGTGATTTCTTAATTGTTAATTTATATTAGTTAAATGATCTTGGATGAGAGTGCTATCTTGGAAACAGAGATGAAGATAATATGTAGTGTAATAAGATAAATGAGTTGAGTTGTATGTAGATGCTAAGATATTTAAAGGAATAGTAATATGGCTGGATTTGTAGCAAGGAATTATATTTTTAAGTAAGTTAAATAGAATAAGACCGAAATGATGACTTGCTTGATATACAGTATGTTAATTTTAATTATGTTGACAAAATGAATGTTATTGATTATAAGGAAGGAGAATAATAGATGGATCAACATTGGCTTGATAATTTTGACTATGAACATTATATAAGCAAAATAAATGGGAATTAATATAAATTAACTATTCTTTTTATGTCTAATAAATACTGTTAATTTTAGTCGTCATAAATCGCTGTTATTTATTATCTATATTATAATATAGAGTAAAACTTAAAATTATAAACTCAAATAAATTATAATATAATTATATAAGAAAGAGAGATTGCTGTATTTCTAGACATCCAATTCTTTTGTTAGGATCCATACTCAAAATCCTTTACAATAAATTCTTAAATTCTTCTGGAACACTTCCGAAAATTCCCATATCAAAATTAGTCCTCAACTTAGTGTCCTCTTTTTTATGCTTAAAAGGATCTTTTTGAGTCAAGATCTTATAAAAAACCACACCCAAGGACCAAATGTCACTTTTAACAAGATCTATATTTTTGGTAGTAAATATTTCAGGAGCCATATAATTGGGAGTGCCACACATTTGATTAATATCATCAGTATTTTTGTTAAGGACAGAGAACCCATAGTCAATAAGCTATAGATTTTTAATCTGTTTATTTTAAGCATCAAAATCAATAATAATATTATCGCATTTGAGATCTCAATGGCTCATATTATTAGAGTGTAGCTTAAGAAGCACTCCATTTAGACGACGCATCAAATCAAGTCTTAAACTTTGCTCCATTTTTTCATTACAAAAATCTTGAATAAAATCAGTTAGAGAAATTCCCTATATAAACTCCATTACAATAAAATAGTTTCCTTTGTCTTCGAAACTTTCAAAAAATTTGATAATTCCGTTTTGACTAAGAAATTTAAGATTTCAGACCTCATTATCGATAATATTCTCGAGTTTCTTTCTCTCAACAACTTCTCATGGGAAAGCCTTAATTGCTACCTTGATTTATTATGGAATTAACTCCGCTTCAAAAACCTGAGCAAAGGAGCCCTATCCTATTCTTTTATGAACTTTATATCTTCCCATTAATATTACACATTTAGCCTATTATTCTGTATGTTTTTATTATAACTTTTTTGATGCGCTATCAGTATTCTTTGGACTATTATATCTTTTTTAAGTTTCTTTTTTCTCAGCCCTGAAGAAGTTTTCAATTCATCAGTTTTTCTAAATTTTAATTGAAAAGTTGTTAGAAGTTTTTTTCAAAGAATCTTGAGTTTCTCTTGATTATAAGTTATTGGTCTTGAAGGAAACCTCTTTGAAGGTATTTTAAGCATTTTGCAGGTTTTAAGGACAAACTGACAAAAAGTTCATGCTAAACAAATTCTGTGATTGAATAAGCTTGCATTTTTAAGTTCCTTATTTGCTCCTGATCTATGGAAGAATATTAGACTACTGTTAAGACGTTCTTCTTTTTTTATTTGGAAGTATTTTATTCTATGCTCAGACCATTGTAAAATTTAAAAGTTATAATTTTAGGTAATTTTATTCAAATACATTTAAATTAATTACCATTTGGATTTTAGGACTTTGTTCTCATTAGACTTCTATTTCTCGATGTATCTTTAGGCCAAGCTTATGTTTAGAAGAGCTATGTTGAGATTAATTTTACAATTATAGAAGACTACTAAAATCATGGTGTTTTCTGTGAATGGCTGGAAAATAAGAGAGAATTTATCATCAATGATATTTAGACTAAGAGTTTCTTTTCCTTCTCAGGCAATACTAATTTTGAACTTTTTAATTATTAGTGAAAGTTTTTCATAGTGGAGAATATTCTCTGCTTATTGAGTCTTATTATATGATGCTATTTTTAACAGGGTAGATTTCTCCATTAGAAATATTTCATCAGAGTCCAGAATTTTAGAGATCTTTTTTAGTGATGAGTTAAAGAATCCAACATCAGGAAGAATATGCTATATGATCATACTCCAAGCCTTATATAACGACTCATTCCACAATGTGGTCATGAAAATCTAAACAAGACTCTCTTTTGTTTAAGTTAGCTCTTCCAAAATGGCTCTATATTTATTATATACTTAATCGAGTTCTGAGTTTCTTAAAAAGTCTATTTTGTGAAGTAGGATAAAAATCTTTGCATTTGGAGAATAGTCTAGTAGTTTTTCTTGAATAAGCTTATAAGTGTTAAGGTCATTTGCCTGGTCTTCAAAGCGTACGTCAAAGACATATATCAAGAACTGTATTTTAGAGAACACTTGATCAGGCACAGAGTTAATGTAATAATTCATTAGATCATCTTGGCCACCACAATCATCTATTCTTAATTTATGGCCGAGAAACTTGACATCTGATTTGGATATGTCTATGGTAAATGGCATTGATTTTGTTTACTACGCAGTCATGTCGGAAAATAGAACCTAATATATAGATGTTTTTCCTGCTCTTTTTCTACCCATAATAAGAATCTTTTGACTTTCTTCCAAGCTAGATTGTTGCTGCATTATAAATTATTAAATGTTTTGAAAAAGATCCTTCTAAAAGTTGTCGAGCTTTTTTTGGGTTTATTCTTTTATACTGTAGATTTGTTTTTCTTTTGTTTCAAGATTCTACACTAGTATATAGTTGTCCTATTTGAGCTCTTAGTTCTGCTTTAAAATATGATCATGTCTATTTTGTATTTGCTGATATTCATGTTTTAGTTTTTCTATTTCTTATTAGTTTTGGCTTAGTTATTATTCTAAACTTTTTTTTTATCACTTTTGTTAAGTTTTTTTATCTTTAGCTTGAAGATATTTTTCCTTAATTTATTCCTAAGCTTTTTATAATTATTAGATTTGAAGTTCATAATCTTTTATAGCTTATTCAATTTGTTTAGATTTTGGATCATTTTTGAGCTGCTCAATCTCCTTTTCATTCTGAAGAATTATTTCTTCATACTCTTCGATTATTTGATTTTTGTTTTAGTTTTTAGCCTTAAGTGTTTCCTAGTAATTTTATTGTTCTTAAAATATTCTTTCCATTTCTTTAAGTTATTTCTAAAGCTCTTTATTCTCTTATCTAATTTAACTACCTTTTTCTTTCTATTAATTAAGATTCTCTATATCGTCTTGTTAGTATTATTTTATTAAGATCTTTTAGCTTTCTATTTGACTCTTAAGTAAGTTTATTTCTTACTAATATTATTCTTTATTTTCTTAAATATTCTTTATTTGGTTTTTAATTTCACTCTCTTAAATTTTATTCTGTTCTTGTAAAATTTCAAGCTGGCTTTCTTATTTGATTATTATAAGTTGAAGTTGCTTCATTTTAATACTTTCTTATTATACTTGTCTTGTTAAATCTTCAATATGTTATTAAAATAATTAAATATCATTTTTATGATCTTAGTTCTATTTTATTATTATCTAATTATTGTTTATTTATTCATCTTTATTATATTATTTCATATTATTATAGCTTCATTACTATTATGTTAAATTATCAATCTACTTCTCTAATGCATCGATTATTTTAATAAGTTCTTTTTAGTCCTATTCAAATTCTAAATTTTTATCATATAAAATTCTATTTTGTATTTGCTCATTTCTATTAGTTTTTTTTAGATCCTCATTTTCCTATTATAAAAATAAAGTTTGTTACTAATTTTAAATCATGATACTTCAAAGTTCAATTTCCAGCTGGTCTAATTTCTCTTATTAATTGAGCTTGAGTTTGGCTATGGTTTTATCATGCTCATTTTACTAGAGCTCTCTTTAATGATTGTTCTATTACTAAAGATGTTAAATCTAATCTTAAAGTTATTGGATTTCTTTTTGAGCTTTTATTTCTATCTCAATGTTAATTCCATCTTATTTAAGCTCCAAAGCTTTGTGTTGCTTATAAAGCTTTTAATTAATATTTTCTTGCTCTTGAAATTCTTCTCAAATAAATTAAATTTTGTCTTACTATTATTTTATAGTAGAGTTTTTATCTTTTATTATTCCGTTTAGATAATTATGTTTATTCTATGACAAAGTCTTAAGTTATTTTAATCATCCTTTGAGCATTATTATCTGATTACTTATTTAATCTAGCTGAGAACTTTTCTAGACAAACTATGCTTATATTTTCTTTTACATTTATTTAACAAGATACTAATGTCATAAGGCATATTTTTTAATATGAGCACATATTTATTTAAATGTTATTTGACTTTAATTTCTTTTATATTTAACAAAAACTTAAAAGTTTTATTTTTATAAATTTCTAATCTTTTATTAGACAATTTTTGATTAATCTTCATTAACAATTCTTCTTTATTTATCCTCTTTATTCTTTCTAATTAAACTCACATTTTATTAAATTTCTTTCACAGGCTCTTCATTAATTTATTTCTGTCCTTAAACACTGCCACTATTTTCATTGACAAGCTAAATCATTTATCTATAATCCATGCTGTCAACTCTTAGTTTGGTCACATTATTTAACAATAATATTTCTGAGTAATAGATTCTTTCATCTTAGCAAATAGGATTGTTAATTATAGACTCAGAGTCATAGAGCTCCACAGTTATTAAGCTTGGTATAAATTAAAGCGTCTTAAGCTCACTCATTTTAGAGATCTTATTACCAACCAAGTATAATTAATCTAAAGGAACTTATGTACATTTTCTAAGATTAAAAATGCTTATAATTTTGTTAAAAGAAAGATTCAAACTTTATAATGACTTAAGGTAGCTTATGTCTGGAAGCTCTGCGATATTATTTGTTGACAAGTCAAGATACTTAAGCTTCTATAGCCCAATTAGGTCCTCTATTTAAAATAATTAATTGGCACTCAAATTTATCATTTTTAGGTTCAGCATTTGATTGATTGTCTTTTTATTTTACTCTTATTGATTTTAGATTTCCATTAATAAGAATTAATGAAGTGATTTTATCTTTTTAATTACTATACTTCTAGAGTACTTGGTCAATACTAGTCTCGGTACAGTTATAATCTTTGATCTCCATTATATATATTATTAAATTCAAATATAATGAGTCAGTTTCTTGAGTACAATCTACCTCAAGTGTACTAAGATAACTATAAATAGTTTATTCAAGATACAAGAATTTATTTGTAAAACTACCAAAGTCTATAAGTAAAATAAGAGTCTTAAATACTTTATTTATAGAGAATGATTAAAGGCTTTATTTATCAACAAAAATACCAAAAATTATTTTAGGCAACATTAATAATACAAAAGTATACTAAGGGTTTCCTTTAAAAATTAAAATATAAGAAAATTTATTAAGAGAAAATTTAAGTTCTTTAGAAATCCAAATTAGATTATTTTGCAACTTTAATTTAAAAAACGTAAAATAAATAGATTTAGAGCATACTATTCCAGAAAATATATCCATAGCATGTTTTAATGAAAAATAAGGATGATCTAAGAACATAAGGAGAGTCTTTGAATGCAACAGCTTCTGGAAGAATACAAGATAAGGAATTAGTGGGAACAAAAAATAATAGCTTAGAAATAGAGAAAAGAAACTCTCAATAGACTCACTCCAAAATTTCATTATTTAACAAGTACTGTTTGTTAAAAGGGTGTTTTGTTTTAGGAGTATCCTGAGGAGAGAATTGATGATCAGACAATAGAGGAATATGTTAAGAGTCTCATGAGAGACAAAATGAGAAAAAATTATATCATAAAAAGAAGTAAAATAAAAGTCAGAGATCTTGGTGAGATACAATCAAAAATTCATTAATAAAGTTTTCATCAGGTTTATAAAAATTTATAATGGAAAATATATCAAATAATATTAATATTGAAGAACTCTAACAGGAATAAAGTTAGCTTTTGGGGTTGAATAATTTCAAAGTACAATTAAAGATTTTCAGCTTGTTTTTGATTACCAAATCTCTGTAGCTTATTTCTTTGTTATTAGCTTTTTAATTTGAAACCCCTCTTTATTTATGGGTACTGTTCTAAGGAATTGTACTCTTTACTTAAACTCTATTACAGCAGTTAATTTATTGAAAATTCAAGTATGAAAAAGAGTTTGCTAATATTCAATTGGGAATCAACTTAGCTGAGAGTCTATTTTACATTATTCTTGGAGTTGCAATATGATTTTAGTTTTATTTAACTACCACCTTAATAATGACTGTGATAGAGACTGCATTGGTTATTGTTTAATGATAGAAATAGAAATTATTTGGAGAATTTTTGAAGATAGTTTTCAGTTTGACGCTTTTGTACCAACTGGTTATGAATGCCCAGCTTATTCTACTGGTTATAAGAGTTGATGGATTGGTGGGCTGGACGTATGATCAAGTTTTCTTCATAAGCTGGATTTTGTTAACAATGTTGACTGGGATTATTTTGTTACAGATTCTGAGCTTAATTTCTCTTATATAGAAATTATTTTTTGGAAGAAATTCTTAATTATCTAGAAAGAATAAATTTATTTAGTTTTCTATATTTCTAGTATTCTAAATCTCTTCAATATGTTTGTTGATATTTTCAATGGATCTCATGCTCAAAACGCAGAAATTCTTTGAATTTTAGTTTTTAAACAAAAATGTGATGAAATTTATCCTTATTAAAATGATATCTTGGTTGATGTCTAATGCAGTCTTCTTAGTTTTAATAAGAAAAGTGCTCTATAAATATTATGTTGATTTTGCAGCTTAGTTTGAGCTTATTTAAATACAGGCTTAATTTGAGAGCTAAAATAATAACTAAGCTAATGTGTAATAAAAATGATAGTAGAAGAATATTAACATTGCTGAAATTCCAGACTTTATTAAAAAATTATCATCAACATATTTTTAGTATAAGAAATAAGAGAGCAATGAAACACTGAATAATTCATAGTAAAATGTTAACTTATCTCTTAGCAGAGTTCCCTAAGAGAAAGTAAAACTTCAAGACAATGACATGACAGATAACACTAGTGTTATATCTTTTAATAACAAATAGAATAAACTAAATGAAACCACTTATATATGTTAAGTATGTTTTACTTTGGAGGCTGACTGTGTATTTATGGAGTGTGGTCATGGAGGAGTATGTCTAAGCTGTGCCCAGGACATCTTCTCAGCCTAAAAAGAATGTTATTTGTGCAGACAGTTTATAGACTACATAATCAGATATGACATTAAGACATGAAAGGGAAAGGATTTCAAAATTGTGGAGGTTTATCAAGAAAATAAAGAGAAGCTTACCAAAGTTTAAAAATTATAATTTTATAATGATTAAATAAATAAGAGCTTTGTTTATTTAATAAGAGGATATACAAAAAGAAAATCTAGATCCTATCATAAAAGATGCTAAGAGAATATGTATAGCCTTGAATATTATATGTATGGATATTTTTGAAAAAATGAAATACGAGTAACACGAAGAGATTTAAATAACAGAGTATCTTAACTAAGCCTTAGATAAGTTTCTTGAAGCAGATATAATAACAGAGTGTGACATCTTAAGGTACTTTGACGACTAGCTACTGATTAGGCTAGGATTTGTTAATAACTAAGAGTATGTTAAGCTGAAGATTTAACATCTGTCTAAAGTACTATACAAATAGAATAAGTAAAACTTGTTCATTGAAAATCCTGTTGGCTACTCAATAATTATTTCTTACTTGATAAGCCAGCAAAGACTTAAACTAGAAGTCAATAAAGAATAGTACTTTAAATTAATTGGAAAATACACTCTGGATCCTTATAGAGTTTTAAACATAATACTTTCTCTTTTTAGTAAATGGGAAAAAGATGCAGATTTTGAGTCAAATTTTGCTCAAAGCTGTTTAAATGTTATCAAAGAATAGTCTTCAGAAAATCTATTAAAAATTATCATCATGGACAAAGAACTTGGAAAAACATTTGATTTTTCAAAATAAGAAATATTGCTTTTAAGTTATCTTTTTAAAAAAGGAGTGCTTTTATTTGAATAAGTTTGGAATATTTTGCCACCAAATGAAATGAGTTTTATAAGCAATCAGTAAAGCTGATAAGAAGCTGCTTAATAAATCAACAAATTCAATAACATGATTGTAATTCATAAGTCTGAGCTGGAGAGTGAATTAAGTGAGAAAAAATTATAGAGCTTGAAAAAGCAAATGAAAATTTAAGAAAAAAATAACCCAAAAGCATTCTTTATTATAGAATGTTTTGATAAAGATATAATTATTAATATTGAATAATCTTTAAAGAGTTTTGAAAATTTATTTTCATAAGAATTGCCTTAGTATTATTAAGAGAAATTACAGTATAAATTAAAACATGAATTTTAAGAGATTTTGAAGCTTGAGAATTTATAAGAAAAAGAATCTGTCTTAATAATTTATTTATTATGAATATTTGGATACTAAATAGCATAGAATGTTGAGTTAATTAATACTATAGTCGGCATTGTATAGAGATAGCAAAATTTTGATGCAACAAGATAGATAGTTAGTGGCTTGATAATTTGTTCTTTTTATAAACATATATTGTATGATTAAAGAGTGCTCATATAGGAAAAAATCTAGGAAATTTTGCTCAATAAAAATATAGACTATATTTAAGAGGTCTTTTAAATAACACTAAAACAGGACCAACTTTATCAATATAATGTAACGGACCCTTTATTGCTATAATAATTTAAATCCAATCTTAAAACTATTAACAATAATGATCAAAAACTCAAAGACAATGCAGATGAATTCAATATAATATTTTCTTAAAATCCTTTTATATATTCTGAGGAAATTATACAAACAATTATTACGTTTAATTCTCTAATAGATCCTATATCCAAGCAGCTTTAATACTGCAGCTAATTCAATTTAAATATTGTTGTATTATTAGCTATACAGAAATTATAAAATAGTGACTTTATGAAAAAAGGCAACCTGACCAAAGAGTTCTAAGGATTATGCTTATTCATATCAAAAATGATTATTTTTTCAAATAATATTATTTTAGACTTTCTTCTATAAAATATTATCACTTGGCTTCAGGATGTATATGAGTATAAGTTTGTTGCTTTTTTAATACTAAAAAGCGTAATTGAAAACAGCATTGGAATATATACAATAACCTCAACAAACGCCTAATAGAAAAAAGCAATGTGTGGGGAGCTTGATTTAATAGCTGATTTACTAGGATATAAATATGAATACATTGAGTGACAAGAAAATAGAAAGGCACTTTAAGAATTATTAATTTAGTAATAAGAAAATGAGTATGGAAACAAAGCTGTATAAATCTACATGATTTTGAGCAGACTATAAACATACTTACAATTTACAGAAGAGTTCTTAGAGTTAAAACAATGTCTAGACTATTGTGACATTATCTCATAGATTAATTTCTATCTAATAAAATTAGTAAAAGGAAATTTGTAGAATAACTTGTCTAAATAAACAAGTATAATTTTTAGAGACAATTAAATGAACATTCAAGAACTTTTATGAATTTAATATCTAATAAAAGATGATAGATTAATTAATTAAGAATGGATAATATAACAGTTAAGCTAAAATAAATTTATTTAATAATAATATTAGGACTAAGAAACATTATCAATAATAATAGACTCTGTTATTATGCTGTAAAATAATTACTTACACCTTAATAAGCTTTATAACACTTGAATAATATAGAACAAAAAAGAGCTAGAGGAAATTGAACAAAAAATATAAAGAGAAAATAAAGAGTAGGGAAATTAATCAAATGTAGACCATCTTTAATAAAAGCTAAAAAAACTACAGGAGTTTATAAATTTATAATAAAATTCTTTAGTTAGTTATTAAACGAATAAAGTAAACTCTCAAAAAACACATTAAGATTTGTTAGCCAAAAACATTGGCTTATAAACTCTAATAAACTATATTCTAATTCCTAATCTAAATAGTGGATACAATACAGGATATTATTCGCAGCTTTTATTTAAACACATACTTCAAAAACAAGATATTAAAACTAGAGACAAATTCAAGACTTTATTCAACACCTTAAAACAAACTCTTCCTTTATTATAGTCATTGTCTAACTAAGAGGTTTTGAATCTCTCAATATTTATGAGAAAAATTCTTAGTATTAATAAAATCTAAAATTTTAAAGCTCTAGAAGAAAAACACAGCAAATATGCTTGGATATTAAATCCGTTGGAGACCATGGATCTTAAGGAATTTGATAAAATGCAAAAAAGCATCAATAAAAACTTGAATGAATTTATTGATCAAATTTAACTAAGCTTCAGACCAGAGAACAGAATATTTAACTGCAACTTGGTTTTGTTCTTGAATGAAATAATATATGTCTTTCCTATTTGTAAGTCACATACTAGCTAGTTATTATAGGTTCTTGAAGACCAGCTAGATAGAATCAAAGAATAAAGAGACTTATTTTTAAGTCTAAAGAACTATCTAAATAAATTATGAATTAAGCTGAAAGAAATTGATTAAGGTATTTTGGAGATTTCTGAGAAGCCTTTAATCTACTGATAAAACTTCAATGATTTTTAAAAAGCGGAAAATTTAAGCTAGTCTGAAAAAGTTGTATTAAAAAACCAAGAACAAACTGAGAATAACAGAACAGTTTAAGAAAATTAATCTGAGTATTATAAAGAAGAAAAATGGTCCAAAAGCTAAAACAACAAAAAAGACTCTCATAAAAATGTCTTCTCAACAAGCTGAAATAGAAACAGGTAAAATTCCAAAAAATTCTAATAAAATTATTATTTATTTATAATGTCTTTAATATGTGTATTGTTTATGATAAGGCTGATTGTAGCTAATACTATTATTAATTCTGATGATCTTAAATTAATATTAAGTAATTAATAAGAGTAAGTTAAGTTGATTTTCTTTTATGATAAGGATGATCAAAAATTGCTAGATTATTAGAAACTAAATTAGATTATAGAGTAGCTAAACCAAGATTTAGATTTTTAACTTGAAGTGTATTTATATGAAGATGAAATTCCTTAATAAATTGTTGAGTTTTATTATTTACATTATTATACTTTACCCAAGCTTAAGATTTTTTATTAAGATTAGCATGATACTTATTATAATGGTCTTTAGATTAAGTATGTTAAGAACTGGATTTAAAACTTTATATAAAAAGTCTCAAATGGACAAATTTTTCTATAAATAAACAATAAGTAATAATTTGATAATATTTTAAAAGACTAAAGAAAGATTATAGTTTATTTGTAAGAAAATAACGCACAAGAAGAAACAATAATAAAACAGAAATTAAAAAAACTAAAAGAATTTAAGATATATTGAATAAGTAATAGCATGAAGGATGATTTATTTGGATAGAAATATGATAAGAACATTTTGCTATATAAAATAGAAAATGTTGTTGGCTAACATGTATAAATAGAAGCAGTTATTTCTTGATCAGAGATCAAGAATTTTACCTTAGATTTTTTAATGTAAATAAATATCAGTTAAAAAAATAAACAAAAAATTTATCAAATAAATTTAAATGATTTTAACTTGATTAAAGAACAAAAATAGTCTATATATTTACTGATGAACTCTTAGCAATGAAAATAGACATTAATATATGAATAGTTTTGTAAGGAATAATCTTTCTACTACTGTTGTTAGGTCTCAAACGACGATCAAAAATTCATTGAGAATATGAGGAATTTAACTTGGGAATTTTAATAAGGAATTCTTTTAGCAGTATTATTCAAGAGTGAAACAAATCAACCTTTGTTCTATATATAAAAAGAAATTAGTGATTTATAGTAGTTAACATTGTTCTAAAATGACATACAAGAAGACAGAGCCTAAAAACTTATTTTTAGCCGAAAGCTTCAACCTAACTAAAATTATTTTGATAAAATTTTGGAGTTCAAAAATTTTGATAGAGAAATTAAAGAATTAAAAAATAATGTTTTAGTTGTATTTGGATAGACTGATTGCATAATATGTAATGTAATT
>ERZ724506.368-NODE-368-length-15945-cov-6.550535_pt1 | contig 15945 bp, 7 predicted proteins | sample MGYA00376039_ERZ724506 | MGnify/ENA primary metagenome ERZ724506 (study PRJEB28724, sample SAMN07190887) | wastewater metagenome | isolation source: effluent of sewage treatment plant in Hong Hong | place: USA: Christiansburg, Virginia | collected 2016-03-01 ... | reverse complement strand
TTTTACAGTCAATATTTATTCAATTAAAAACTAAATTATATTTAAAATATTATTAAATAGTCTTTTGAAATCTCTCCTTTTTTTAAATAATGTTTTATTTAGTAAACTTCTTTTTATATTTTAAATTTTTGCCAGCTCGATGGGACTTTTTCTTCTTTATATCTAATTTAATTGGTTATTTTTATTACTACTATTTAGGTAGTATCCCTTTAACAATTTTTAACAAAAATAATTTAAATTCATCTTGTGTGTATTTAAGGAGAGTTTATTATGAAACCCTCTCATATTTTGATATTTTGGATATAGAGCATGATAGCTTTTATATATAGTAATTAAAATACTACTAGTTCTACATAATCTATGATTTAATTTATTAATCATCTATAATAATTACTTCATTGAGAGTTTTTATAGATATTTATTTACATAGAAGAAAATACTTTGACAAAGATTTTTGAATTTATTTAGAATTAACTATACTCAAATTTTCAATGTTATTAAACTCAACTAATAGCTAAACAACGGTAATAAAATTTAATATCAATATTAAATTAGGGAACAATTAAGATATTGCTTTTTAGATTTTTCTTATAAGAGTCAAAAAAAGAATTACTTACTAATTTTCTTGAGTATTAAAAAAATCTTGAGTTTCTTAATAATTTACTCAGAAAATTTCTAAGATATTTTTATTTCCCTATGAACAATATATCTATTTAATAACATCAAAGACCTCGACAATAAATTACTATTTGATAATTAGATCTTAATTTAATATCTCTTAGTCATTATTTGGGTTATATTTTTCAACAAATTATTTTATTAATTAATCCAAAATATTTTCAGCTTGCATTATAAAAATCTTTATTCATAATAAATTTATTATATATATAGATTATCTGGAACTTATTAATCTCTTTACTGCTTTATATAATTATTATAAGCTTAAATCTGATCTTAATAATGCTACAATGTTTTTTCATCTTTTTATCCTTAAGATAAATCACAAGCTATATTAATTATGTTATTAACCAGCTATTCTTCTTCAGTAAGCTATTCTTAGTTAATACTATAGCTTTGAATAAGCATATTCTCTTTTCTCATAAACTAATTAATATAATCTATTAGCTTTCTTGATTATTCATTTTTATAAGTATTGTTACTTAGCATTCTTAATAGATCATATAGATTATTAAACTTATTCAATTTTACTCTTTACAAAACTGTTTAATAGAACTCACTATTTTGTTTTGAGTTTGTTTTTTCTTAAGCTAAATTTTCTTCAAACAAATTTACTAAAAAATGTTTAAGTTTCCCGTCAATTAAAGTCTTCAAATATATGTAGTTATTTTCAATATAACTCATTTAATTATTTTACTTGCAAGTTCTCTATCTTAAAAAGACAATTATTAAAATTTTAGCTTTTAAATCATTATTTAATATTATTTAGATGAAGGCTTTTATTAGCATTGCTTGTTATTATGTCTGAAGGTCTACAACCTCTTCTTTTTGCTGCTAGACTTCAACATGTTTATCCCCAATTTTGCTTAACAGAGTTTGCTCATTGCTTTTGTGAAGGTAACCTATCAGCATTCCTAAAAGTACAAAGCCAATTATCCAGTATTAAGGAAATTTGGCAGTCTGCATGAAAGAATACAATTTATTTTAAAAGAAGATATTTTAGTAGAACTTGCTAAGACTTAATATTGATGTCAAACTAGGAAGATTTTACATCAAGTAAATCTGAGCCCCATTTACTGACATTAATAAAAAAATAGAGAACAGCAAAAAAGAATCTACTGGGGTTCAATTATGATCTATTCTTTCAATAAAGAAAAACCTCTGCATTAGGCTTATAAGTATTTGATATCCATTGTAGTTGCAAAGAACAAAGCAGGCTTGTATAAGGTATACCAAAATAATAACCAGTATTGAAATTTTGTTAAACAAATACATAAAGCCTGCTTCGAGTATAGTTTAGCCTGTTGTCAGTCCTCTCATTATAGACTATACTATAAGTAATAATGCTAACGCAAATACCAAAATTCCTAGTATTAAAATAAAGACATATTTTAAAGGATTTATGTTTTAGAGCTAAGAAATATTATGCTGTATTAAAAACAATGACTTTAGATTATAGTACTTTATTTTATTACTATAAACCTCTCCTGAAAGTTCAGCCCTTTTTTAATTTCTTTAAATTGGATCAGTATACATAGTATTTATGCTTTACAGATTTTTGTAACATTTTTTGGTTGATTCAAAAATCTTTTTTATTTCCTCGGTCAAATACATCTTTGTCAGAATGAACTTTTCTCCTTCTAGCTTGGTAGGCCTATATAAGTACTTTTTCAAGCATCTCACTGGAAAGTATCCAAAACCTAAGGCTGTAGTTGTGCCAATCATTACATAAGAGCATATACTAAATAGTACATATATTTATAGTAATATTGAAGAATTTATATTTATATCCAATTTCTCTGTAGTTGTTAAAGGGGTTAGGTTTACCTCTGTTGACAACTACCAATAAGTCTCATCTTAAACAACATACTCTTTAGTAAAAGTCTAACTATTATCAAAAAAGTAAAAAATTGTTGTTACCCCTGCATATAAAATCATGCTTACAAAAACGATTGAAAGTGATAACAAAACTGCCTTTTTATTTCCTCTGTATCAAAATTAATACCAATAGAAGAAAAAAGTACTTATATACATGACTCCAACATCAGCATAAAAACTTATAAACCAAACCATAGAAAAATTAAAGCTAAGCTGAAAAGATGTGTTATAATATCTAAGGGCACTAAAAATGTCATAAATAAAGATTAGTATCTTTAAAAGTGAGTAGCTAAATGCTGCAATAAGATAAGGCACCATAATTATAGTAGGTCTAAACTTGATATCATTTCCTTTGCCGTATTCGGCTATGAACAAAACTACAGCTAAGAAAGAGAGTCCTGCTAAAACCAGCAGTGCGATCCAGAGGCCTATTTAAGCAGCACTCATTCAATGTTATAAAATAATAAAAATTTAAATTTAACTATAAAAAATGAAGCAAATACATTCAGACCAGTCTTTTGTCAAGCTTAACAATAATTTTAACAAGGGCTACAAGTCATCAGTTCAAAACAAAGCAATAAAATCCTAGAGCGATTTTGAACTAAAATATGGACTGCTTAAAGCTGTGTTGGCATGGGACATTAAAGAGGATAAAATTGTCTATAAAGATGTTAATGAATTTGGTCAATATGTTTCTATGGACAAAACTCTAGAGGACTTTGCTATGATAAAAACAAAGTTTTAAAATAAAGAAAAAATTGAGGAACAAACTAGCCAAATAGATTCAAATATTAAAGGCTATACCTGGACCGTATGTGTGCTTAACCAGAATCTTATACTCGCAATTCTAAACATAAAGTGTGAAGACATAAAGAATCTTATTGACATGGTAATATATATTTAGGAGTAATTTTAAGTTTAATAGGGAAAATATCCTTGGATCAATTCTGATTAGGTCTTAACTTAAATATTAGAGAATTTGTTCCAGTTTCAAAAAGCAAAAAATCCTTCTCTTTAAAATGAGCAAATTATAGAGACAGTTTAAACAAGCTCTAGCTAGGTCTTAGATAGTCATAGTGAAAAATAACCTATTCAAAATGCTAAGGACAATAAAGACAGCATATTTAAGTAGATATTACGTGAAAAAAAAATTCTCCTACCTTTATTATCATCAACAATATTATTAATCTTATTTTTTGTATTTTTTTGCATTTTTAGAACTATGCTTAAAAAAACTAAAGATTTTAATTATCTAAGCTTATGATTACCTTTATTGACTAACTAATTATTTATAATTTATAATGCTAATATTTGTTTTATTTATAAGACTTCTAGTGACTCTTAAAAAAGAACAATATAGCTTAATAAACTATGAGTACATTTAGGTACTTGCAGGAAAGATTAAAAATAATAAACTATATTAAGAATTTATTAGAGTTGAAAATCTATTAGAAAAATACTTCAAAAATGACAAGCTTATCTGTGACCTTAGCAAAAAGACTCCTTGCCAAAACTTTTAATTTACTTTAACTAACTATTCTTCCAGCAAAGAAGAGTAGCTTAAATGACCTCAGATTCTAATATTTGGTGGCAAGCATGGCAATGAAGTGACAGGTACAAACTCTATAGTAAGATTTATTGAGTCTGTTATGGAGCTCTATTTTCAAAGCAGTGTTGTGCATAGTTTACTCAATAATATATGACTTGTTCTTATACCTGCAATAAACACTTAAGGCTTTGCCAACTAAGCTTGAGAGGAAATAGTTAACGGAAAACCTATTGATACAAATTGAGACTTTCCTTACAATAGGAAAGACAATTTATGCTTTAGTACTTTTGCTGGAAAAATACTTGATATTATTTATAGGCAAAATGTCTTTATTGGTACCATAACCTTTCATGGAGGAGACAACTCTATTACCTATCCATGGGGCTCTTTTTCACATAAAAATAATTCTTAAAGTGATGATGATTTGGTCTTCCAAAAAGTAGCCTAGATTCTTTGAGATGTTGCAGATAAAAATGAGAAATTTTAAATGCCATAATACACTATTGGAAATATACATAATATAGTTTATGATGTTTATGGAGGCTTTGAGGACTGGGCTTATGGAGGCAGCTGGGATTAAAAATACATGCTCAATTAATGTCACAATTACAAAAGAAAAAATAAATATAAGGATGAGAGTCTAAGAAGCTTGGTTTTTTTAATTGAAGCAGGATTTGACAAAATTCCCAATGAGTAAATGCTTGGCAATGAATTGTCAGTTTTTGAGCCTACAAATCCTGGATCTATAAATGGTCATGTTTCTAGAAACATTTGAATTATTTTGGCTTATAGTCAGATTTTTTAGCCAGTAGTAGAAATTAAAGATATTCAATATGAAGAGAAAAGTAACCTATATGAGTTTAATTTGGTTTTTATGGGCTGCTTGGCGGTCAGCAACATTTAGATAAACTAACAAGATGTCAGCATAAAAGAGATAAGTAATAAAAATCAATAAATCGAAGTAAAATTAGAGTTTATTAACCAGAACATAAAAAAGATAGAAAACATTATCATTAATTTGAGCTGTGATCAAAAATACTTTAATTACGAAAAATTTCCAAGTCCATAAACTCATTACTCTAAACTTAGAAGTAATAGTGAGTATAAAATAGAAACAAAAAATAATAAGATTGAGTCTTAAAGTGTGATGAATTTTACTTTTAAAAATATATAGCTTAATAACTTTCAAGACATGATTTGCTTCTAGACTTAAATATATTAAAATTATTGTGAATAAAGCAAAATAATTTTATTGTAAATAAAAAATGAGAATTTGGAAGTATTATTTATTAATAAAAAAATCTCAATAAATTCAAGTTAGAAAAATACAAATAAAAATAATATTTTCCTCAAATACAAATCCTTGGATGTTTAGTTAGAGAAAATAGAGCTCGATTTCCCTTATGAAATATATAGAAGACTGGACTATAGCAATTTCTATGTATAGGACAATAATCAAAAAATATTTGCAAATTAGCTTGAGTATTTTTTTGAACTTAAACTTTAAAACAATTAAATTTGAACCCAAACTAATTATTAATCAGACTTTTTTATAGTCTTTGGAAATAACACATTTTAATTAGATTATGACTAAAAGTAAGATGAATCTCCAGCCTCATAAAGACTAAAAACTCTCAAATAAATACTTTCAAATGAATAAAAAATGATCATAAGAGGAGAAAGCTCTTATAAGGTTTATAGCAAGCTTCAAAATCCTTGAGTAATTTTTCAAGGCAAAATTTTAGAAGAAATTTAAAGTATTTAAAATCCATAATAAAAAGTTTAACAAAACCAAAAAAAGCCAAGCATCTAAGACATATACTAGTCTACAATAACTGTCATAATAATCTTTCTTTTTATGGTCTTTATTCTCTCTGCTCTTCTTTTCTTAAAGCTTCGAAGAAAATAACAACAAAGAAACATTACTTAAAAAATAAGTGCTAATTTCCTTTAAAACACAACAGAGCTTACCAAGTCTTAATTTATTTATAAACTATATTTATTAAATTAATAATCAATTTTTATAAATAAAATAATACAGAACCCAAACAGCATATTAAATACGCAAAACATCTTTAAGGCAAATGGTATTTATCTGGTAATTATAATGATAGAGTAGGACTCTTTAGAATAGCTCTTAATTCGTTTAAACTAAGCATATTGAAATCAGTGCCAAAAAAACTGGCCGGAGTCATGGAAGAATCTTCAAGCAGCCTGGGTGGATCTTGAGCCCATACTCAACTTGGCTGATGAGCAACCTCAAATATAGCAAATTCTTTCTCAAGAAAGAGAAATAATTCCCAACATAATGGTCCATTGCTCTGAAGACCAGCTCAATAATGTGACTGTGCCATTCAACATTGTTCCTTAAGAAAAGAAGGTCAAAAAAATCAAGTAGTGGACTCCTCATGAAGAAGAGACCTTGTTCAAGGCACTGTAGATCTACAATAAAAAGGACTACTTAAATATATCCCACATGATATGAACTTGAACTCTTCTTTAGGTGAGATCTAAGCTTCAAAAACTCGAAAGAAAAAAAATAATTTAACTTTTATAAAAATAAATCAAATATAATTAAGAAAGAATACATATGAGTAACAAGCATATAAGAATTGCTCTAGAGCAAGTTGAGATTTTTGATTAGCCAAAAATACAGCTTGAGTAATATGCTACAAGTGCAAATATTGCCATTGGAATTTACGATACTATTTTATAAGATTTTGATATTGAAGACAAAACAATGCTTGATCTTGGTGCAGGCACGGGAATGCTTTCGATTGCAGCAGAAATGTTTGGAGTACAGAAAATATATTCAGTGGAGATGGACTATGATGCCATTAAGATTTTCAATAAGAATATAGAGGAGTTCTAGCTTGAGAATATTGAAATCTTAAACAAGGATGTTATGACTATAAATATAGATGATTTTTAAAGTGTTGATTTTGTAGTCATGAACCCACCTTTTGGGACAAAAAACAACTGACATGTTTTTGATGGATTTCTTTAAAAAGCTGTTGAGATTTCATAAGGACCTATTTATTTCTTACATAAGGATGCTTTCCATGGTCTTGATAAGAGAGTCAAATGCTTAGGAAGAGAAGTAGTTAAAATTAAGTATTTCGATTATGAGATCAAAAAGACAGTTTTTAACAATGAGGATTTCAAAGAATTCAAATAATAGCTAAAAGGAAAAAGTGGAAAGTATGGATTAGGAAATTGATTTACGCATAAAGAGTAAACAATTGTTGTATAGCTGGCCTTGTATAAAATTCTTGCAAAATATGAATAATAATTTCTTTAGTATTAATTGTGTGATTATTGTTGATATTTTGCTGATGGAACATATTTGTCAATAAAGTCAAATTTTGTCTCTAGTAATTCTTATTTATGATAGTTTTTTTCATTATTTTATTTCAAATATTATTAATTGCTATAATCTATATTTTCTATACTTTGTTCTAACAAGTAAATATCTTAGATTTAGTTTAGCATATTTAGTTATTAGTATTTATCTTAATATTATTCTCAAAAAATTTATATTCATTACTATTTTTTTTTAAGTTTTTCTTGTTATATAATTCTATCTTTTTTTAGTTTGTATTTTCTCAGCTTTTCATTGTTATTAAAAGAATCAAGAAGATCTACAATATTATTATCTTCTTATTACTACACATCTTTAGCTAATTAAATTTATTAACTATTCTCAACACATTCATTAATCAATTTATCTAATATTTTTATATAATATTATATTTATTCTAGTTATGATTCATTTAGTGTTGTTTGTAGTTAATTATTTAGCATTTATTAAAGAACTTCCAACTCAAACTTTTCAAAATATTTAATTTTTTTACTTTTATTTTTTAGGCTATCAAAAACAATAAATTAATCTAAATACTGAATATAATTTAAAATACCTTTTGAGTAAATTTAATATATATTTAATTGACTTATTAATTTTAATATAAGTTCAAAATCTCTTATATCTTATTTTCCTAAAGAATTCAAAATATCCATAAACAAGAGAGCTTAATATTCTGTTTATAAACTCTACTCTAAAACAAAGTCTATGATATGTAATCTTTCTTTTTGATCAAAAAATATATTGAATTATTTTTATAATATTTCTTAAAATTTGAATTTAGCTAAAATGTTATTTTTATATTTGAAATCATTATTAATAAATATCTTGATTATTTCTCTTCTTGTTATAACATCATTGTCATATAAATATTTTAAAAGCTCTTAAAGAATATCATGGTCATTATAATCTAGTATCTCATTTAATATTTTAAGTTTTAAAAATCTAGTCTAATGATGATCACTTTTTAATATCATTACTTAGTATTTATCTTTTATTAATTCTGGAAACAATTAAATTAGAATTATTATTTAATACTCATAAAGATAAACATTTTTGTATTCTAATAGTCCTTTGATTATCTCGCTAAGATATTTTTAGCTGTATATTTTACAGTTACCATTTAAATAATCAATTTTCAAAATAATTCTTAATTATTGTATTTTTATAGGTACTTCTTGGCTACTGATATTTTCTTCCATGTTTCTCAGAATCAATCTTTAGTTGTCTTTATCCAGAAACTCTAAAACAGAGTAAATTTGGTCTAAAGTACGATAAAATACATTTTCGTCAACAGCAGAATAATCACTTAATAGTTTCTTATAGTTTAGTTAGTCTAGTTACTATTTATTCACTTAGTCTTATTTGCACTATTATATTTTGAGTTAGTTTGATACATGATAAAACTCAATGTTTTAACTCTTTATCACAAGCTCTTTGAAGTCCTTATCATTTATATCTATATTTATTTTATTAGTATTATTTCTTTATACAATAATTATAGCTACCTTGAGAGTATAAATATTCAATGGTCCATTTCCATAACAAATCAAATTCTGTAAATTTTTCAAAAAATATTCTCCTAAATTTGTCTCACACAATGCTCCAATAGTTCATATAGTGCTCAATCAAATTAATAAATTATTAGAATACTTAGTATCCTTTTTCAGACTATTCACCATGATACTAATTTCTTTCTAAAACAGCTTCTTATTTAACTAGATAAAGTAACACACTAGTTGCTTAATTTCTATGCTATTTTATTAATGCTATTATAAAATATCAAACAGAATATTTTTCAAGAAAACTTTATCATCTTATTGTATCAGAAAATAAAGCTCTTAAATAATTTTCTTCTAATTTTATTATTTCAAGTTCAATTTACTTAGTTAGATGTCCAAAGGAAATTTATACATAATAATTACAGTTACTTTTAATATTTAATAAAATATAATTTATAATGGAAGAGTTTCAAGAACAACAGCCAATGACAGACTTCAACATAGATTTAGAATAAGGTACATTTCCACCATAGATAAAGAAATTCTCTGCCAAAAATAAGCTTGATTAATATAAAGAAATTGTCTTTGAATGACTTGGAATTTCCAATGCAACTCATCCTTTGATTTGTTTCATACATATTATATTGAAAGTATTTTCCATATTTAGCTACATGTTTTTTGGACTGGTTCTCAGCCCAATAATGCTCTTTATATAAATAATTATACTTTAGTTGGCAGACTTTTGGATAGTTAAAAATCTTAGTGGAAGATTTTTGGTTGGTATGAGATGGTCTAAATAAATTGATTCAAAAACAGGAGAAGAAAATTGGGTTTTTGAAAATGATAAAGAGCATTATGTAAGCTCTATCGATAGAACTATATTCTGGGGTGGGCTCATTACTAGTACCATTTTCTGGATACTAATAAGCTTTTTGAAGCTCATAAGCTTATAGCCTTTTTGGTTGACACTTAGTCTCTGCTCTGCCTTTCTTACAGGCACAAACTTCTATGGATATTATAGCTGCTGAAACCATACTGGAGACAATTTATCTTAGTTTATATAGCAGGGTATTAAGGTAGGAAATATAATCAGCAACATGAACAAATAAACATAATAACTTATATGAAATGATTTTTTATTAAGTTTATTTGTTTTAAAATGAAACAGAGTATGATCCATCTTGCTATGGATTAAGTTTAAACTAATCTAAAGACATTCCAAAATTACCTAGAATTTTATTACCTAAATCCTTTAGTCCTCCTAGAGCTTCACTTTTTTGTTTTTCAAATTCCTCATCTTTTTTTCATTTTATTTATTCATATTTACTTTAGCTGTGATGATCTGGATTGTTTTCTTTTATTTTTTCAAGCTGCTCAAAGCATTTTTCAAAATCTGGTTTTTGTTCATAAATTCTTACCAAATATAATCTTGGCTTGGCAAACAACATGTCTTCTTCTAAGCTTTCAAGAAAGCTTTTCTAAGATTCTTCAAAATTCTTCAAATTATAAAAGCATAGTCCTATATTGGATAAAATTCAGCTTTTTAGTATCTTGTCTTCTTGTTCAATTTTCTCTAAAGCTTCTTGATATTTATGAATACTTTCTGTGTAATTCTCAGCTTTGAAAAACTCAGCTGCTTGATCCTTAAGTGACAATGCACATGTATTACTGTCCATATTATTATTAAATTATTTTATATTGCAAATAACAATGGATGACATACAGAAAAAAGTAACCTAAAAAAACATAGAAATTCTCAAATAAAAAAATGAGGATATTATTAACCTTATAAGAGATGAGATCAAATCAATGGAGACTCTTCAAGTAAAGAATATCAATAAATAGAATATTATATAATGTGAGGAGATTCTCAAACATCAAAAAGACTTCCTACAATAGCTATAACATAGAGATACTCTGAGCATATCTCCAAGCCTTATAGAGAAGATTTAACAAAATCATGATCTTGATTGGTTTGTCTAGAAGGCTTTAGAAGAATTTGAGTGCAGCCAGACAAATAAAGAAATTGAGTAGATAAAAAGCAATGCAATTCTTGTTACTGAAAATCTTAAGTAATTTATATGATCTTTAGTTATTATTATTATTCATTTAACACAGCTGCGATTTCATTTTTCTTGTAACCTTTGGCAGTCATTATTCTCTTGTACTCAGGTCTATCAATTCCTTCTATAATTTTCTCAATTTCTTATTTACTTTCAGATAAACTCATACCCAGCAATTTCAATTTTAATAAAGTCTTTTAAGAGAATTTTCAATTTGCTGATTGATAAATGGTTTCCAGATCAGGTCCGGCACTAAGACTTTCTAAATATTTTTATACTTCCAAATAATCTATTATAAGTTAATCAGCTTAATTTTATTAGAATTTTTTAAGCTTCAAAGAATTCTCAAAGAATCTATCATTAAAGGTCTCGCTAAGAGTCATAAGAATCTTAAGATGATATTGCTTAGGAGTAAAGTGGCTAAAATGGCTTTCAAAAATACTTATTAAATTTTGCGTCTTACTTTTATAGCAAGGACCTTATTAGTTCTTGTTGTCTCCATTTTGCTTAGCAATACCCTAAGATAATACAGCATCAATTCTTAGCTCAAATCACTTGTTGAAAATTCCAACACTTTCCTAGATGCTCATTTACACATAATTCTCTGTTTATTAAAGAGTTATTTATTAGTCATAAGGTTACTGTATGATTTCCATAATTGAATCACTTATTCTATCAACAGTCTCTTTTATATAATCAAGTGTGTTTATAGCCAATAGCAAAAGCTTGAGCAAAAAGGTTTGCTCTTCATTCTCTTTCTTAATGCTCATGTCTTCCTTGTTTAAGAACTTGATCATTTAATCAACAAAGGCGTTAATACTCCTCTTAATAACCTCTGTTATCAAGGCTAGTGTTTTTCCTTTAGAGAGATTTGATACTCTTTCAATAAGCAACTTTATCAGCTTAAATAAAAGAATGGACGATTAGAAGAAGTTAAGTTCTTCGTTTCCTAAGACAATGTTCTAATAATCATTTAAATTGGCTTGAAGTTCTTTAAAAACTTTTTCATTTAATTCTCACTCTTCTTTCCTTACATAAAGCTCTGTGTAGTCTTCAAAAGATATTGAAATACTTCCTATGACTTTTGGCACTTAACTTATAGCAAATTGACTCTATTTTCCTGCAGCTTGAATTTACTCAAAATTTGAATTGAGCTCTTTTTGCATGGCTTTTTCAAAATTAATTGCATTCTAAAAGGCTTTCATTAAGTTGACAATTTGGCTCTCATTTATTTCTGTATTCTAAAGCACCTTTACAACATGGATGCTTGTCTCACAGCAAAACTCATTGACTATGTAGCAAATGGTGCCCCAATATACAGGATAAAGATCCAAGTGTTTTTGCTTGAATTCATGAACAGTTTTTGTAAACCAAACAAATCTCTTCTCAATGGACTTAAGATCCATATTAGGTCATGTATCAAATATTTCTCTGTATTAATCTATGACAAAGTTGACACCAATTTACTGTATCTTATTTTTGAACTTAAGTCCTAGAGTCTCAGCTAATTTGCAAGCATCTACAAATTAAATCTTGCTCATTGAGCTCATATTCTTATAGTAGAGTGTAAACTCATCAGAAATTATTGTCTATATATGGTTGATTATTTTCTCTTTGTTTTAAACAAGCTCGAGTATCTGAGGAACATCTTCATATGGCTTAAAATACTCACCCAAAACTATGCAACATTATACCTAAGTAGGAAGCTCTTTGAAGTTTCTTTCCGAAGCCAAGGTCTTTATATACTCAAGGGTTTAAGAAAGATCAGAAAATTTGCTCAAACAATTTATGCTTAAATTTATGTTACTTTTAGCTTGGTCCAGAACTCATATTTCCTTACACATTTCCTCAACCATTTCCTCAGAACTCTTAGCTTATTTTTGAATCTCTTTGACCTCATTAATCACCTATCAGATTTCTTAATTAACAGTCTTCATCTGCTCTCTTGTTATCTTATTGGTGTTGTCTTGCTCTCAAATAGACTCTCTTATTTGACCCTATAATATTATAAGCTACTAATCAATCTTCAAAATTTCATCATCCAGATTGATCAATGATTCTTCATTTGGAAATTTCTTGTTGACGAATTCAGCCAAATCAAAATCTTCTTTTTCAAACTGTAACAAATCCTCTTCAAGCATTATAATTTCAAATATTTAGTTTATTATTTTGGGAAGCTGAATTTTCTTTCCTAATTCTTCTTGGAAAAAATCTTTTAGAATATTGGCTTTACTTTCTTAATACTTCTTCTCTTATTTCTAAAGACACTGCTGCAGCTATTAAGATTCCTTATCATGAGAAGATCTGCAGTATTATTCTCCATCTTATTTGTAAATAAATATCTCACTCAACTTCGAGTTAATTTTTCTAAGCTTCTCATCTTTATTCTTAATAAGATTGTCTCTGCACTCATAATAAATCTCAGGATGTTCTCTATGATCTTAAGCACACTAAATCTTCTTAGAATAGTATTTGTTTATGACCTCTGACAAATGCTCATTCATCCATATATTTATATTCATAGTAAATCTCTAAAATTATAAAAAGCAAAAATACAGTTGACGGGGATTGAACCCATGACCTTCCGCGTGTTAGGCGGATGTGATAGCCACTACACCACAACTGCTCTCGTAGTTTATTAGTTTAACAGCAGATAATTTATAATGGATAAAGATATGAGAGTCTCTAAGAAGAAAAAGTCACCAGGACCAATTGAATATCTCTTCTTATTTATGGAAAGAGGACTCACTGTGGAAATATGGACCGAGCATAATCCAAACTTGAAATTTCAAGGTAAAATATCAGGCTTTGATGAGTGGATGAACCTTACTCTTGATCAAGCTTAGGAGATCAATGTTAAGAAAGGTACTGTAATTAATGTAGGGAAGATTATTCTCAAAGGAGATGTTATCTCTGTAGTACATTTGCTTGCACCAGAAAGCTTTAAATAAATTTAAATGTGATTATTAGTCCATGGTTTCATAGAGTTCTTGAAGACTTATACTTTCTTTTTATTTCTATAGTTTCTAATACTCATTAAGATTGCCTAGAGATATTTGGTTATTATTTTATTTGTTTTAATTTAAGTTTTAATTTTCGGAATTTTAATCAATTTTTGGGAGTTCAAAATTTTAATTTGAATTTAAAGAAGATTCAAAAGTATTATATGTATTAAGCTGGGAAGTATTTAAGGACTGATCTGAGTACTCATAAGACTCAGAAAAAGAATCTTGTTTTCTGAGCATAAAAGTTTATCAAAATCTCTCATGTTATTCCAGGTGATAGTCCTCTTACTCTTTCCTGTATTTTTCTCATTCATTTTTCTCCTCTTCTTATCCACCTCTAAAAAAAGCCTCTGCAAACCTTCTTTCCTCGTCGAACACTGGTCTATCATCCAGGTATTTAAGCTTAGGAAGATTGTTTATCAAAGTCTTTCAATAATTTGTTATATTTCAGCATACTGGATTGTCTTACAAATATAGTACAGAAAGACTCTACATTGATTTTAGTATGCTTATAAAATCATCAATTTAAGCAATGTTAATTTGGTTGCAAGATAAGTCAAGACTAGTTACCTTATGTAGCATTCTTAGACCCTCTAGATCCTAAACTCCATTCACACCAATTCTGTTTCTTTTAAGCTAGAGACTCTCAAGCTCTGTATTTTCTTAAAGATTCTCAATACTTGTTATAAAGTTGTCAGATAAATTTAAAGTATAGAGGTTTTTTAGAGGTTCAAGATTTTCAATTTTTTTGATTATGTTCTCCTATAAATAAAGACTTCTTAACTCTGTATTGTTTTATAGGTTTTCAATATTCTCTATGCAGTTTCCTTCAGCATAGAGAACTTTAAGACCTTTAAATGACTCTAGATTCTCAAGCCTAATAAATCCTTTATAATGAAGATAAAGGGAGTCGTTGAGCTCAGGGCTACAATAATATTAATGGAAATCAGATCTGAGTAAATAGTGAAAGTATTCTTTAGTCATTCATTTCTCTTCCTCATTTGTCTGTTTGTTAAAGACCTTCATGGATTCGTCCATCTTTAGTTTGTTCCTATCAGATCTCATATATTATAATAATAATTTATAGTTAATATTCCATGAGTTAAATGCAAATAATAAATTTAATAATTACTTAATAAATCCACCTGTTTGAATAACAGTGCAAACAATTTCGTCTTTTTCCTCCATACTAAGATCTACCGGTCTGTCTGATTCACTTATTCTTTGGCCATTGTAGATAAACTAAACATCTTGCAATTTGAGATTATTTCTGTCACAATATCATTGAAAAAGCTTCTTGAGCTGAGTGCCTCAAGAAATGGTAAATTCTATTAGTTCCCCTTGTTAGCTGCTTACTTTAATAGTTATTCTTTTATCATCATCTTTTGCTTCTTTAAACATTTCAATTCTAATAAATAATATTATATATATATAAGAACACTTCTATTTAATGAGTCTATCAATCATAAAAGTCAAAGATCTTTTTAATTGAGAAATTAAAATTTAATAAAGTTTAATATTTAAAATTCAAATTATAAATTTAAATGCTTTTGTAAATAGTCGTTTAAATTTTAATTAATATTGATTTTGTTTGAAACTTGTGAGAGTTATCTCCTTAGCCTCAAAAAAATTTGTGAGGCTCTATAATTGATTCTCTTTCTAAAATAGAATAAACTAGCTCGATAATTTTAAATTCTAGCAGAGACTCCACTGCAAGTAATAGTCAATCGTTTTAAAGTTTCTAAAAACCAGTCAAAATTTAAAATAATAGTAGTAATATTGGTAAATATAATTATGACTTTCAAAGACCTAAGGCTATAAACTAAAAACAAAAGCCTTATATATAAACTATGAGATAAATTAAAACAGATGCTCTTATAGTAATAGATTCATAATTACTTTTATAGAG
>ERZ724506.367-NODE-367-length-16043-cov-8.236740_pt1 | contig 16043 bp, 10 predicted proteins | sample MGYA00376039_ERZ724506 | MGnify/ENA primary metagenome ERZ724506 (study PRJEB28724, sample SAMN07190887) | wastewater metagenome | isolation source: effluent of sewage treatment plant in Hong Hong | place: USA: Christiansburg, Virginia | collected 2016-03-01 ... | reverse complement strand
AAAGTAGAAAAATATGACTAAAAAATACATAGTAAATGAAGGAGGGATCATTAGTTTTCAAAATCATTCTGAAAAAATATCTGCTGAAGAATTTAAATTAATAAAAAAAGAAATTGATAAATTAATTGAAAAACAATGAAATTTATTCTCTTTTATTAATTATTGTATTACTTTGTTATTTTTCTTTTAAAGAGAGTCTTTCTTTATTTTTTAATTAAGATTTTTTCTAAATGTCAATAAATCATCTTTATGAGTACTTTGAGATACGTGCTTCAATAGGCCTTAATAATTATTATAGTACTATTAATCAAGGCAAATTTCACATGTAAATTCTTTTAATAGTCTCTACTTTTCTTGTAATGCTTATTCTTATCTAACTAACAAAGACTAATAGCATAAAGACTTATTATCAAATATTGTTTCCTCTCCATTTTATAAGACTATTTTTATTTAAGTAAATTCTGGAATCATAATCTTTTTATTTAAACCAAGAGCAACCAGATGATCTTGCTAGCATAAGTATACAGTCTAGTAGTCAAATCCTTTTTCCAACATAAGCTAAAAGTACTTTAAAATGGCAGGATCTTTTTTATGGTAATTGGTCTTAAAATCCTAAATGCTCATGTTCTTAAGTGACCATAATTGCTTCTATACTATTTCTCTATGATGATTCTCAGCATGAGAAGATATTCCGTTAAGATCTAATAACTTGCAGCTACATCATCCACATACCAGAATGGCCTTATCAAGCATAGATATTTTCTCCATTCTTTCTAAGTAAGTTATTACTTTATTTTTCCAATGAAAATACTGTAGAATTTAGTCATGTTCATTTTCTTTTTAATCATTATTTTACTAGCAATAAGTATAGTTGTAGTAGCTGAACCATTTCTCTTGAAAAACATAAGCAGTTCTGTTTTTCTTATAAAATCTTTAAAGCTCTTCATAGAAGCCAGGATTATTAAGCGAGTCGGTTTTTGTGAAGCAGTGTTTAATTTGATTTTAAATATTTTCAAGGTCTATGATATCAAATCTAGTAAAATGGGTTTTTAAAGAGTGTTCAGTGTCGCAGAGTCATACCGACTCTAGTTCTCCATCATGACTAAATATTCTATCTTTTTATGTTGAATTTAGCAGCAATCCAAGCTCAAGAAAATCATAGTCTCCTTGCATAACTGATGTTGCTTCACAGAGAATTTTTTTGCTGGTTTTCTCATGAAATTAATGAGAAATAATGAAGCATTGAAGTTGATCTTTTCTAAGCATAAGCTGGCTATTAAATGACTAAGTAGATATTCCAATTTCCTTAAACTAAACACAGTCTATGATCTATATCTTGTCCATCTGCTAGAACTATCTTAGGGAATAAATTTTCTATATCTATTTATCATCAAGGACTTCTTATTGGTTCTCTTTTTTAATAAAATCTTCTTCTTCTCATTTTACATTGAAATTATTGTTTATTTTTTCTGTTTGATTCTATTCAAAGTTTTGCTCTTTCATACCTTCTATAAAGGAATAAGTCTTAAGAGAATATTCTGCTTTTATTTAAAACTTTTCTTAAAAAAATAATTTCTAAATGGCTTCTTCTGCCTTGTTCTTTTTAAACTCAATAAAGACATTCAAATCATGTGTGACCACTTTAGAAATATCTTAATAAAAGTTCTCATTCAAATAGCCCTCTAATAAGTCTTGGTATTACTTTTAGTATTTTTGTATTTGATTTTCGGATTAAAAATTTCTCATTGTCTTAAGAGTCTGACTCCATTTGAAATTCTCCACCTTGACACTACTATCATAACTAAGACCAAGATAGTTATCAACAAAACTCTTTTCTTTTAATGAGTATATACTTGTGTCTCTTTGAAGCTTGATCAGGTTAGGAAAGAAAGCTAAAAACATTGTCATCTAAAACCTCTCATAATCATCTTCATATTCCTCAATTTTATGATGAAAAAAATCAGCTTGTTATTTTTCAAGATTTTTTCTTAGCACATAAATTTATTCAAAAACTCTTAAGAAACTTGATTGATTAATAAAGTGTTATTGGACCCAATTTTGCTTATCCATTTACTATCTATATTGCTAGTTGATTTTTGAGAGCCAATAATGCAAGGGTCAACTCTCCTCATAGAACTCTGCTACTTCAAATTGTTAGGACCATTTTTTATATAAGTTAATGTGTATTAAATAGTCACAAAATGCTCCTTTGGACATATCCTTTAATATCTAATGGAATTTATCTATTTTTTTTTCTTGGCCTATTTTTTGGAAAGAAATAAAAATAGATTTCTCTGTAGAAAGAATTCCTGTTAAAATTACAGTATCCCAAAGACAGTTGTTTAGTTTTCCAAAAAGTAGCAGTTTTATTAACTCAAGTTCACAAGGAAGCTCAGAGTATAAGTTGCCTAGAAAAGTGTTAGTATAATATCCATTGTTTTCATTCCTTTCTATGGCATTGATGTTAAGTAGAAAGTTCTTGGATTCAATAAGCTAGGTTTTATTTATTTGCTCAATGCAGAAAGAAAATACCAAAAATGGACTCTGAAACATTTTCTTAATGAAATCCAAAAACTCATCTTTATGATAATTTTAGATTTTCTCATGGATGATATTAATTTTTAGGAAAAGTCTATCTAGTGGAAATTTGAGAATTTCTGGTTCATTTTAATAAGAGAACTTATTATACATATGTTGAGTTATCATCACAAAATAATAACCATTGTTGCATCATCCCGTTCTTCCTTTTCTTTGAATGGAGGATGATTAAGAGGACCACTCCATTCCCAGGTAATTTGATCAGTTTTTGGTAAACTTTTGAACTTTGGTTAAACAAAAGTCAATTACGTATCTTATATTAGGAATTGTGATGGAAGACTCAGCCATATTTGTTGCTACCAAAATCTAATTTTCTTACTTGAGTAAATTTGAAAAGTTCTCCTTGTTCATAAGCTTTGAATGTATAGGAATAATCTCTATATTAATATTACTTTCTTCTAGTTTCTATCATAGAATATTTTAGTAGAAAATGATCTCGTTGTAGCCTGGGAGAAAAACTAAAAACTTAACAAAAGTGTCTTTATTTTTATTAAGTCTTCTATTAAGAATGTAGAGTATCAGAGCAGTTGATATATTAACAAAGTCTGTAATCAAAATTGGCTTTAAAGAAATGACTTTATTTTCAAGTATTTTTTTTAGATGGTCATTTTAAAAGCTTTTGAATTTTAAAAGATGATCAAAATAAAAAGTTTTTATTTAAAAAGGCATTTTCATTTCAATCTCTATAATAGGACACATGCTATTACTTTCTTCTACTTTAAATTGATCAAAGTATTTAACATCATTGTCTTCTTTTTTTATGTCATGATCTTTTTTTTCTTCTTACTTATTATATTTGGTGTATTAACCTTTAGTCTTCAGTTAGCTTAAAAACTAGTTGCTAACCTCTTTGGTTCTTTGGATTTGCTAAGGACTAAAATATTTGGCCAATTTTTCACTATTTATTGTTGCTGACATGAATATTACTTTTAAATGGTCTAGTTTTGTTAGAAGAATTTTAACCAATAGTAAGACAAAATCTAGGTCCAGATCACGCTCATGTACCTCGTCTAAAATAATAACATCATATTCCTTTAGGCATTTTGGATTATGGATCAAATAGTTAAGAAAAATACCTACTGTAACAAATGAGATTTTGGTCTCCTTTGACACCATAGGATCAGTGCCTATATGATAGCCAACAACTTTTCCTAGCTAAGTATGCAGCTATTTTGATACTTGGTTTGCTATATTTATACAAGCTACTCTTCTTGGCTGAGTGCAAAGAATGTTTATTCTTTGATTATAATTGTTATAAAGAATTATAGGCAATTAGGTGCTCTTTCCACAGCCTGTGTTGCCTGTAATTATTAAGCATCGGTTTTTCTTATAAGTATCAACTATTAATTTTTCTTGTTAGTATATGGGAAGTTCTTAAATATTCATTATATTTTATTTAAGGGAAAGTTAATTGAAAAAGTTTTAAATATTGTCCTCAAAAAATTAAAATTAAAATATAATTTATTTATAAATATTATTAGTCTTTTTTGGTCTGAATTTTGAAATAGAAAACTCCAAGTCTATTTTTGACTTAGCCAAAAAGTCTTTATGAGACATATATATTGTTTATTATTGATACGATCAATAGAATAACATCTATGTATAATATATTGAAGAAAGAGTAGCCTAATAGCAGTCTCAACATTACATACAAAATAAGAATTATTGTTTCTGGCTGAAACAATCTTATATTTTTCTTAGCTTGATTTAAGACAATTATTCTTTAGGCCAAAGGTGTAAAGATAAAAGCAAAGGACCAATAAATTATTTGAAAACTGTCCTCTCCAAGATAGGCTATTCCACTTATCATAATTAGATGTATGAAAATCATTACATATTCAAGAGGACTATTAAGCTATTTTGTTGCTTTCCCATCGCACTTGTGATCAACATAAACTCTAAGGCCTTGATAAAAGACTCCAACACATCCTACAATATAAATTATCTCTATAATGAATCCTGTTTAAAATCCAAATAAACTGCCAACAAATACACTAGGCTTGAATAACCTTATCACTCCAACACCAATAATAAGCAGCTCAAACTCTGTGACTCCAAAATCAAAAAACGAAGTCTATAATCACTCAATCTTCTGTTCATTAAAATGAGCTTACAAAAAGTCTGTCATTGTAACAATTAGTACTAAATAATTAGTAAAAGTTGATTCTATTTAGTCAAGAAAATCTATTAAGAAAAATATCATTATTGATAAAGAGACTACATCACATCCATGATCAAATAAACATCCCAGAGAATTTGAGCTACCAGTTCTTCAAGCCTGTTTGCCATCAATAGCGTCCAATGTTTGATAAATAAATATAGCTAGAACTTAGATAAAGACCAAGAATGATTTTTCTATACAATTATAAAAGCTGTTAAAAAACCACAAAATCTAAACAAATATTAATACTAATAATCCAATTAGAGTAATGAGATTTGGAGCAAGCCACAAAGGTAGTAATGTTACGCATCAATTCCAAAACGGTGTCATAAATTTGTCAATAAATGTAAGCTGAGTTGATTTGTATTTATAGTTGACAATATTGTCAAGTTCTTTTGCTGTTAAATCAGTCTGCATTATAATATAATAATTAAAGTTATAAAAATAGAATTATTTTGTTAGAAAATTGAACTATCAAAGATAGCCGTCTTGTCCATAAGCAAAGAAATTGTTTTGTTCGGATTCCTTTTGAAATTTTGCTTTAAAGTTGTTCTGCTGACTGGCATTCAAGACCACTTATGTTTCTTAAAGTATGTTATAGTTTCTTATATCCCAGAGTCAAATTGAACACTGGTTATCAGTGCTTAGTAATATGTTGTTATTTATGTCCAAGCTGCTTAGGTTCTTTGGATGCAATCTTATTTATTGTATAAGTTTATTTTATCTATGATCATATAACTAAGCAACTCCATTTTAATAAGCCATAATATCATACCTATACTCTATATCTTTAACAATCTAAATGACTTTTTACTCTTAATAAAATTTTGATAAAGAAATTTATTTCTCAATGTCTTCTAAAGAAATTTAAAATTAAGCTTATTTATTTTTGCATAGATAAAATTTATTTTCGTCAACAAATTTACCTAATAAATATTAAGCCTTTTAATTATCTAACTTTAGATGTTCTATCTCTGATATGGTTTCTTCCCTATCAATAAATACTTTATTACTCTATATGATTAATTATTTATTATTGAAACTTGATATTGAAATAATTTTCTTGCTATTAATATTTTTTTAAAATAAAAGATTTAAATTTTATTGACGAAAATCAAAAATATAATAAAAGCCCAAGCAGTCTCCAATAAAAAGTCTTTGATTTTAATATTCACATGTAATCACTTCACCATAAATTTCTCAGTATATTTATTTAGTCTTTATTTATTCATTATTTATTTCATGTTACTTAATAGTGTTGTCTTTGCTGATGCTTAAATACTGATTATTTTCTTAATAATACTCTACAACATTATCAAGATGAATTTATTTAGAAAAACTTTAGCAAACTATTCCTTTCTTATTATATTAATAATTATTCTTAGTGGTATTGACAGTCTTAGATCTTTCTATTCTTCAGGAAGCACTCATCTCTATCTAAGTAGTATCCAAATCATGCTCCTTCTTATAGCTTAAATAATAGTCAATATTATCCGAAAACACATTTTTTCTATGGTTGATTTAATTGCTTTGTATTTTTGTATTATTCTAAAATACCTAATCAGTTTTGCCATCCTGCATCATCTTAATAAATCTGTTCTTAAGAGAGTTGTATTATTTAAGATTATTATCACTCTGTATTCACTTATGCTGGCTCTTATACTTTCCAAACAAATCATTAATATTCTGCTCATTCATTTGCTTCAATTGATTGAGCAAATCCTCATTCTTTAATTTTTATAGTGTCTATAATATGTGCTTGTTATTTTACTGGAAAATCAATGTCTTTAGGAATGTTGTCTTTTGGCAGCTCATTAAGAGACTTCTGCTTGTCGGCAAGAAACTATAGCACTTAGTTCCAGGTTATTTGCTTGCAATTAGACTGGCTCATGCAATTATAATTTTAATCTAAATTTACTGTAATGTTGACAGAGTGATATAAAACTACAAATAAAATACTTAAGGAAAAAATAACCACCTTTGACCCTCTAACAGAGGAGCAAAGAAACTCACTATTCTATGACTTCTCTTTAATAAAGCTAACTGATCATAATGAAAAACAAGACAAGCTGGGATAAAAAGGCACTCGTGGCTCTGAGGAGGAGCAAGCCAGCAAGGACCTTAAAGAGAAGTATGAAAACCAATTTAAGTTTCTTAAAAAAAAGTCTTAAATAAATGAAGAGAGAAAATCCAATAGCTCCTCTTAAGACGTGCTTAGTAAAGTCTCAGCTGCGTTTGGCTTCAATTCCAAGGTCTTTAACCCTCATGACTACTCCTCTCATAACAATATAGACAGTCCAAATCATGAGGATATTCCTGACAGCTTGAGAAACACTTTGTCTATGATTCAAGACGACCTCTCAATGGATCATAAAAAGAGCTGGCACATGTCGGAAAACGTTTCCTTTGACAACCAGTTCAACATCAGCCAACAGAATTTCTCTCATAAACTCAGCTGCACTGTGGGCTCAATGAACTTTAATAAAGGTTAAATTAAAAAGCTCCCAGAAAATATAAATTTATCGGCAATTTTGCCTTAAAAAAATAACGTTGCTGCCAAGCCTCTGAGCTTCAAGGAAAAGATTAAGGATAGAATAAACTAATTAAAGGCTAAATAAGGAAGCCAGGCAGGATATACGATTCCTTAATAAAATTCAAGCATTGAAGTAAAAGAAAAGTTCAAGCCAAACAAACAAAATTTTCCAATTGAAAACAAAAAGAAATTCCAGATTATTAAAGAGAGAATTAAACACACTAATTAGACTACGGTTATGATACAGAACATACCAAATAAATACACAAAAGAGCTCGTTATTCAACTTATGAACAAGAGGTTTAGAGGCAAATACGATTTCTTTTATTTGCCTATTGATATGAAGTTCCAGTGTAATGTTGGCTATGCTTTTATCAATTTTGTAGACCTTGAGAGCTTAGAAGCCTTTTATGATTAGTTTCATAATTAGAAATGGCCGATGTTTAATTCAGAAAAAATTTGTCATCTGACCTATGCAAGGCTCTAAGGCAGAGAGCAATGTGAGGAGCATTTTGCTGACTCTGTATTAATGAAGTATTAGGATGAGAAGTTTAAGCCTTTTATTGACAAGCATTAATAATTTTAATAATTTTGAATAATTTATTTATTATTTATTCTTCTATTTCGTTTAAAATTTGTTTTATATTTTCAAGAGCTTCTTATTGATTTTCATCAGAGTCTTCTTTGCTGCTTTGATCATCATTTGAGATGCTATGCTGATAGTTGTTGTTATTATTATGCTCGTTATTGAGATCGACATCCATCACTGGTGATTCTTATATGTCTTAATTTGTGATTGTTTTTATTGTATTTAGAATATCGTCTGGGTCCTCTTTTATTTCCTCTATTTTATCTTCCTTTACTTATTCTATTTCTTAATTCATATTTTTGTTTGTTTATTTTTCAGATTTTCTTATTTTTCCATTCGTAGTCTCTATTGTATTAAGATCATTCTTATGAGAGCCTAGAAAGTATCCAAAAAAACTAAATTTATTAGCAAAATTATTTGACTGTTTTTTCTATACATCATTTTTATTTTTAAGCAATTAATTTAGCTTGTTGAAACTAGACTCTTTTTCTTCTCTTATAAAATCCAATCATCCTGATTTAAGTTTCAAAATATTCTTTTTTTCCTTAATGTCTTGGTTAAGTTCAATTAACTCAGCTTAATAGTCATTTATTTGCTAATGGGTCTGGTCAAGTATGTTGTCAATGTCCTCAATTTATTTCTATCAAAAATCATATTCCTAAATAAGCCTTTCCATTATAATAAATTATAAAATATTAAACAAGTAGTATTAATTAACTCTTTTGTTGTTTTAGCTTATCATTCCGTCAAGCTGGTTCAAAAGATCTACATTGACTTTTTTAGATTAAACAAAATTCTTATATTCCTCTTATTAAGAGCTTTGTTCCATTGGAGCCTTGCTTTCTGATTTTTGAAAATCTTCAATAAAGTTCTTAACAAATCTGCTTTAGTGATCATCTTCTTAGTCTTTGAAATAGTTCTCAAGCTGTTCTTTTTTTATATTCTTCTCATCTAGGTCTTCTTTCTTGTGTTTATTAGTATCTTTTTTTTGTATCAAAAAGACTCCTCTTTCATTGGCAATTTTCTTAGCTAGTTTTGAGAGCTTATTTAAGTTGAGTTTTTAGAAGAATTTAAGACCAATTTCAAAATGTTCTTTAGTTTAGACCTAGAGTAAATAGTAAAGAGCTTAATAGTGTTTGCCTTCATCAACCAACTACCTAATATACTCAAGCTGGTTTTTCTCTAAGGCCAAAAATGCCTACAATTATTCTTGTTCATTTTTTATCTAGTCCTAAAGCATTTGAAGCTGAATATTATCACTTTGAATTTCTTTAAACTATCTTAATAACTAATATATAATCTCATTGTTAGAATTCTCAATCTAATTTAGCACAAGTTTTTCCTCAGCAATATCATGAGTATTTTGGTGATTTAAATAGACCTTTGGAATTATTTTAAATGTTTGATAATTCTCTGATGGATCTGGCACAGACTCATTGGACTTTATCTTATACCCAATAAGATTACTATCAATTACTCCATAAACCCAAAGAGAATTATCTTTTTTATTTTGGTAGATTTTGGTCCAAAAATCTAGCCCAAAATTTTTATAAGCATTTCCAGTATTATCTTGTATGTAGAATATTGCTTCTTCAGAAAGTGTGAAAAATGTTAAAAATGAGCCTGGTGTAATAGGTAGTTATTATTCTGAGATCTTTTTAAAGGATCTAAGATCAAATAAAGATATGTTGAGATTTTGTCTATTGTTTATAGGCTTTCCTCTCAAGCCACAAATTCCTAAGTAATTCTCATAGCAGCATAGACTTATTAATTAGTTTGGGTTTTAGAAGTTAAGAATCTCGGTGCCTCCCAAATTAAAGATCTTTATCTCATCTGTATTAGTTCCCAGGCAAATATATTAATTTGACATTGACACCAAAATAATATTAATAGAAAGATTAAAATACACAGACCATTCGTTGTCAGTCTCGGTTGACTGAAAATACAGTATGGCACAGATCTCTTAACACTCAATATGATTCTCCTCAACATCAAATTGATTTTGATGCTCTTCAGATCCACTGTAGACAAGTACATAGCCTGTTTGGCTAAGGTCAGCAAGATTATAATTTTGTTTGTTGTTGATATTTTTCTTAGGCATGATAGAGTTGTCCTTGTAGCAGAGCTCTATTTACTTAAGCTGTTCTTGGAGAAGAATTCGTCCAAATATGTTTTGCTTCAAAATTGTTACAAGTCCATTGGAGTCAATATATCCTGAGTTGAAATGGAACTAGTTAATTAAACTGTCTTCATTTATATTAATCTGAGGCTCCTGGGCATCGTTGTGACTTTTTTATGATATGCTTTATGACTAGTCGAAGATCTCTTATTTTATTTCTTGTTTTTGATGCTCTGTTTCAGGCTACATAATATTATCTTAAATAATTGTTTGTTATTATTCTTAGTGCTCCTCAATAAGCATGTTATCATTTTCCTCAGACTCATCTTCTTAAATGATTCTTTTTCATTTTTAGAATACAAGATCATTTTGGTCTAGTATAATTAGCTGCCCGTTTTAAAGCAGGGCCAAAATTAAGTTCTTTTATAAAAAAACTTGTAATATAGTGGAGTCTATGAGAATTTCATTTGTAAAGGATTTTCATTCAAGATCATAAATGAACAGCTTATCCTGAGTCTATATAAAAATAAAGTAATTTTTTTGAACAACATTTTCAATGTGTAAAATATCTTCTTGATGAAAGTAAAAAACTTGGCCTAAAAAGTCACAATATTTATATCTTTTTTCTTATATAATTTTCTCTATATAGCCTTTATTTAGAAGTTTAAATTCTTTTGGGTTTTCATTAACATTTAATTATTATTTAAGTATTAGTAATTCTGTTTCATAGTCGACTTAATATATTAAAATTTGGCTGTTTTTATACATAATAATTTCATTAGTTGATATTTGTATTTACTAGTACTTTATTTTTATTTCAAAATGAGCTTAATTTTTAGTAATAAACAAAATTAAAGAGTCTTCGGATAATAGCAATATATTTTCCTAGTACTAAAAGAACTTGCAATTTTAATAAGGGATTTATAACACAGTCTTGTAATCTATTATATCTTAGCTTATATTTATTTGCTGTAACTCAGCATGATCTTATCTTATTTTTCCTGCATAAATTTATTAATCAATAATACATAAGAACTCATAGCTATCAGATAGTAAATAAGTCTCATCAATATTCTATGTCTATATATTAAATTTTTACAAGCTCATATTCTATCCAATAATCCATGCATTATTTTCTTTGCTATCAACACACATACTGTTTTACCCTGCTATATTTACCTTAAATGACATCATTATTATAAGTTATAATTTTAATCTTAGATTTTTATTATTATATATTTTTATTTGCTAATGAATTTTAACAAAGACTACAGACTGAATTTACAACAAGTAATTTAACAAGCAAGAATATTTACTAAGTCTTAAACAAACAGAGGAGTATATAAAAATAGAGCTGAAGTAAAATAACAGTTATTAATGATGGACTTTAAAACTACTGCCTTAGTAAGTTGAGGAGATGACAGCTTGACTAGGCTCAAAAAAGAATTTCAAAATATTTGGAAAAATGCTCATGTCAGTTTTTGATGAGTCATCAGAAGCACTTTCATTTGAGATACTAAATCATACTGAATTATAATTGCTAAGAAACCATTGCAAGAAAACCAATATGTCCATGAACCAATCCAATGGTAATATTATAAGTATTTAAGAGCCAGGTGTAATAGAATAATAATAGATATATATTGATTAATTATTAGGTTGAGTTTGACAAAATACAGTATCCATTAGTGTTGACCTATGAGGAGATAAATTCTACAAATGAGCTCAAATAAATCATAGACTGATTAGCAAATAATAAGATAAATATAGAAGAGAGTTTGGATCTTAGCTTAACTGGTTTTTAGCCAAATGATGGCCTAGAGAAGCTTAGATAAAAAAACATATAGCTTGAGAATTAAATAGCTAATTTACAAAACTAATTAAAATAATCTTCATCGAAATAAGAGCCTCCTCTAAAGGCTATTGAATAGTATAAATATCAGCAGTAGATTATTAAGCTGGAGAATACAGTATAATAAATTTAGTAGCAAAATTAAGAGCAAATAAACTAGCTTAAGGAATAAATTTAAATCCTAAATGAGCAAAACTGAAATCTTATTGATAAGGAAAAATAATACATATTAAAAAAAGAGATTGAAAATACTAAAAATAAATAGACAAACGAAAAAGCTTAAAATCAAGATAAATAAAACGAGCTTTTGAAGAAAATAAATCAACATAAAATAAAAGATGTTGACCAGTCTCTAAAAATATAAGAATTATAATTGCAAGTTAAGTAGCTTTAAATCTAACTTAAAAACCAAAATACTAACAACAAAATTACTCTTTGATCTTAGAACTCAATCATTGATAATAAAACAGTATAAAGCAAACTAAACAAGACTAAACAAATAAACAATATTAATAAAGCCTCAATTCGAAGCAGAAGTATTATTGATTCCAAAAAGAACATTTTCAAAAAAGACAAAAACAATTTTATACAGAAAAATAAACTCAATATTTCAAAAATCTCTCAATTTTCATAATCATAAAAGTCGGTAATATCCAATCAATGATCAGTAAAGTCTTTAAAATCAAGCTTCTCAAAAGCTTCTCATAAATCTGAATACAATAGCAGCTATTGATCAAAAAAGATTCCATCAGTATTAAAGACAAAAAGTATTAAATAAATTCCCAAAAGCAGTCTCATTTAAAACAAAGTTAAAAAAACTAATAATAATTAGTCTTCATTAAAGGTCTTATTAAACTCTGCTAAAGAAAAATCTGTCTTGAAAATCAAATAGCCTCCTTTAAAGAATATAAAATTAAAATAATTAATAATTTTTATTTATTATGAGTTTTTAACCACACCAACCTTTGCAGCTCTAAGAACTCTATCTTAAATCATGTATCCCTTCTATGAAATATGCACTATAGTATTGTCTTATAAGCTTGCATTTTATACAACAAAAATCACATTATGTTTATTGAAATCAGCAAGCTCATTTTCCTTTACTGGCATTTCTTCCACGCCATATTTTTTAAGAATTTATTTAGTAGTCTTATATATCATTTGTATGCCATCTAAAAACAGATGATTTTATTGCAAGTGTTTATGATTCTTGTGCTCATTCTCAAAAAATCGCTCAAAATTATCAAGAATATCCAAACATTCTGAAGCAAATTTTGTTATAGCAAAAACTTTTTCTTTTTCGATTTTCTTAGTCAATCTTTCATTGATTAATTTAGCCTCGTTTTCTGACTATTAAAACTTCTCTTGTAGCTCATGAAGTTTTTGCTTGTTTTATTCTACAGCTTTTTCTAATGACTCAATTTCAAGCTTTTGTTTCTCACTATGCTCAACAGCCTTATGATAGTAGTTAAGCTCATTAATTAATATGTCATGTTCTCGAGCATATTTTTTCTTTATATGACCAAGAGCCTTTTTAAAAGTATCAACGTGTACTCTGTCTTTGTTGAATTCTTCTTAATGAAACATGGGCTCCATCTAGTGCTCTTTTTAAGGATTATTTTCGTTAGTTTTTTAGGACTTTCCTTATGACATAAAAAATCTTGTTTGCTTAATGAACATGCTTTGAGTGGTGATTTATCAACTATAATTAAAAGCCGTTCTTAAAAACATGGTTTATATAATAATATAATATTATAATTTATGAACTGATAAATATTACTTCATGTTATAAATAAGTTTTTAAATAAGGACTAAGAAACAAAGAATATTATTTAAGAGATTTGCAAAGAAATAAAGCTTTCATAACAAGACTAGGAAATATATGAGAATTATAATCAGGTTTTGGAGTAATATGTTTAAGACAAGTAAAAGATAAAACTCTAAGAGGGATGAATATGAAAGACAAGAGGTGTTGTAGAAGGAGTTTTTGATTTGACACATTTTGGACATTTTGGGGCTTTAAGATAAGCTAAACAAATATGTGATGAGGTTATTCTTCTAATCAACTCAGATAAAGCAGTCTTAGAGGCAAAAGGACCAACTGTATATAATGAGCAAGAATGAATGATGATAGGCAAGGCTTGCAAATGGGTTGACGAAATTGATGTTGTCGATGCATATGTTTTAGAGCCAAGCATTTTAGACAAATACAATGCTGATTTTGTGGTCCATGGTGATGATATAATTTATGATAAGAATGGAGAGTCAATTTACACCCCTTTTGAAAAAATTGGGAAATTCTGAATGTGCCAAAGGACTACTGGAATTTCCACAACAGATTTGGTTAATAAAATTTTGCAAAGAGAAATTGAGAGTAAATAAGAAGAGTAGTTGACTTAGAAATAAAATAAATATTTTTAGTCAATTTCTAATATTTTTAAGTATGCTGAGAATTTGTGACCAAAATGAAACAATATAGTATATGTGTCAGGCTCTTTTGATGTGCTTAATCCAGGCCATGTTCAGTTCTTATAAAAAGCTAGATTATAAGGAGACTATTTAATAGTAGGTTTGTTTTCAGATAAATAAATTTCTCTGATAAAAAACAGCTAAAATTATCCATTTTTGGGTATCTATGAAAGAGCTCTTAATCTATTGTCGTTAGAGGTTGTTGATGATATTATTTTAAATGCTCCTTTGAAAATAAACAAGGCCTTTGTAATAGAGAATAATATTAATAAAATTGCTACAGGTTTGAACAATTATTTAAAGGATCTTGAGCTTATTGAGTTTGAGAATGAGATTCAAGATAAAATAGTTTAGATAAATAGTGGCTCAGATTTCAGCTTCAATACATTAATTTAAAGAATTGAAAGTAGTTGACACGAGTATCAAAAAGTCATAAATGCTAAGCTGCTAAAACAAAGCCTTTATTATGATAACAAATATCAAGAAAATAATGATTAAGAAGAAAAGAATAATTAAGATTAAAACTAGGCATAAATAATTATGATTATTTTTTATAGGTTTTTTAAGGCAAATAATGTCTAGCTATTTACATTGAGTGTATTGTTTATTATTTGCTGCTCTATATTGTTTTTAAACTTAATATACTCACTCATTGTCTGCTCATTGCTATAATGTTAAACATTGTTTAGCTAGTTTTTTCTATCTGAATAATGTCTCTTATCAATAGTTTATTTATTTTCATTATGGCAATTAATTTACTTGAATTTTGCTATCGCATCTATAATTTAAGCTAAGTACTGTTAATAGGACTCTATTGGCAAAATGTTTAAAAAATACAACAAGCCAAATAGATTTATTTTTTTTGAATTATCTGAGCTTATAAATTGCAGACCATTAAAATAAAACAACAAAAATTCTTCAAAGGAAATTCATTTTTAGATTTACTCAAAAAACTCTTACTAATTAATGATCAGTACTCATATGCAAAAAGTTATTACTTATGTAAACAATTGTTAAGCAATTTTCGATTTTTGAGTATTATTTTGTTTTAAATTCTCTACATATTATTTAATGATTTTATTAATAATAATTTCTAAAACATTTTCACAGTTTTAAACATTGAAATTATTTTAGAAAATGCTGCATAATAAAATTGATGTTTAATATCTAAGGTACCATTAGTATAGTTTGATTTGTTATTTGTGTTAAAAGATCTCAATATTTTACATCAGCTGATTGCAGTAACCTGTAAATTAATTAAGCTAAGCTTGCTGATCAATAAAATAGATTTCTTCGCATGTTTCTATAAGACAGCAAAAGAAACTAACTTCTTTATCAAATTAAAAGCTAAATATATACTTGTCTAGATTTTTAAGTATGCTGTCTTTGAGGAAGATAAAAGTATTGTAGTCAATTTGAGGATAGCTTCTTCATAAGAAAGCTCCTGTTAGACTAATCAAAGTCATGTAGTTATTTTCATCTAATAGTTAGAAATAAAACTACAGTACTTATAAGACATTATTATGAGTATATTAAAAGTAGTCTTAGTTAAGCAGATTTTCAAGCAAATCTGAAATTGTATTTAAAAATCCTGCTGGCTATTATGAGCAAATGTTGGCTATTTTAAACTAAGATAGTTTCTCAATAATATTAAGCTATTTTAAAAGCTCATTTTTCTATATTATTTGGTACACTCTTTGACTACAATACTTTTATCTTCCT
>ERZ724506.366-NODE-366-length-16082-cov-8.600549_pt1 | contig 16082 bp, 10 predicted proteins | sample MGYA00376039_ERZ724506 | MGnify/ENA primary metagenome ERZ724506 (study PRJEB28724, sample SAMN07190887) | wastewater metagenome | isolation source: effluent of sewage treatment plant in Hong Hong | place: USA: Christiansburg, Virginia | collected 2016-03-01 ... | reverse complement strand
TTATATATAATAATTATTAATGTTTAGAGCCAGAAATAAATAAAATATTCAAGCTACTAAAATTCATGTGCAGAATATATAAAACTTGGATAGTAAGACGATTGTTAATGATTCTAAATATGAAGGAAAAAAATAGATAAAATAAATTAATATATTTTTGGAATAATAAAAATAATAACAGGAATATTAAATATTGGATTAGATGAAAAGTTGTTAAAAAATTAAGGACCCTGAGAATTGTTTGAATGCAGTATAAAATAATCTATAATATTAAATAGAAATTTAATGTAAAGAATTGTAGTAAGTTAAAGATAAAATATATTAATTGGAAAAAGAACTTCTTGATGAAGATTAGAAATAGATTTTATAGAATATTTAATTGTACTAAAAAAATGAGCAATTAATAAATAAAGCTTTTTTAATACTTTTAGATTTGAATAATGATTATGAGTAGGTTTAAATATTTTACAAATCTGTCTCCTTGTATATTAAAAATGAGTTTTTAAATTTATGTCAAGAATTAAATTAAGGTAAAATAGAATAATTAAAAGAAGGAATAAAAAACACATTAGTAATTATTAAGGATATATATTAAGTGTATATAGAGAATAAAAGTATTATAAAGCAAGCATTTGAATTATTGTAATAGTGTTAAATGATCTAGCTCACTTATTAACTAGATAAAATATTTAAAGTTTATTTTTACTTCTTTTTCTTAGAAGAAATATTACAATTATAATATGATCAAGATTAGTAAATTTATCTTCTAAAAAATATAAACTATAGTATATAAAATCCAATAGATAATCTATAATTAAAGGTGAATATAAAAATAATATACTTATTTTTACTTAATAATAAAACAAATAAATAGCTCTAATACTACTAAAACTTTGTAATTAAGTTTAATAATTCTCCCAAATACTTTCTAATAAACTCTAAATACCTTCAAAATCAGAACTCTTAATTAAAATATAATACTTATAATTAAATAACAATATATATAATGTAGAACAAACCATAAATTTAATAAAACATCGTTTTTGATTTAGGACTCTGGGAATCGTGAGTTGGGTTTTCAGGTGACGAAGCTCCACGCTATACTAATCGTTCCGTATTAGGAACATCAAAGAATATAAATGTTACTTAAACAAAAACCAAAAGAAACTACATGGTTGGCTAACATGCCATTGAGAATTAAGAAATTTTGAATTTGCAAGACTCTTTTTTACCAAATAAATAAATTGACTTTCTCTCCTATGAGAAAATTATTAGCCATTAAATTTATGAGCAAATGTAAATAAATCCCTAAGAATATTCTCATATTTTAACACTTTCAAATAGCTTTGAAAAGGATGATAAAGTTAAGCTATTGGAGATCTTTTATGAGACAATTCAAGTACCATCTTTGTATATTATTAATACTTTGGTTAGTGGTCTATATTCTTAAGGACTTACCACAGGATTGTGTTTGGACTCAGGTTACTAATAAACATCTTGTGCATGTGTATTTGAAGGTTATTTAATAAAAAATACTAAGTAGAATTCTAACAAGGGAGGATAGTACTTTACTTAATAAATTGAGCAAGTTTGCAAAAAATAATACCCTTTAATAAAATAAAATAATCCCAACAATTACTTTAATTTATATGGATATTAATTTGATTAATTTTATTATGACAATTTAAAATAAAAAGTTATATAAAATAGTGATTAAAATTTCTATCACGAACTTCCAGATGGAAACAAAATCTCTATAGACATTTACTAAACCAACATTATTTAAGACAGCATTATTAAGGAGCACTGTGACATGATTAATAACTCTCTTAAAATGTCTGATCAAATATGGCAATAGTATTTTCAATCATAAATACTATGCATTGGAAATAACACTGTATTCAATGACTATTAATAAAAACTAGATAACTTCTTAAAGTTTATAAATGTGGATAACAAAGGAGTATTGAACATAAATAATATTGATAAGAAATATGGTAGCTTTATAGGCAGCTCTTTATTCTCAAGTTTGGAGACTTTTCCTAGCTTATTAGTAAGCTACAAAGATATTCTTGAGCTTGGTTATGAACAATTTTTTGCTAAAAATATTGAATAAAAATTTCTATTTAAATTATTACTCCCAGTCAGACTGTTTTATATTGCTGATTTTATCATATTTAATATCATTTAACTTTGATACTTAATTCTAAACACTATCTTATTTTCTGTATTTAATCTCATTTATTTTATCTATTAAAATTTATCTTTATTTATCATCGATATTATTTATTTCTCTTTAAACATATACACATTCTTGATTGAAACTACTTTCTTTTACGCAGAACTTTGGGCAGACAAATACAGCTATTATTCCCCAATCTTGTGCAGCCAATTATTCAATTTAATTAAGCAATGTATTATTTAGTTAGAATTCAAATACCAAATTATTTTAGCAATTTGCGCACTTTTATTTTTCAAATTCAAAATGATTTAAAGAGGACTAGTATAATGGTTTTGATTTTTAGTTTAAACAATATCTAATTATATGATCAGGTTCGCTATTAATATTATTCTGATATACTGCAAAATCGGGATCAATTAACTTTTCTTCAGTTTGTTCCTCTATTTCATCTTCATCCACATCTTTACTTTCTATAATCATATCTTATTCACTTACAGAGTCATCTTCGTTGTCAGACTCTTCTTACATATAGAAATTAATATCTTGATTTTTTGAATTTATTTCTCTAAATTTTTTGGTGTTTTATATTTCAGTAATAATGAGATTTCAGTGCTACTATATTTCATTGAATTTTGATACTTAGTTAGGTTGTAATTGTTTCAAGTTGTTTGTCATTTGAGTTATAACTAATACATCTTATTATTAGCAATCTTTATTGTTACAAATAAACACATAAATGTATCTATAATCTATGCTTTAAACTGGAGCAAATAACTATAACATAAAGCTCATTTAATTGCAACAATTCTTACAGCATAAAGCTTCTAAATTCTCTAAAGCCAATTCTTATATCCAAAACTATTTAACTTACTGGCTACCCTCCAACAAAGCTTTCTAAATCCTCCTCCTTTATATTACTACTCTCATAATCTATATAGCCTAGTACTATATCTTTATTCCAGTTCATTTTATAATTTTTTAATGCTCGGAGATGTATTTATTTATCCTCAGATAAAACTATAAAAAAATCAATGCATTTTATTAGATGAAAAGAAAATCTATGAGCTTGAATAACAAGAGCTATAGAAAGAGAAAGACAGCAGAAAAAACAACCAAAATGTTTGATTGCCAGGATTTGACTCCACTGATCAGGAAGAAGATCCTGCTATTGAAGAAGATGATGATATTGTTATGAATACTCAGGAATGGGATATGGTCTATGACAATCAGTACAATGAAGAAGGTGTTTCTGACAACAATCTTGAGTAATAAAATCGTTATTATAATGTAATAAAAAACGCTCTAAAAAGACATGAGTTGATGGCTGAACAAATAGCACTCTGATTTTGATGCAAAATATATAGTTAATGAGGAGTCAATATGAGCAAAGTTTAAGTTCAAGTTACCTAAGATGCATACTTTTGACTACTCAGCTTATGAGGCATAGAACTTAAAGGAAAAACAGCTCAGAGAGCTTTAGAGAAATATTCATTTGGTTAAAATGAAATGAAAAGATATTGAGCATTTGGGAATTCGGAAGCTTAACAGTGCAAAGAAAAAATATAAAGATAATGAGTTGGATCTAGTTCCTAAAGATAGCTAATAATCATTGAGCAATTTAGAGGTTTGCCATATAACAGAGAACAACGAGTATGATTTAGAGGTTGTTAAATACGAAGCTTTGAAATTTCATGAACAGCATCCAAATCTAGTATTTATCAAAGTATTTGGAGTAGAGGAGAATATATGACTAAAATAATACTAGGATTAGAAGTATTACCTAAGTAACTTTTTTAAATTGTAACTTGAGTAGGTTTTGTCTCATTATTATGATAGGTAAGTTTAGAAATATTTTATTGAAAAGTTTTTTTAGAGAAATTTCAAGCCATAATTTTTCTTGTTTAACTCTAACTATTTTAATGGCAACTTAATGCAGGTCTATCAAACTAATCAAAGAGAGTATGTATTGATATTTAATCCCGACACAAATTAAATATAGAAAGTCTAATGGCTTAATTTCTAGTTTTAGTCCCTAATTGAAGATATTTAGATATTTAAATTTATGTTTAAGGATATCTATATTGAAAGTCAATTAGAATAAATAAACATTCTTATCACAGTCAAGCTCTATGAAACAAAGCAAGCTCAAGTTTAACTTAACAACTTTATTAAAGAACAATAAATGTTAGTTAATTTTATTAAGGAGAAAAATAAGATGAATTTATACAGTGGTTCTTTGCAGATTTAAATTGAACCAAAATTATGCTATCAATTTATGCTATAAGATTTAATTACTAAATAATAAATAACCAATTTATTCTCTAACAATTTAAAGCAAGAGATTTCTAATAACAAATAAATAAAATTGAAAATTAAGAATTATGGTTTATCATTACTCAAAATACCTCTTTAATATATAAGAGTATTCAATAGTAAAAGAAGCTCAAGAAATAAAGATGCAATTGTGATCATCTAAGGCCTATAGCCTAATGAGAATATAGCTTTTAATTTCATTGAGAATTTAAAAAATCACTTATTTATTAACTATCAAAAAGAAGAGTAGTTTTTACTAGACAATTTTAATATCTACATCTTTCCTATGGTAAATATTGATGGTTATTTGTTTGGAAATTCTTTCTGTAACTTGGCTGGCCAAGAACTTAACAATCCAGAGCATTACTCTAAATTTACTTCACCTGAATTGTATTAGCTTTAAAAAGAGATTATAAAAATTAATACTCTACACAATATAAGATTGATTGTAAACTTGTGATCTCAGTTTGATAAGTAAATTAAAAAGAACAAATAATTATGTTAGATTAATTGAAAATCCCAGCCATATAATTAACCCCTTGGAATTGATAATATTATTCTCAGACATGACTGTTAATTTCAAATCTGAGGAATGCCTGTAATATAATAAGATATATTCAGTAGAAAAATGAGAATAAACACTTTTTACATTTGCTATAAGACAACTTAGATTAGGCAGCTTTAGTTGAATTTATTATTGCAAATAATACTGATAGTTTTTAATAAAAAAATATACTAGATAACTTAAAAGTCCTAAGCTGAGATTTTATTAATTGTTTATCTATTTATTTTTCTTAATAAAAATTCTACAAAGATATGTTTTAGGAGTTTAGCTATAATAAGCCTTAGAGAATAACTTTTGATTGGAGCATATTAAAAAAATAGAAAACCAAAATCAAATGACTAGAATCTCTTAATAATCAAAATCTAACTCAAAATAATAGCAGCCAAAAACTTTAATTTTTTAGATCCTCTTCAATAAGTTTAGCAATGCAGCAATAAAATAAGAATAAATAACAAAAGATAAAGTAATCAAATAGCTAAAAAAAAGATCTTTTGTTTTTTCAAATGTTATTCAATGGAAAAGAAAATAATTTAGAGACTCTATAAAGTAATACTGAAAATAACTCTTTAAAAAAACTAACTTAGGAAGATGAGAATATGATTAATAAATCTCAGCTTTAAAATGACATTAGCTAATTATGAAAGTAATAGGGAAAACAGCTTAGATATCATAAGCTATAACAAAGATCATATAAAATTAACACAAAAGAAGTTAAGATTAATACAAAAAATCTTCAATTCAATGGTTTTTAAAAATCCTGAAATATTTATCATTTTATTACATATTTTATACACTTTCTCATTATTAGGTTTCATGAGTGTTTTTCTATCCAATAACATCGACCTCAAACTATAGATTTTAAAATGGATTAATCTTTTTTTATATGTATTCCTCCAAAAACATTTCTTCAGTTATTTGACCCTAATACATTTATCATAGTTTTACCATATGGTCCTTTATTTGCTTGTCTTTATTAAGAGCTTATACTCTTTCTAATAGATATTGGAAATCATATCAAGGCATAAGTTCGTGTGACCATTTTTAAGTACTCTCCATAAGTCATTAAACATATTTAACAGGATCCATGTCACTATTTTATTATTGTATTTTCTTACTTTCTAAGTATAATTTATATAGTCCTTTTTTAGGGTCTATCAAATGCTCTGATTTTAAAGTTACTCTTCCGCTCTTAGCTTTTTTCTTTACGATTTCCTAAACCAAATTACTTGTCTGCTAGTTTTCGTCTTCTTGATTTATTTTCTCTTTTTAATTTTACATTATATATTGAATAATAATTAATTTATGGCTAAATATAGTTCATAAACATAATTTAAGTAAGAATTTTTAATATTGAATATTAACCCTTAATTTATTTATTAAACTATTAATAACAATTAATTAATAATTATATTTTTGTTCTAATTGAAGTCTTAATTTTAAATAGTTTAAAATATAATGAATAATTAGACTAATCCATGTCCATATTACAAAAATATTAAAAACCAAATTGGACACTATTAAAACATGACTAACATTTTCATAAAATTAGAGTGTGATCAAAAACTCAACCAACTTGGAGAATTCTTTACCAACATGTTTAAAGATGAGCTCGAGTACACAATGCAAGGTGATTTAAATAGAGCTATTAAAACTTTAGAAAAAATAAGCGGGAATTTAAATATAAAACCAAATGGTAACAAACTCTGCTATTTTCAAAGACAATCTCAAAGTCATTACAAATGTGCTTAGTAAAATAATTAGTTGATCAAATTTGGAAAGAAGAAACCAAAGAAGATAATCTGTAAGAGATTCACACCTGAATTAAACCCCTATTTGAAGCACAAGGAAACAATACTATTAATGAAGTTGATGAGGATGCCTCTGTTTATTAGTCTAAGTATAGAACAAATAAAACTGACAATTTACAAAGCAGTTATAGAGCCAAAAATAATAAAGACGAAAAATAATAAAATGTTACAAGTGAAATAAATAACTTCAATAAGAAAGAGCATCTTAAAACTTTAAATAAAAAAAACGACTAATAAATATAGCAAATATAAAATCTAATATAGTCTATTAATTTAGATGAGCAGCCTGTTAAGAAGATCAAAAATAAAGATACTAAGAGAAATAAAATAACTAATTTAGAAAAACGAGAAAAAAACAAATCCGCTGTTCTTGACAACATAATTAAAATAAAGCCTATATCAACTTCGGTAAAAAAGAAAAATCTATAGCAATCAGTTGTGCTTGATTCATTTAGAAAGCCTGACACCAAAAGAAAACTAAAGCTATAATCAATTTCTTGAATATAAATTAATTTCTGTAGTTTTCATAATTTGTTCTTTGCTAAGTGTAATTGCTTTCTCTTGCAACATAATCCTATTATCTTTGTATATTAAAGGGTCATTATAATTCCTTGTCAACTCAGATAGAGTTCTATGAAAGATTTCTTGATAGTGTATCATTGTTTTAATATGTTTGGTTTCTTGGCTATATGTTTGCATTTCTAGAGGCATATAGACTCTGATTTAAAGACTGGTCTCTTCTAAAATTTAATCAGCTCTGTGCTATTGATTAATTTACATCATTTCAGATGAAGTCGTTGTTTTTTGGCCTTATATTTCCTTTGTTTATTTAGCTTTCTATTTCTTATTTAAATTAATCTATAAACTCTTCCTTATGATTTGTTTATTATTTTTATTCTTTTATTTTACTTTTGTATTTTTCCAGTTCAGATTTCAACTCATTCAAAACTCTTTAGTTGTTTTCTTTTTGATTCTCTGCATCAGTAAACTCTTTTTGTAATTATTTAATCTCTCTTTTTATTATTTGTTAGTCTTTCTCTAAGTATTCTTATAAATCAAACTCATAGTCATTAAAGCTGTTTGTGTTAGCTATCTTCTACTATATAGAATCATCACTCATTTTCATTATATATTATATACAATTAGGATAAATAAGAAGCCAATAAAAACTACTTAAAGTTAAGAATATGAATGAATATAAAATATATTATACTTTTTTGACAATTTAGACAATATCCTCATCGAGTAAAATATGGTCTTTTCCAACCTTTTGAGGATTGTGCTTTACTGACTTTCCCCATACATATGCATACTTAATCTAGTTAATAAGATCTCAGTGTATTTTGTTACAAAAGTCAGCTATAGAGGATCTTCGTCTTTTTAATATGACTGGCTCCTCGTAGTCAGGAATGAGTCCCTTGGGCTTAGTATAGACTCTTATCACATTTAAGTAATCCCAGATAGTCTCATAAAGTTCCTCAAAGTTCCATCCAAGATTTCCTGACATGGGAACAAAATGAGGCATTTGACTCAGAATTTAGAGCTCCTCCATCGACACTGCATCTATCTTGTTCAAAATATATATACATGGAATATAGACTCTTTTTCCATCCAGCTTATCAATGAGCTCATCAATGGTACAATCTTACTCAAAAATAACATCACAATTTATATGCTTGTATTCTTTCAAGATATTCTTAATAGTTTGCTCTGTCATCTGAGTCTGCTTAACTTTCTCTATAATATCAACACCTCCTTTTTCTTTGGGTCTTATTATGATTTTGGGAGGCTCTTTGTTAAGTCTTATTCCAAAACCTTCTAACTCTTTCTCAATGATAATCTTATGCATTGCAGGTCTGGTTGCATCTAGTACTATTAGAATAAGGTTGCATGTTCTGGCGACAGCAATGATGGCTCTTCCTCTTCCTTTGTTGTCTTTTGCCCCTTCAACTATACCTGGAAGATCCAAGAGCTGTACCTTAGCTCCGTTAAGCTTAAACATACCAGGAATGCAGGCCACTGTTGTGAACTCCCACTAAGCCACCTCAGATTCTGTTCCAGTTACTTTGTTAAGCAAGGTAGACTTTCCAACTGAGGGAAAACCAATAAGTCCTATTCTTGCATCTCCTGACTTGGAGACATCAAATCCTTCTCCTACAATACCTTTTCCTTTAGACAAGCTGTCAATTTATTCTCTTTTGAGTTTTGCGAGTTTCGCCTTTAATAATCCCAAGTGGCCCTCTGTGGCTTTGTTCTTTTGAGTTCTACTCATCTCTTCTTCAACAAGCTTGATTTTTTCTTATGTGGAGGACATTTATAAATAAAAAGTAATATTGTTTATAATTTTTATTAAGATTAGAATGAGCTCAAATTTGGCTTAATTTAACTACCTAATGACTAGTAGGCAATATCAGTATTTGAGCTTGGCATTAAAGAGCTCTGATTACCTTATAGCATATTCATGTTGAGTTATTGATTAATTTAGTTCATATCTAAAGGTCTTTATTTTCTTTCATTATTTCCATTGCCATTTTTTTATAGCTCTTCTATCTTTTTATTTAATGTTTCCATTTGTTACTATCAATTCTTCTCTATTTAAATCTAGTAAGGCTTTATTAATGACTCCATATTGTGAATCCAGGCTAGCTCCATTACCTCATCATAACTAAGTAAGTCAAAGCACATGTATGTTGTTAGCGTAAAGAACTCTTATAAGTTCTACTAGGCAAAATATATTAGCAGGTTCTTAGCTATGTCTCTGTTATTACTTTCCAGACCAGTCTCAATAGCATCTTTAAAGAACCTGTCGTTGATAAGCACCTTTATTGACTTATTAAATTATTTATTCTTTCTGAAAATAATAGCAGATATTCTTCTGAACTCAATATTCTCTGAGGACTCTATTTTCTAAGCCAACTCAATAGCATTAAATTAATCATAACTCAAGATCGATTTTCTTAAGGACACGTAATCCTCTGCTTATAAATAAAGATTGTTAAGGACATCGTTTACCACAGCATTATTTTAAGGCTATACAAACTTAAGCCAATCTAGCACTAGCATAAGACATTGGTTCTATTCAACTATTTTACATACTCTTGCAAAGTCTAGCTTTCCTGTCATTTGCTTCAAAAAGTCATTTAGTTACAATGGCTCTTCGTCTATGTAGAATTTAAGTGCGACATAATACAAGTCATTATTGTTCACTTTTAGCAGGTTCTATGTAAAGTATTCGTGATTAAAGCACTATGGAGAGTGTTCCATCATCACCTTTATTGCACTATCATATTCCTTATAATTGGAGTGTAGAAACACAACCTCCTACCATAGTCTATACTTATGAGCAATTCTTAATAATTTTGTGATGTTTATTTTTTGGAAATGTAACTTGATAAACTCCATCAACTTTTCTTGTTGAGACTAAACATACAATATAGATAGTTATGTAAATACATTTACATGAGCCTTGTCCTATTAAATATTATTCTCGAGCAAACTTATTAGCTCCTAAGATTAGTTGTAAATCTCAAACATCTCAACAACCTCATCCAGGTGGTCCGGAGTAGACAACAAATGTGATGCTGCCTAGACTGCTGTCTTTACATCCCCAATATCCATTGCAACACTCAGCAATTCTTTCCAGTTCTTAGAGTTGTTGGCTTTCTTAGCATAATCTAAAGCTTACTCAATTCTTTATAGATAAACCAAACAAGAACAAATTTTAGAGTTATTTTTAAGAGAACTAAAAATTTAGAGAGCAGATTCAAAATAACCTTCATTAAATAATCATTCACCTATTTTTGGTAATTCTGCATTGTTTGGTTTGGATAATAAATCTTGTAGTCTTTGCTAGTCATTAATTTATGAGAAGCAAAAAACCAATTCATTGTCTAGAATACTTTCTTTTTTAGTTATTCTAGCCATCAATAAATACTCTATTAGTTTCTCAATATTATCACTAGTTTTACTGAGCTCTATAACATCAATGTAGAATGTTGGATTGTTTGCTTATATGAAACTTTAAACGCATTTAACAAAGTCTTTGTTAATCATATAGCCAATGGCCAATTCGGTCCAAATTTCTGGGTTGTTAATTCTCTCAGCAAAATCTTAAGCCCTTTATAAGTTCTCCATTTTGTTAATTAAAAGTCTTATTGCCTCAATGTTATTGTTCTATTTCTTATAGATCTAAAAAGCCTCTTCATACATCTTGTACTCTGGCTTCATTAAAGCAAGAGCTATTTCATCAGTATCATAATTGTTAAGCTGGTTTATATACTCAATGACTTTTGGCTTGTTGGTTTTCATGGCTGTATAAATTAGAAGATTTTGAAGCTTCTTGTATGACTAAAATTCTTATGAGTGTAATAGTAGTTTCTCTAAAAGAATTAATAGTTCTTAAGTTAGATTATTCTCTAAGAAACTCTAAACAGCAACAGAAACTTCATCAGGATTTTTAGACTCTGGAAGAACAATACTTATTACTTGGTCTACTAAATATTCTCTTTAGCTATTTTAAGAATTTAATACTTGGTTCCAAAGATCTTTATTTTGTCTTTGAACTAAATACTAAGCTTATAATCTATATAGACCATTTTTATTTGTTAATGAAATGATTTCAGAGTCACAAGTTCCAAAGTTTCAAGTGTAGGAGAGAAAAGCCAAATGAGGGTCTCAACTCTCTGCATATTATCCTATTATTTTAGTATCATAGTAAATATTTTCCTTTAAAAATTAAACTGGGTTTTTGTCATAATCTATTGTTAATTTGGCCATTGTATTGTGGACAACACTCAATTAACTGCCTTCATTTAGTCTTTAGTAAAGCCATTCCTCCAATAATCTTTCTTTGCTCCTTATTTCAAATTCCTATATTAACTCTTAAATGTCACAGTTAGATCCCATTCCTTATAATAGCTACTTAATATATGTCTCTTCTGCTCCAAGGTCTAGCAAAGATCCAAGAACTTTTCCTGAGTTTTTTTAGTTGACTTTATAGACGTAAATTTCAAGGTAGTTATTAAGTCCGTTGTCCCATAAGTACTTTGTCATTTCTTTTACAAATCCATTTTTATCACAGAGAATTATTAAGGACTTCGGATCTTAAACTTTATTGTTAATTAAGTAGTTCATGACATAATTGGCATCAAAAACTCCTTGTCCTTTTTTGATTACAATTTCAAGTTCTGGCAACTAGTTGAGCTTAAGACAGCACTCAATATACTTATGATAAACTATTGGATCCTTAGATTGTTCATATATTGGCTGAAGGAAATAGAATAGCCCCTCATAACTACTGTTACTTTCAAAAACATCTATTAGTTATTGTATACCTGTTTTAGTATATATTTCTTTGCAAATGTCAACAACCATTTTGATGTTTCTGGAGTACTTAAGAATGTCTGTCAATACAGGACCCACATTTTCTTAAGAGAGTTTGTTGATAACAAAAGATCTTAGGTATTCTTAAGGAATATTTTATATTTAGCTTAATAATACCCTTCTAATATTTACAAAATCACTATAGTTTTCTAGAGCTCGAAGTGGAAGACCTTTCTATTCACATAATTGAGCAATTTTATCTTTTTAATATCGGGTCCATTTAGACTAAGAGAATATTGTCTCAGCCAATTAAGGACTATTCTTAAGATTGATTTCAAGTATTTGAGTCTGCCATCTTTCCATCTCCGGTGTGTCTGGCATGCACTTAAGAGAAAATTATGTGAGCTAAGGAATACAACTTTATTATAGAAAAATCTCGGCTATGGTAGAGAACTATAGCTTTCCTCCTTAATGTAATGCTTCAGCAAATCCTAGTGCTGTTTATGGATCATTTTAGATCATATTTTTTAATTAGCTTAATAATTCATCAGCATTCTAATTGAGCATTCCTTGATCATAAAAACCTCTTTGCAATTACATTGCAACAAGTTTTTTTGATCCACATTTTTAGTAGACCTGTTCTGCTAACTAGGTGTCATACTAAGCTATTGCATCTCCAAGTTACTCATTTAAAAATAATTTGTTTTACTATAACCAATTCTATATCATGTTAGGTTTGTTTTGCTAAAGGACTAGTCTGCACAACTCCAATGTCTCAACTTCGTTAAGTGATCCTATCTCTAATAAATAGTTAAAGTGTTTAAACAAAGGATGGGGTCCATTTGCTGGTTTTTAAACATTTTTTAATATGTTAATAGTGTTAATGTTTCTTAATATGACGCCAGGTGACTAAGCCACTAATTTTGAAGCCTCATCAAATTTTTACTATAAAATAAGAGAGTTAAACTCTTGTCTATAAAACTCTTCACTTCCCTCTAAACCTGCTTGTAGCATAATTCTATTTGCTATTTTGGCTCCATTGACAATTTAATAATTCTACTTAATATATTTTACAAGCTCATTTTCATTTAAAGTTATTTAAATTATATTGCCTTATTTATTTATCATTACCACACCTTTTTAAGAAAGACAAGGAGCACCTGTAATTAAATTACTTTTGGATATTTACTCCTTATGCAATATTTGTGCCTCTTAAATATCTGCTAAGAAACAAAGACCATTTTTAGTAAACAAAAAAATTATTCCAAGTTGGTTTTCTACATACAAAAATATTGGAAAGTCTTCTAAATTTTCTGGTGGATAATTAAACTAAATAATTTTTTTAAATTTCTCAAGATTTCCTTATTTAGTTAATTATGTGATAGTTATTTTACCTTGAAGACCTTCTTTCTCAGTGAAACAAAATATATCACTTCTGGTATGACCGGGATGAACAGCAGTGAAACCAAAGGTGGAATAATAACCTTTAATAAATTATGACTTTTGCATTTGCAAACTCACAAGCTGAACATTTCCTACAATTTATCCTTGCTGCTATGATAGTCCAACTAGAGATGAGAATTAATCATTTTCACTATAGTTATATCTTATTATTTGCACTTATCCCTGGCTTAGACTTAATGGTCCTTCTCTATCAAACATTTTAACTGCCTCTAATTTACTATTACTCTGGTTTATATCTTTAATAGATATATGATATACTGACTGGGTTCCAACCACACCTAGTTCATTCTCATTTATCCAAGCCCAATACTTAATTATGTCCGAAACATTACACTGTCCAATAATCTATCTTGTATCCATGTTATAAATAGAAATGGATTACTAATTTGGATTTCCTTGTGATTTTCCTTTCACTGCGGTCCAGTTAAGTTTTGGATGAGGAAGAATAGCTTCTGCCATATTAGCTCTTCTACTGGTTTCTTTTGTTTACAAATCTACACTCAAAAATTCCGCTCCATTATTTGTCTGCTCATTAAGAATTACACATCAATCCGAAGATAGACCTATGTTATTTAACAAAATTTGATTTGGTTGAGCTTTTCCTTACTCAACCATTTAATAATACGTGTTATTAACAACAATAGGTTTGTACATTATAATTTATAATTTTATTAATTTTTACCTATTAAGAAATTTAATCTCTGTTAGTAATCAATATTAATATTTGCATTACAAAAAATATTGTTCTTTAACAAATGAAAATAGGTTATCTTTTTTTTATTCTTTCCAAAGTTTTGTTTTTATATCTTATAACTTCAATCTTAGACATCATCAGCAGAGAGTTTCTTATATATGTTCTCTATTTATTATTCTTGAGAATAATCGGTTTCGTTATCAAAATTATTAGAAGATTGTTATTTACTTTCTGAATTTGTAAATGTTGGAAATGTTTATAATTTGGACATTATAATTTATTAAAAGGTTTTGAATTAATTTAAAAAGAAGCTGCTAGAGTAATATTTAATTTGTCCATTAAAGCCACAAGTTTATAGAATTGGGAAAAAAGGATGCCAGTCTAAAGAACTAATGTTTGAGTCTGTAACTTATATTTATTATTTATTAGTAAATTCTTTTAAATCAAGTAAAGATAGACTGCCTTTATTGTCTCCTATTGCTAAACTACAACCTGATGGATCTATTTATAATTAGGTTATTTCTTTATTGTATAATTAATATTGTTCTAAATATGACTAACTATTTCTTATGTCGTATTTTTAAATAAATCCTTATTGCGTGCCAACTATTATGTCATTTTGATTTATTGAGAAACAATTACTAGTGGCTATAGTTCTTTTAACCATCTATTAAAAATAAAATATTTTCTAGCTTTGTAAAGTGTCGAAAGTTTTTATACTATCATTTTTGACTTTTTATATTTTAATAACTTCTTCTCTATTTCTTATATCTAAATAAAATAAATTTCCTTATTTGTTTAAATAAATAACTAAATTTTAATTTAAAGGGCATTGTAAGTCCAGTATTTGTAACTCATCGTCTTTAATTGTTAAAATATTTAATTGTTTTTTAATATCCCATAATTTTATTCCGGAAGATATTCCAGCAGAAAAGAGTTGGTTTCAATCATAACTAAACTTAACTTTGTTTATTACGCTTTTATGTCCCTATAGACAAAATATTGGGGTGTTATTTTAATTATGAACATCATTAAGATTCCAGCATTTAATTAATTTATCATTGGAGCAAGAAGCTATTAAATTACTTTCAAATTAGCTATCAATGCATAAAATAGCATCCAAATGAGATTTAAAAGATTTTTATTTTATTTCTCCATCTATTAAGCTCTGAACTTATGTGATAGACATTCTCTATTTATTATTACCAATCAAAGAATACTCTCCATTCGAGCTAAATGTGCCACAGTAAATATTATTTCTATTTATTAGCTAGTTAAATTATTCTAAATTTTGAGTATTATATTGATTTTTTAATATTTAAAAGCTATTATTAATAAATAGCTCTTCAATAATAATACATTTTGATTTAGGAATTTCTAAAGATAATACTCTTTAATGAATCTGATTTTTTTTAGTTAAAACTTCTTTTTCATTTAATATGTGATTTCATTCTAATAAATCTTTTAAAGAAAAAGAGTTAACTTTTTATTAATTTTTTAAATGATTAAATATTTACTATTTATTATCCAAAATAAAAGTTCTTTGACGTTTTTTATTTTCATTCTTATTATATTTATTTATTTCTAAGCTTCCCTGGGAACATGTTTTTCTCTTTTAGTTATTATTTTTATTTTATCGAATCTACATCAAGATCTACTTAGAAATTTATTTTAAAATATTTTCAGAATTTAAATCATTTAGATTTTATATTGTATAGTTTTTGTTTTCTATAT
>ERZ724506.365-NODE-365-length-16107-cov-9.244269_pt1 | contig 16107 bp, 6 predicted proteins | sample MGYA00376039_ERZ724506 | MGnify/ENA primary metagenome ERZ724506 (study PRJEB28724, sample SAMN07190887) | wastewater metagenome | isolation source: effluent of sewage treatment plant in Hong Hong | place: USA: Christiansburg, Virginia | collected 2016-03-01 ... | reverse complement strand
CCCAAACCCCAAACCCCAAACCCCAAACCCCAAACCCCATTAAAATAACAAATTTATACTTAAGTAATTTATAATGATAATAATTATAAAAAAATATTAATATAAAACATTATATTATTACTAAACCTTTGTTAGCTCATTATAGAAGGTTTATTCAAAAGTATTTTTAGTGTTTAGCAGAGAACCTATCTCATTTATTAAAGCTCTTTTTTTTCTTCTCAAATTTAAATCTTTTTCTTCTAATAATTTGATTTTTTGGTTAAGAATTTCTCGTAAGTTACCAAGCTCAATATTTAGTTTGGCAATTTGTTCTTTGTCTTTAGGATCCGAAATCTCTCTTATAATTTCTTTTGTATTATTAGACTCTATGGTCTTTTCTTTTTGTTGACTTTTTTAAGTTTAAAATCCAGTCTCATCTTTGAATTTCTAATTTTGTTCCTAAAGATCTTTAATTTAGCTTTGTAAAAACTCAATCTTAATCTTGGAGGTAATATAATCTTTTTAGTCGAAACCTACTTGTTATTATTACTACTTGGGTATTCCTTATACAGTCTCAAAAATCTTATACAGCAATGGCTCAAGATCTTTTTGGTTACTTGATTATACTATCTCTTTAATAAACTCTCTTTCTATTATTCATTCTCTATCTTTTGATGAGTCTGTATGCTTATTATTTTCTGTATAGTTTTGATTTTTTTATAAATTATCTAAATCTTCTTTAAGCCTTAAATTTTCATCATTTAATTCTTTTTTTAAGTTTTCTTAGCTTTTATTTTTTTCTTAGAGATCTTAAATTTTCTCTTATAAACTATTTATTTAATTATTAAGCTGCCTTATAATCTTATTTAAATCTATACTTTCATCTAAAAGCTCTTTAATTTAAGCATTGAGTTTTTGTAATGTTATGCTACCTTCGTTTTAGTCTCTTTTTTAGTTTTAAAGCTGAATTTTATTCGATAGCTCTTCAGATTTCTTTTAAAGAATTAAAATTTATTCTTTTGCATCTTTTAGTTTTTATTTTAGCTACTCTTTCTCATCAGCCTTATTGTTTTAGTTTTGCTCTTTCATTTTATTTATCTCTATCTTGTACTACTCAACTTCATGTTCTTTTTATTGCAAAATTAGTTTGTTGTTTTTGGCATCTTGTTCTAGCTAAATAACTTTTTCCTCTGCTTATTTATTTAACTGTACTGTTTACTATATTTGTTATTTCTCTTATCATAATTTCTCTGTCATTTTCTCTAAGGATTCTTGATTTTTTTTGAGCAAATCATTTTCAAAACTCTTATCTTAAATCTAGCTTTACAAAGTGACTATTTAGTTCTCTAGTAATTATTATTCTTTCAGATTTAGTTCTAGCTTTTTTAACTTAGACACTTTCTATTACAAATCATTATTCTCTTTATTTTTATCCTCAAGTTATTACTTAATTATTTATATCAAATCTTGTTGGTTTTAATCAGCCCCGCTATGCTTACTAAACTAACTTATGATTTATTCTTAAGTTTCGATTTTTTGTTTCTATTTATCTACTTGAGACTCAAGCTCATTTATTTTAGCTCACAAGTCACCAGGCTCAATAGTAGTCTCAGTTTTTGATATTGTTTCTACTTTGATAAACTTTGGCTTGACACTTAGTTACTATAATAATGAGAAGACTCAATTTTCAAGAAGCTCAATTTTTTGATCTTTTTCATCGGAAAATCAATTATTGTTTTTCTAAATGCAGCTCTAATCTTATAGCTATTATCATAGGTCTTTTATTATTTTGAGATTTGAATTTATTTAGTTTGATAACTCTATTTCCAACTCAGTTTAAGTTTTATTATCTTTATAGGCTAAAAGCTGTTATTCTAATGAGGATATTTATTCCTTGCAGTATTTATGGGCATCTTAGTCTCTGTTAATAAAGCTCTCTCTTTTGATTAGAATAGGCTAGGTATTATACATTTGTTGTTAAGGAGCATTTTCTCTTAACGAATAAATTCTCGGCTAAGTTTAAATCTCCTATTATCATATTGAAGGTCTAACCACCTAAGTAAAAATTATATTGCCATCTATTGTCTCAGTGTTTTAATACTCAACTTGTTAACCGTTTTATAAATAGGGTATTCATCTTACGCTTTTTGTTCCTGGTTTTATTGCAGGATTAATACTCATTATAATTTTAATTAATTTTATAAGCTCTATAATTTGGAGATGATATATAATATTCCTTTAATTAGATTATATTATGCAAAATTGTTTTGAGATTTTTTCTAAAAATAATTAAGAATTTTATGGCCTTTTAGATTATCAAAAGTTTTATGAATTTTTAAACAAGTACGAGATGGAATAAATTAAAGATGCTTTTAAAATTTATTTAATTAATTCTTAAGGAATATATGAGTAATTAATTAATGCCTAAAAGATTTAAAAAATTTGTTAAAGAAATGACTTAATTTTAGATAAAATATTAAAGCTATTATTTAATAAAGAGAATTGGAATATTCCTTACAAATTTCTCTTAGAGTTTATATGAAGCTATGAGCTATAAATATTATTAACAAATGATAAAGTTTATTGCTTTAATGTTCATGACCTATTAGTATTTATCATGCTTTTTGATAGATTTGTTGATTACTTTGAAATCATTAATGACATAAAAGATTATAGTATAAAATATAACTTTAAATTTGATTGTGAATTTTTGATTTAAAATCCTGAGAATTTTATAAGCAATGTTCATATATTATCATTTATAACGATAATCAAAGAATAACAAACTCAAGAGACTTTTTAGTATTTACAAATCAAACACTAAAACTTTCTTGACAAAATCAATATAAATTCTAGTATATTTTAAGATCAAAATTACTTGGATTAAATTGAACAGATTTTGGCAAAATCTGAAAAAATTTTAAAACTTTTAGCTTAAAAAAACTTCCAAAACATTCTTAATAAATATGCTATTGATTTATGAATCAACACCTACTATTCTAACAAAATATATATATCATTGTTTGATTAGTTTTTTTGTATAAAAAGATTAGAGAATATAAAGCTAATAAGTATTAATAATAAGCTCTCTAAATTGCTATTAAAAAGCCTTTAATAAAATAAAATACTTATATAGTCATCTGATAATTCTTTGTTTTAAAAAGATCTATGAGAATTCTTGCTACTACACAATATTGAAGACAGTGTGATAGAATAAATCTCAAAGGCTTTTGACTAAATCCTAATATTATATTACTTGTAGTTCCAGCATCAGAAAAGATATTTTGCTAAGTAAACAAAATTTTTAAAAAATATTGAAAACGAAATCTTGAAAATTTAGCTTAATAAATAGGCCAATATACAAAACATGAACTCTATAAGTATTTTTATTAGAGATGGGCCATAGGAGAAAAAGCCAATGATAGAAATGGGGGTAATTTTAGAAGACTTAATATCTATATAAGAAATACCTTTATTATATTAAGAGAACTTTTCTGAGTGTAATTTTGAGAAATTTGAAATATTAAAATCAATAAAAGAAAATAATCCAATATAGATAATTTTGGCCGGAGAAAGTAACATTCTTAACCAAGTTTAATATATAATAGAGGATTTTAAAGAAATACTAAAAACAAAAGGGATTAGTTTAAGGTATAATCTATAAATAATAAGCAGTTAGTTTATATATAAAAACTTAGTCTAAATGTCATAAATAAAAAAGTTATCTTTTATGTCATATTACTTTGTTAACCCTACCATAAGCATAATCTAGTATACTGATAATTTAACAATATCATAGCTATAATAAGAATTGTAACTAAATGGTTCTTATTAGCAAAATTAAATGGCTGGCTATGTAAATATGATTCTATATTACTAATACCAGTTGATGATTTTGTTTGGATAAGATTATTACAGCATTGAAACACAAAAGCTAACACATAATAATATTTTAAAAACATTTGCTAATAAAATTACTCCATAGGATCAAAACTAAGTATTTACTTTATAAGCTTATGTACAAGAGCTTTATTAGGAGATTAATTAGACTTTATTTTGCTAAGATACTCAAGATTTTTTGAACTGTTTTTTATTTAAAAACAAGCAACTTTTTTACTAACATTTTTTAGAACATAAAAAAAATACTTTTGAATTGGAGACCAAAAAAATTTTTATATTACAAAATATTTTAGAATTTTCTTCAAAATAGCCTGTTTAAATTTAATCATTTGTAATATATATACTACATTTGCTTATTCTTAATTAAACCAGAATTTAAGAGAATCCCAATATAATTCTTCATCAGAAATAAAATTAGAGGGAAAAATATTTTAATTTGATTTAAAAGATTTAAAAAATAAAAATAAAAACTTATTAGAAAAGCCAAGGCAAAGTTGTAAAAATACTCTAAAATTTAATAATATTGGACATACCTAAGCTCGCTTAAATTGTAGTCAAAAAGTGACAAATTAAACAAATGGAAAATAAGAACCTTATAGATTATTTTTCATTAAATGAGAATCTATTTGTTATACCTATTGCTATAAAGCAAAACTAGTTTAAGGCTACAGCAGTATTTATAAGTCCTCACTTTTAGGAGTAAATCAACATATTATAACAAGAAAAGTTTTTATTTAAATTAGGACTAGTTTTCAAGCTAGAATAAATTACATAAGAAAAATATGATAAAGAACATGACTTTGTTTAGCTTTCAAAAAGACAGTTTGATTTTATAAATATTAAACATGAGAAGTTCCATAACATTTCAATTCAAGAAGCTAAAGAGAAGTTAGGCCTTGGTGACCAAGACTATATTTTATGTCCATCAAAAAGAAACTCAAGCTCATACATGACATTGTGCATACGAATCAATGCTTAAATAGGTATTGTTGAAGTTCCCGTTTTTTGATTAAAACATTCATATGAGGTTTTTTATTCAGACTAAATCTCTATTAACAGTAATGAATAAAATGAAAAGGATATTTTCTACTTTATGATTGATCCTTATTGATAATTTTGAGAGTTTATGTAGCTTGTTTAGCATATTGAAATATTTTATTAAAAAGTACAAGAGATTTTTACTAGTGTTTATTTTAGTGACAATCACTCAACAAATAATCTTAAAGATAAATTAATAGAAAATGATTTTGTGATTATTTGACCTAAGAAAGACTACTTAGTTTTCAATGCCATTTATAAAGGAAGTAAATATGAATTGTGTTATTAGGATTTCTATTTAGTTGATGGATACTAAATAGAGTCTTAAAAATTTGAGAATTTGAATAATTTTTACGAATTTATTAAAAATGAAAAAAAAGATGATAAATTTATCGAAAAAGAATTTAAGTCCTGTTTAATTGAAATTGTTGATAATTTGAGTGAACTTTCCTTATGAGATGATCAGTCTATTTTTAAAGGACTTGATTTGAATAAAATCTCTTCAATAAATAACCAAGATGATTTAATATCTAATAAAAGCTTTTTAAACAACAAAAACATAACAAAAAATATTGAAGCTGAGATTAATAATCCCTAATAAAAAGCCCAGGGATGGGGAAACTAATAAAATAAGGAATAGCTAAAATAAGCATCAAAGTCATGGCTAAATAAAGGGACTGAGTTACCAAATAATTAAAATGAAAAAGAAGCTCAGAATAATTTGAGTGAGAATAATACAAATAAAGACTAATAATAAGTATAAAATAATTGGGGTAATAAAACTAGTAAGTCTGTTGCACCAAAATCCTTTACTAAATTAGAAGAAAATAAATCATCTGAAATTAACAAGGAAACTTCTTGGAACAAAAAGTTAATAAATAAAGAATAATAATAAGATAATTAGAATGTATAAAATCAATAGCAAAATAATAATTAATAATAATAACAAAAATCATGGAACAATAAGACTAATGATAATTAATAATAAAGTAATTAGCAGAGCAAAGTTTAACCTACATGGGGTAATAAAAATTCTAAAAAAGAAGAAAATAATGATAAGTAAGCCTCATAGGAATAAGATAATACAAATAACAATAAATAATCATGGAACAATAAAAATGCTTAATAATCATCATAATAATAATCTTGGAACCAAAATAACCAAAAAGACAATAATTCATTTTAGAAAAAAGAGAACGATTAGTAAAATAAATGGGGAAACAAGAATTAAAACGATAATAGCTAACACCAAAATCAATAGTATTAATAAAGAAATAACGATAATAATTATAAGAAAAATTATCAACATAGTAATAAAGATTATGACTAAGACAATAAAAGAGATAGAAATTTCTCCAATAATAATAACAGAAATAATCATAACAACTAAAACTGAGATCAAAATCAAAACTATAAAGGTAATTAAAACGAGAGATGAAATTACAATAACAATAATAATTGAGATAATTAACAATAAAACGACTACTAAAAAAATAATAAAAAACCCTATGAAAATAGAAATAATTAAAACAGAGATAATCATTAACAAAATCAAAATTACTAAAAACCCGAGCAGAACTCATGGAAAAAAGACAACAATAATGAAAATGAATAAACTAAATAAGCAAATAACTCTTGGATAAAAAAAGAACAAAATGATAATAAACCTTCAAAAAGCTGGGGCAATGACAATAAAAAAAATCAAGCATAAAATACTAATGATTAATAATAGCAAAACTCTAATATAAATTAAAATTAATCAAATGCTTAAAAAAACTCTTGGAATAATATTAAGAAAGAATAAACTGTAAATGATAATTAAAATTAGTAAAAAACAACATCAAGCTGGGTATAATAAAAAAACCTTTAAAATGATAACAGTAGCACATAATAAAATTAGAATGACGCAAAAGCTTTACAAATCAAAACCGAGCCAGATTAGAAAAACAATACCAATTAGTCTTAGGATAATGCTTTAAAATCCAATTCCTGGGGAACTAAATAAGAATAAAATAATCCTGCATAAGCATGGGGCAAAAAGCAAGTCAAAAATATATAATAAATTATATAATATTAATTAATATATTATTTTGATTAGTAGTAAATAAGATTGTTTTCTTCATTTTAAACCCACCAGTAAAATTAAGAGTCAATTTAAGTTTATTTGGTAGCTGAAAATGCTTTCTAAGTTGCTTGGAATAATGATAGCTTTTCAAAACAAACTATAAGAGCTATTATAAGCACCATAGATATTTTATAATCTCTATCATATAACAAAACTGCTCCTTTTTCATAAGCTTATCTAACAATATCAATAAGCTCATAGAAATTAAAATTATTCTTATTATTTATTCCTATTTATATTTTTTACTCTGTTAATCTTTTTAAATAATTATCAACTCCATAAGGTAGTACTTAGACTTCTATTACAGTCTTTATGTTTAATTTGTCCAAATGAGTTTACGAGCCAGCATGTATAGTATTGCCTACAAATAACTTAAAGTCTTAGAAAGCAAAAGGAAAAGAAGAGCTTGCTAATAATAAGTTTCATTATTATGTTTAGAGTAAGAATTCTTATAACAAGTTTATATTTTTTACTTATTTTTCATCAACAATAATAATATTTACTTTTAACAAGTCCAGATTTTCTTCTTAATATAAATATCTAAAAATTATGTTGAATTATTTATCAAAGTTATTTTCTTATAAAAATTGAGTAAACTTAAATATCTAAGCCTCCACATTAAAGACTAATACTGCTCTAAATTTTTGTATATTATTTTTTGAGTCTATTTGGTCAAGAAATTTCATTTTACAAGAATAAATATACTCTTATACTTTTTATGCAAGATTATCATCATCAAAGTCTACAAAAAAACTCTATCTAATAAATCCCTAGCAAAACTAAAGCCAATCTCAAAGATCAAAAATTGCTAATGAAATTCCATCTGCAAGAGTATTATACATATTTATACTCTAGAGCTACTTTAAATTCTCCATGAACAAAAATTATAAGATAAAATAAGATAATATTTTTATATTTTGTCGTAGAAGTAAAATGGTAGCTTTTTGACGACTATTCCAGCTTCTTGTAATAATGATAGTCCTTAATTATCTCAATAATCCTCGCAGAAAAATACTCTAGAAATCTTCTTATTATCTTACACACTAAATTATTATTTTGCTACACCATAGACAGGGAAACAAAGTACTATATAGTGTTCCTTCTTTGGAAAACTGTGACCCAATTTCTAAGATGGCACTTTCCTCAGCATGTAGGCACTTACAATCATTTATACTTTGTCCTTATGGAGCATTGGAGTTACATCTTTGACATCCACCTTAATAACAGTTTTTAGTATTGAGAGGTGAGCCATTATAACCAATGCTTAAAATTCTGTTATTTTTAGTTATTACTGCTCCAACTGCTCTCTTCATACAATTTGATCACATTCTAGCCAAATAAGCAATCGACATAAAATACTCGTCTATTGAAGGTCAAAATTATAACTCACTTACTCTTTTCAAAAAGCTATCATTCATTAACGAAGATTTAATACTATTGTCATTTGTACAGTCTATGCTGTGTCTTGTAAATTTCTAAAGCTAGTTTATTTCGGTAGATTTTTATATAGTATTTGATATCTAAATAAACTCCTCTAAATTTTTGAATTTTCAGGAATTCTTGCTAAAGATATCCAAAAGAGGTTGAGTTATTTTAACAAGATGAATATAGGCTCTTTTTTTAAGAAGCTCGCATTGCTTCTGAAAGTAAACTGGGTAGACAATTTGGTGCTGGGTCCAGTTGAGTATACACTCATGGATCTAGTGAATTGTGTTGTCTATTTACTCCTCTGCTTGCAGAGTTATTTCATTGTTGTTAAAGTCCTTAGACTAAAGCTCATATAATTAAGTTGCTTAATAATTGAAGCTCTTTTTAAAGTAGTCAACTACTGCTTGAAAATCCACACCATATTCTCCATAAAAAACTAGTATGGTCATTTTATATTTTATAAGTTTGAAATTAAATTAAATTAAATTTGAAAAAGTGTTTTTTCTATCTCATGTTGATAAGTTGTTATTTCTGTGTAGTAATTTTATATCTCAATTAAATCTTCAGAAACTGAACCTTCTTAAATTTGTTTAGATATCTTTTCAAAAATGACTTTTTTAAGATTTTGTACTACATCTATTATTTTATAAGTATTTTCTATCTATATTTATTTGATATTTTTAATTTCTGAATTGCTTTGATCTTAATAGACTTTTTATTAATACATTTCATAAACTTATTCTAATGAGTATTTTTTAATATAAGCATTTTCTTAAGTTTATTTTTGATCATAGTCAGCATCGTTTTCACAACTAGATCTAGAATATATATCACAGTTTTTTTAGCTTATAAAATCTTACTTATTCTGTATAATATCTTTTAGATCTTTTGTTTGAAAGCTTTTAAAACTATTTGTTTAATATAGTTTCTAAATCTAATCAATATCTTCTTTGATATCTTATCATGTTTCTAACTCTATTTATTTTTATCTTAACTGAAAGTTTTCTTATTTCAACTTTAAAATCTTTTTATTTAAAACTTCTAAATTTTCAATACCTTCATACAATTATATTTCTCAGCTTTAGTATCTTTCAAGTTAATGTTTTAGTACACTAATTTCATTAGCTTGCTATCATAATGTATCCAAGTGGTTAATATCACTTTTTTATAAACTTTAACTATATTGAGTTTAATCTTTGCTTAAATTCTCACTTAAATTATCATTACTTTTATACAAGTCTTTGACTCAAGTTATTATCATCTAATATAAAATTAATATAAAACTTATTAAAAAATTATATTGTCAATAAGATTATTATGTTTAAAAGTTGATTGTTCAAATACAATCATTATACTTATAAACAGGTTTGATGAACTAGCCCTCTAAGACTTGTTACTTTTTTAACCCAACTTTATTTATATTATCAAGCTCCTCTAGGTCCCTAAGAGTCAGTATGGATACTGGAAACGAAGCTTTATTAATTGTGTTCTAATTCTCTTTAATATAGCTTAGTTATCCCATAGACTCGAATCCTTTGAAGTTTGATTGCTAATTCTTTTGATTTGTAAAGAGCAATCCTCATAGCTCATTTTGATTCAAAATATCTAAGTTTTATATTGAGCCTATATTTATACCCATATTTTATTATCAGATTTTTTTCTCTGTGTTTATGGCACTAAAATTATCATAGGAGAATATCTAAGCTTTTCTTATAGTTTGAGGTACCTTTACTTTATTCTGCAAAATCATACTGAGTCCTTAATGAGAGTCAATTTTTGTTTAGGTCAGCATTTTTCTCTCAGACTCCAATTGGCTTTCCCTAAGCTTGATTTACTATAATAAAGAGCTTTCTAAATCTACTTTTTGAGGTAGATCTTTTTCCTTGGACAGTATCTATTATAATTTGCTATCAAATTTATCTAGCTTTCTTTTCATAATACTGTTCCAGTGGTTCTTAACTCCGTTGTCAGTTCTTCCATTAAGATTTGAAGCTATAATTGACCACTTATTGGGAGTTTACTAAAAGAGTAAATAAAGAAGCCATTCCTCTTTTTCATTCCATTAAATTTTTCTTATATTAGGATCAAGATGATTGTGCCATCTTTCTCTGCATTATTTGCCTTCTCTTTGGGGGATTTTCTAGGCGATTTTTGCCCATTTTTTAGCACCATATTTCTTAATAAGCTTTGTTAGTAGAAGATCTTCTTCTTTAGTCCATACTTGTTTTTTTCTCTTTAAGTAATTGAAATCTGTACTGGTATTGATTGAGTCCATTTTAAATTTATAAATTAATTTAAATTTACTTATAGTGTATTTATTTAGGTCTCATTGGTCTCTTCTTTTATTTTTTTCTAATTTCCACTTTTTTCGATTTGATTTATAAGAGCCTCATAATCACTTTCAGGGATATAATCTAACACAAGTCATGAGTTTTCTTTGTCAATTGGCAGAAATGCTCTAGGTATTTTTTGCTTGATATAATTGACTACTTTTGTTAAGGCTATGTTGTCCAGCTAACTAAGTCTATTTGCAATCTCATCTTTTTGCTCATACTTTATTCTTATTATCTTACTCTTTTTCATAATACAAGGCTTCTTTGTTTCTTTGTATTTGATCATAGGAGGCATTGTTCTTGCCATACTAAATTTATCCAAAATTCTTCTCAACTAGTCAGCTAAAGTACTGATCCATAAGCATGGCTATCTTGTGAATTTTACTGTAAGTTGCGTTATAGAACATACAGTTGTCCCAAACAAGCTAGATATCATCCAAACACTCATTAACATTATTATACTTGTTATTATTAAAGTTTTCTTAAACTTTAAAAAGCCACATAGGTTTCTTGACTACTTAAAGATAGTCTTGTATTTCTAATTCAACATAGTCTATTTCCTAAAGGAAATCGCTACTCTCTTTTTTCTCAATAATTAGTTTAAAAATTTCATTTATTTTATTTTTGTTTTCTTCATTAAGTTCTAGCAATTATCTACTATGCATTATATATAATAATTTATAATGAACACAGTTGATCTTTTATTAATTGCTCTTTCATACACATCTATGTTCAACTGCATAGTAAGATCAGACTACAACTTAGTTATTTCTCTGGTATGTTATTTTTATTGGAACTCAAGACAATCTAAGATAAAATGAATATCTAATATAATTTATTTGATCTTATTGGTAGCGAGTTTTTTTGATATTATTTGGCTCTTTGTGGTATGGGGAAAATGGACCTCTTCAGACAACATGAGTATAATACTGACATAGCTAAGGCCATGGCATATTACAGTGCTTATTATAAGTATACTTAACATAGGAATTAAAGCAGGAATAGTTTATTTTATTTATACTGAAAACCAAAACGAGCATCCATACAATCAGTTAAAATAGGTCATTGATAATAAGGAACAAGCTTTGTATTAATTTAATAACTAATTTTATATTTAATAATTTTATGATTATTAATAATTTAAATATAATTTATATTGGAGACATTATATTATATTACATAATTAAAAGTGAGTATTTTTTTTACATAAATAACATAATAAAAAATATGAAAATTTAATATCTTGATCAAAGCAGACAGATAATAAAAAATATGCTTTAAATAGCAGTATATTAAAATATAAGAAAAAAATAGATTATGAATTATTTTTAGATTTTGCTTTTTATTTTCCGGAATTAATTTTTATTTAGTTATATCGAAAGTACCAAGATTTAAATCAAATGTTAAATATAAAAAACCAAGAATAGATTTTATTATTTTTTATTTAAAAAATTTGTCTCAAAGTTTTTTCTTATATAAATGATTAAATGTCTTTCAAAGCAAGAATTGTTAGATTACTTAACAATAAATATGTTGAATAAAATGAATATATTTTTTGAATTTTATTTATATTTTATTCTTGAAGTATAATAAATTTTTTTGAATATTCCATAAATGTCCTCTATATTATTTTCCCTTAATTTATCATAGTCTTCATTTTTTTAACAATTTTTGTTTTTATTATTATTCTTTTTTATTTAATTAAGACCTTTTTATTAGATACAATTTCTAGACCTATATTATATTATTCCTATTAATTAGCAAAAAATGAACACAAAAATTTATATTAAATGAAACCTTAGACCTCACCTTTAGAGTTATTAAAACATATTTAACTTTATTATTCAAACTCTTACTCAATGTTATTAATTCATAATAAATTTATTAGCCAAAAATCTCAAAAAACACATTTATTATTAATCTATAATTAACAAAATTTTTATATTAAATATTATATTAAACAAAAATACAAAAATAAAAATCATTATATAAAACTACTTAATTATTAGTCCTGTTTTTCAATAATTTTGTTCTTTAAATCAATGTTAATAATTTAAGAGTTTTTTTCATTGTATAAAAAACCTTTTAAATCTCATTTTCCTAAGCAAAGCTTTCCTTCGGCTAATAACTGTTAATTATCATCATATATTTTTCCTGGTTTGGTTTTGTCTAAATTTCCATTTTAAAAACTCAGATACAAGAATTTTTTCTCCAACTCAATAAATGCTTCTCCATTCAAAGAAAAATCACTTTTAGGTTAATTTTCGGATTATTTTATTTGTTTAAAAATCACTCCATTGTATTCAATTTCATCTATTATCAAATATTTATTATTTTATAGCAAAACTTATAGGTTTTATTTTTACTTTGAAAAGCATTAGATATCTTCATTAAGAATTCCTTTGATATAAGTAAGTTTTAAGCAATGATCTTTAATTTCATCTGATATAAAAAGTCCTTCTTTGACTCCATCTCTAAAAAAACCTCTTTGAGTATGACCATTTCTATCTATAATGAAGCAAAAACCAATTGGTTAAGAATTCTACATCTTTCCTTTAAATAATACAAAATCTTAAAATTTTTAAGACACTCATAAATATATCATCTAGTGAAAAATCCCATAATCTTTCTTTACCTTTTATAGTGTCTAACCTTATTTATAGTCTACAAATAAACTAACATTTTCTTCTGTGGCGCTATTTATCTCAACAACCTAATAATCTTTTCTATCCATTATATAATGTTACTTATCTTAGCCAAAATAAAAGGCCAAATAATCACACAATATATATTTTTATAAATTTAATAAAAAATAATTTATAATATTAATTGAAAACTTTATAATTAATAACCATTTTGTTATTCTTCTAAAATCTATGCACTTTACTGTAGTATCTTTTAAGCTCAGCACTAAGCCATTTTTAATTCCTCTTCTTCTGTATCAACATCATTATCATAGTCATGATTAGCAGGTACTGAGTTTAAGAACTCTCCCAATATAAGTTTTTACTAAGGATCTTAGAACATTCAAAAGCAATATATTTTTGACTATTAGTTTTTTGAAGACTTGTAAAACTCTATTTATTATATTCTTAAAACCTGTACTTCATTTACATTGAATTTTGTGTCTTTTACAAGAACGAGATTTTCAAATAGATCTAGTCATTTTTGTTCAACAAAATTTGTTTCTTGAAAACCTTAAGAGCTAATATTAAGCTTAAGACTTTCTAATAACTATTTTATTTCTTCTTTAGTTTTATTTTTTGACTAATTTTGGCTTGTTTTTTCAATTTTGTTAATTTTTAGAACATTTACTGAAAAAGGTCTTGTAGTTATCTAAACACCAAGCAGTCATTTCTTTGTACTCAATGCTCCAAAATTCTCACTAATAAATTCTTCAGAGTCTTTTGAGTTGATTTTTTTAAGAGTTTTCTGTTTTATGAACGGCAGTCATTTTAATAGCGCTTTTATTTCATCTTGCAATCAGTTTTCAAAGTCCACTGTAGAATTAAAGCTTGAATTCATTTTTTCATAATCATTTTCTTTTCTCTCAGGGTCCTCGACCTCCTGTAAGGTAAACTGTGTATTTAGAGTGCTTATGTCTTCTATTTGGCATAGCTGCTCAACCGACGTTTTCGAGTAGCCTATTATCATAATATAATTTTAAATTTATTCCTAAAATGTTATATATCTTATAAATTAAACATATAAGAAAAAAGATATTTAAATGTTTAAAAAAAGTATTTAGTATGAGTTATACATAATTTAAATCATAATGATTTTCAGCTGCATAAAAATAATTAATAGAAACTATGAAAGAGAAATTTTCTGAGCAACCTAGAAATTAATAGATATTTTTTCAAGACCAGCTTAAATATTATTCAGCCTGAAATATACTTATTTATTATATTAAATTAATTTTTATAAAGATGATGATATCTACATTCTTTGAGTTGATGAAATCAAAGAGCGGCCCTGATTTTGATTTTTTGTCTTCACAATATATTTCCTCTACATTTTATTTAATTTTATTATAATGTCTTACTACGATTGAAGCAACATGTCCTAAGATTCTTGAGTATAATAAAAAAGCTACTCATATTAGCCAGTCAAAAGTGAGCCAAGAAAGAAAGAAATTATTTTCGCCCCAGCTTCAAAAATCTCAAATAAAATTCTCTTTTTGAGACAGGATCACTCAAAGAAATACATTAGTGAGCAAGAGGTTCTCACCAATAGGGATTAGCTGATAAAAAATATACAGACAAGCCAAACATCATCAAGCTATTCTCATTAACAACAAGTTGAAGAGAAGCAAAAAGAAAGACTCAAATGGACAACTCCAACACCTCTTGTAAGTAAATATGTTCAAAAAGTAAATAGTACTAAATTAAAACAAAGACTCGATGAGCTCAACAACTTAGGCATTCCTAAGTTTTATAACAGAGAGTATTAAATACCAGATCAGCCAAATTTTAATATTCAAAACTAACTCACTAATGAGGTCCCTTAATAACTAGAGTTCTAATTTGAGGTTAACAAAAAAAGCTTCTAAACATAGCCAGATCTTTCCATAAGCAAGCTGTTTATTCCTAACACACACTCTATAATCAATGAGCTTGTTTAGAAGAATAACGACAAAGGAGTCCTTAAGTAAACAAAAGCAATTGTTGATCAGGAATATATATTTAGTGATGATGAGGAAACAGTCCTAAAAATGGTCCTTCAAATTCTTTGTATTGACATTCAAGATACTGCTGACTTCTTGGTAAGAGTAAGCAACATTATCAGAAAAGACATTCAGAATTTAAACAAATTTTAGAAAAATGTTAAAATGGTTCATGAGACTATTGAAAAGTTTCATAAATTTTGATTATAGCTTTATAATGGCAAAGCAGTTCCTTTGTTTCCAAAAAGAACTCTTATAACAGGTGATGATAATCCAACTGATGTCAATGGAATGATGACTCAAAATGACTTGCATAAAAATTTAAAGAAAAAAACTGTTCCTTGTGTTTATTATCACTCTGCTCAGGGTTGTCATTGAGGTGATAAATGTGACTTTATTCATGATCCAAATTTTAAAGGAATTCCTGTCCCGAATATGGATAAGTATGTTTGACCTATGGCTTAAATAAATGTTACCTAATAACATACTTCGAATTTCTTAAGAAAAGAGCCTCCATATAAATGGGTCAATGGAAAGAAGGTCTATATTACTATGAATGGTAGCCAATCTTAATTTGATTAAGGATCTTACAAGCAAACAAAATATGAATAATAAAATATTAAATATAATTTTTAATT
>ERZ724506.364-NODE-364-length-16109-cov-5.685063_pt1 | contig 16109 bp, 4 predicted proteins | sample MGYA00376039_ERZ724506 | MGnify/ENA primary metagenome ERZ724506 (study PRJEB28724, sample SAMN07190887) | wastewater metagenome | isolation source: effluent of sewage treatment plant in Hong Hong | place: USA: Christiansburg, Virginia | collected 2016-03-01 ... | reverse complement strand
GGCATACATCTTTTTGCTACTCGATAATATCTAATATTTTTGTAATCGTTAATGAGCATCTTAGAGATTTGGCTGCCTCTATGTTCTCCTTAAAGTAGGTTTTTTTAAACTCTAGCTTTTTTGCTTATTTCTACCCAAAAAATGATTGAGGTCGTTCATTTCTTTACTTATATTACTTACACTTGGTTTCAAACTAATCATTATTTTTGAATTCCTCCCAGATCTTTCTGATTATTTTTGGTACAGGAACTCTCGCAGTAATATATTTATCAAGAAGTTATTAAATATGATTACTGTGAATTGGAGGCTAAAATATTTTCTTCTCCTGGTTATAAATATATTTCATCAAAGTTCGCACTTTGCATGAATACCGATGAATAGGGAAATCCGATTATTTTACTAAACTAAACATATTAATTAGAAAAGATTATATAGATCACAAGATCACAAAAAATTTATAATATTCATTAATAATTGCATATCTTAAAATTGCTAAAAAAGCTTTTCTTTTATTTTTCAAAGGATATCTACATAAATGTTCGACCTTTTTGAAGCTTCAGAGGCACATTTACCCTTTTTTATGTTAAAACTATTGAACTTTTCTTGATTCCTGTGCCGAATTTTGAGTCTAAGTCAATCAATTCTGCTGTTTTCTATTTTTTGTCGTATTTTATAACACAATGAAACCTGGATACTGACATGTCATTCAGTATTATTTCATTTGTTTGATCTCTGCCTATTTTTATTTCTTGCAGTTTCTATAAATTTATAATGTAGAGAAGTTATTTCTCCATATTCTGCACAGAAATTGCGATAAATTCTTCTAGTTTATTATTTTCGTTTTAGTTGAAAAAAAGTTAGATGATATTGTCTAAAGGATAGGTTTATTTACAAATTTAGCAAATAAAACCTTTCATAGATGCCACATATACCGAGTTTAGAGATTTTTTCTCAATTGTTAGCTCAGATTGGCGCTTCACCCACTTTTTTAAGCAATTTTAATGGATAAATTTTGTCGATCCAGTGCATTTGCACAAGGAGATGAGTTTATTATCTTCTTAAAACGTTCTAGAGTAGCAAATTTTGCAGATCGGATTTACTGGATCTTATGAATAACTGAACTATTACTCTAGCTTCATGAGTTATGTAGAATCAATCACAGAAACTTATAAAGTAGAGCCTAAAATATCTTTCTATTATTCTTGGATTATATAGTCTCCCTTAGAAACTTATCTAAGAGGCTCCATCAATTCTTTATTTAGTTTTTTGTACAAAGATTATCTATTTTCAAGAGATCTTGTCTTGAATTTTCGCACATTTAGCACTACTTTACCTGCTTTAATTAAGGAATCTTAATTTATATTTAAAGTCCGATGGAGATAGCACTGCTTTTATTAATTTTTTGGGGCTAACATTGTCAACCATTCATGATCTTTCCCACCATTTTTTATGTCAGTAATTTTATACTGGTCTTCATTTTCGGTTAGGTAGAGAAGAGGCTCACCAATTTCGTCAGAGCTTTTGGTAGGTTTTTTTTTTTTTGGTACAAATATTAAGCTATAATCTTAAAAATTTCTGTATATGATGCCACTACCGCACAATCGAAATTTATGTTCATCGATTTTAGAAATTTCTTTGAAATCACACAGACCCTGATTGGCTTATTTTTTCCAGTTAACATAAGAAATCTCAAACATATGTAATAAATACTCTTGATAGATAAAAATATCATCATTCTATAAATTCAAAGTAAAAAATTTTACAATCTCAGCCCTTTCTGACAATTTGTCAGAAATAAATTGTAACATAAAAAAAGTATTCAAAATAGGTTAATTAAATTAAGTGAACAAAAATAAGATGTCTTAAATCAATATTATTCAGAATAGAGTGGAAAATCTAACATTTTTCTTATTTTATCTTGTTATTAATTGCTCGTTGCCCTCCTCATTCAATTTTATTTTCTCAGTCGGTCTGGGATCCATTAAAGAACTGTCCTTAAAGAATTAAATGTATTCTAACAATTTTTTTATCATCATTTTCTTCTTTAACTGCGAAAATATATGCCTACCATTTTTTTCTTTTTGTTTATATCTTTATTTCTAATAATAATACAGAAATAAAATGCTATTTTTACTCAATTTGAGGAAAAAGCCAAAACAACTTCTCCAAAATGGTATTTTTTTTGTCGGCAAATTTAATAAGACCTTCAAAAATTTTCAACATTAGAATTTTCCATCTTGTCTATGATCTTTCCATATTCCAAATAATCTAGGAGTCAAATTACTTAAGTTTAACCAATTAAAGTATATCCACATACTATTCAAGGAAAGAAAATGAGAAGAAAGTCAGAATTTATTGAATGGGTACGCTCAGAAAAAATGGTAGAATAAATATTAACGCATCTCTTTGTATTTTAATTTCTGACAAACCCTACCAAATCAAAGGATAGCTAATTTAAGCTTCAGCTTTAGTACTTTCTTGAGACTTCAATTCTCTGTTCAGAAGTTATTTGCATTATGATGCATATAGATAAATGTTTAATGCCCTTCACTCTGTCTTCCAAAAAAATGTTCCCTTTTTTGCTGATCATAGGAGTGGAATAGATAACAGCAAAATTCTAGGGTAGTTTTGAGCATTAGTTTTTGCAAGAGAAAAGGCTAAGCACTCGGGGGTGGTTGGATTCATATAAAACTGATAAAAACTTAGCATACCCTTATTAACATAAGAAATTACCCTAGTTTTGAACAATATCTAGAATTTAAGTAAGAAAACTGAGTCAGTCCTGATAAGGGGGTCTAGAATTACTAAATGCTAATTACAAAATATATAAGGAACAAAAATAAAATACAGTTTTTTCCAATTACCTGAACAATATTAATAAAATCGCTCGAAACGAATATAATTAGGCAGATAGGGATAATCTTCCGACACTAACTGAAAACTTTTCTCCTAAAAATTCTCAAATAGAAGCAAAAAATGACTACAAAAATCATAACCCTGAAAATTACTATAAAAATAGATGGAAAATTGCACCTGATAATAATTTTCTAAGGATATTTAATTGATAATCGCATGAAAACTATAAATTTTTATGTTTAAATCTATATATTATAAATGGACTTCAAAATTACATTTGACTAATATGACTAAGATCAAATGATCAATATGTCCTAATAGGCTAAGACGACATCCAAGTCGCAATCTGCTTCTCCAAACGATCACCCTCCACCTTAACCACCCAATTAATAATAGTTTGTCATAAAAATGAATTAGCGTCAATAAGGAATTATCTAGCATCAATATGATGGCTAATAAACTATTTTTATCAATAAATAATCTTCACCTCCTGAAGCTAGTACCTACCAATAGCCATCTTTTCTAGAGGATGTGGGAGTTGACCCCTAGCTGATTGCTGAGAAAATATTGGCCATCCTGAAGTTCTAAAAACCTATTTATCGATTCATTTAATAAACTGATTTATCGGGTCCTTTAATTATTGCGTTTCTTTTTGGTTTTATGCTGCTTCTGTCGGGCAAGATGCATTTTGGAGACATCTATGCGCTCTTTATTGTAGGTAATTTGTTAATATTCATACTTTTTAACTTAATGTCCAAACTAATTCTTCCTCTTTATAACGTAATGAGTACATTAGGGTATTGCCTCCTCCCTATGCTTATTGTAGGATTTTTAGGAATAATAATCCCCCTTCAAAACACATTTGGGATAATCTTATCCTTATCCCTATCAGCATGGAGCGCATATAGCGCATCTAATTACCTATAGCTAATGATGGACTTACCATCGAACGATCGAAAAGCTTTAATATTGTATCCACTGTATCTTTATTATGTGAGTTTCGCTATGATCACTATATTTTGATTTATATTTTTTATTCTCTATTTTATACATTGTTAAAAATGAGTAATAGTAAAGCATCAAATAAAACTAAAGGTGAATCTCTCACTTTGAATATTAAGGATAATCTTCAGGATATTTTCTAATACAAGAAGTATTCGTCTCTTTATATCTTAGAGCTTATGAAGTTCATGTGCGCAAGTTATCAGAAATAAGGAATGTTAGGAAAAATCATCTTAAAACTAATACGCATCGAAATTTTCAGATTTAACATATCAAAGATATCAAGCATAATAATTTTATGTATAAGCTCAACCAAGAGGCGATGAAAATTGAGGATGACAATCTTAAATTGTTTGATAAGCTGAATCGAGAAATGAGTACAAGCAGAAGCACAAATTTGAAGGAACCTATTTCGATGAAGGCAAGAAAATCTATGGATATGACTGCCTCATATAACAAAAATGTGAGGGAAAGATTTATATCAAAATAAAATAAAAGGCTAAAATAACGAATTAAATCTTCATATTCTTTTTTGAATAGCTCCAAACTGCTGGATGATTAGAAAATGAGACAAAAGATAAAGGATAGAATCAGTAAATTTACAAATACGTAATTAAAGTAACCCATTTAATATATAGATCTTAGAGATATTTTAGTGCGATGTCGTCAAGATCATAAAGATAGAACAGTTTTATTTGCAGACTATCTGAAAATAAGCGAAAAAACAACTCATAAGCTGATCCAGCCATACAATCAACAAATTTGAATAAAAAATCGATTAAAATTACATCATTTTATAACCCTCGACAAGTAATTATGAACAAAATATAAAATTTCGGAAACAAATTTCGGATCTATAACAAATTTTAAGAATAAGACAGACCTAAAACAACAGCATCATTTAAACTGTCCAAGAAATACGAATCTTCCAATGAAAAGAACAACAAGTCATTCTTTCCAACCCAAGCATACTGAACAATCCAATCTATATAAAGTTCTTCGTATAAATCCTATCATTTAAATGATTATAATAATTCTCTTCTTGTAAAAATAAATTGAAATCCAAATTGAAAATAATTATACCCATAAAAAAAAGTAAATGATTATCTTTGATGATAAAATACATTCTTATAAAAATATAAAAAAAATTAAAGATCATCTTTGATGCAGAGCCAATAAAGCATATAAAAACTATTTTTCGAGCAGCTAAAACCGGGAGACTTCGTAGATGCTCGTTTCGGTGACGATGATTGGAAATTAGCAAAAGTTATTGATCGTGAGAATAAATGTATCAGCATTATTTATGATGGGTGTCCACCAAATAATTAAGTAGGAATCATAATATTTAGCAACTGTATATCAACCCACTTCGCGTGAAGCCTCTACGAGCTGTTACATTCGGGTATACAGGACCATCGAAAGCAGTGTATGGATCAATCACTTCAATCCCAGAATTATTCAAGCACATCTAAATGATAACCACAATCCTAAAGACATCCTAACCGCCATCAGCCTACAAACTTACCCAATATCTGCGGGGTGACTTGTTTTCCAATATAAACTCATTACTTATCAGCGATATAAAGCTTTCATCTGAATAGATAACAATCTTGAATAATTTTTTAATTCAACTTCTTGATCAGATTTGTAAAATTTGTTCACGGGTTACTTAGTATATGCCTGAAGTAAATCTTTTTCTTATATTTCTAGTATTTTTAAACAAGTAATAATAATAAGTATTTGTATTTGATTAACTATAAGCTCGCATTTGTCTACAGTTTGCAATAGCTTACGTATCTAGCCAATATGATTATCTCACAAGGTAATGACACTCCAAAACTGCTAAAAGTACTCTTGATTTATACCTCAGAACTACAAAAACTAAATCCTTCAACAAAATCTAATAAACCACATGAAAAAATACTTGCCACTGATATCCCAATTATGCAATGCAAATGACGGGAATGGTAAATGGCTACCAACTTTTTCTAGATTAAACTTATCAAAAATTCTCTTAAAATATAAATAATAATAGAAATTCCTATCAACTCCCTATGATGTAAAGGATTATTTAGAGTATTATAATTTCTGGCCGGCTGTGCTACTCATCTGCCCTACTTAGCAAAACGAGAAGAAGTTTATTGAATATATATTAACCGTTATGTGCAAGCAGTCGCCTTTCGATACAAAACTTAAATCTCTAGTAATGCTGAGAAAAATATTAGAAAAATAGCAAAAATTGACCGCTTTATCTCTGCCTGCAGTCATAGAAATGATTAATCGTAAAAATGTAGTCAACTCTTTATTGCAATACTTCAATCCGTAAATCTTCAAAAGATACATTCCAATCCTTAAAATCTCATCGTCCCAAGCAAAAAAATCCTTAACCCAAGCTCAAGTCGACGATATCTTCAAAATAATGAAAACAAGCCATGAATCAGATATCAACCTCATCTACTAGATTATAGTCAGTATTTCTGAGTTTATCACTGTGGAGACCTTGGATAATATTTATATTGATATCGAGAAGAATATTGATATTAATAGTTAAAATGGAGTTAAATTTGTCAGGGATTTTACAATAAAAGCTATCCAGAACTTTAATACGAACAAAAATAAAGGATTTTTAAGTTCGTTGATCGGCATCAAAAAGAATAGCAGTAAATTTGGATATTATGGACTTGACTTGCTATGTAGATAGATATCAGATGAGAAGGGAAAGATATTAGCCAAAAATATCGCATTTGCAATTTACAATATCGGCATAATATTCCAAAACTAGGCATTTCATCATGAAAGATTAGGATATATGCAAACTTGTATAAACAACATCGATAAAAGTAAAAATCATAATAATTTAGGATAAAATTACGGACAATCGATAAAACTGCTACATGAGATAATCTGCACGTACCCTTCCACGACATATATAAGTTAATCACAATAATCAGTTGTTAGTAAACTAGACGATAAATATAAATTAATCGATATATTGATCAAAGGGTTGAAACCACTATAAAAATAGTGTTCGGCACCTTCTAAGAACATAAACCATATAAAAGTAAATTTTATCCAGAGTATTAAATATTTCTATGATTTTATATAGAAATTTAATGCACATCTGAAAAATAAACTTATGTTAAGACATATCAACCATCTTTGGCATCTGCCTCATATCTTCTAATTTTTAAGAAAATCCAAGGAATTAAGTGATTCAGAGATACCTACTTGGAAGAGGAAATATCATAAGAAAATAAATGCCTAAATGATGAAAAGTATATTAACAGAGATATTAAAAATGGATTAAAATATCATCCCTACTGAGGAATGTTTTTAAGCTATCCATTAACTCATTTTATCGTTCAATTTGGGTAAATCGATAGAGTTGACCGAAAGGGCGACAATAAGATACATTAATTTAGAGAATATCGTGGGAATTAATTTCTATTTCAAGTTTTTAGAGAAGATTATTGCCATGAATCGGGCAGATTGGAAGAAAAAGAAAGCTGAAAGTAAAAATAATTAGCTAGTTGATAAGGTTATCAGGACAATATTTTAATTACATCTAAGACCCCACAATCACGAATCTACATAAATAAAAGCATAGAATTGGATGAAGTGTCTCATGAAGGTCATCAAAACAATCTACAAATAAAACGCTTAAATATGCGTAAATTCTATATAAATCTTCCTAGACCTGATTAAAGGTAGGCAATTCAAGGATATAACAGCCTCAGGTAAGCTTGATATCCTTATTTCTTATGAAAGTAAATAAAAAACAGTTACATTGGTGAGAAATTCAACTATCCTCAAATTGCGAAATTTTATCATGGAGGCGTATAAAATAAAATGGAATTTTATTATGTATAATACTTCACTTAAAAGGGATATTACATTTATTTAGGAGGAAGATTTTTCTATTAATGCGATGGGTCATTCTATTAAAGGACCCACCATAATAGTAAAAAAAGTTCAGGAAGGCCAGCTCTATCCACAAGCTGAAGCCTGCTAATTATTCATGAATTTGATAGAAAAAGAATAAGAATTCTATAAAATAGTCTTTGGACTACTTAAAAACTAAACAGATAGTACATTACATACTAGAATTTGGAAGATAATTGAAAGAGTACCTGTAAACCAAGCGACAAAAAGCAAAATAAAAAATTGTAAAGATTTTTGCAAAGAAGATTGGGTTAAGTTTTTATTACCCAATCGAATGGAATAGCTACAATATTCTATTAATATTGTATATAGTCTTTTAACAACATCTAAATGGATGTAAGATTTCAAGAAAACCAAAGGAAATGTTGTAGTTTAATAACTATTTTTGACAATGCTTTCATCAAATGAACCTCTTGGCTAGAAGATCAAAATCTAACTTTCGAAAATATTATTAAAAATATTTGAGCAAACCCAATAAAAAAAATCACAAGTATAAGTATAAAATGGATAGAAATAAAAATAGAAAGTAGTATAAATAGAGAATACTTAAAATTTATTAAAAATTAGTAATAAAATAATGGAGACTTTAGAAATTTAAGTTAAAAAGTATGAAAAAGCAAAAAAAACTGAATAATATAAATCTACCATATCAATAGAATGTTTAAATTTGATGATGAAAATGCTTTTAGTTTTATCTTTGAAGAAAAATTGCCCTGAGTCTTCCATTATTATCAAATATTTTTTGAATGATGGAGTTTTGCTAAAAATTTCCGATATTATACTATTCTAGCAAAAGAATACAGATACAACATTTTTCACATAAGACATCCTCTAAAAAATAACCCTGAACCAAAATTTATAATTCACTTATAAATGTTAAGTACTGAGTCAGTATATAAAAAAATATTTAAATTATGAAGTTTTAGTCTAAAAAAAATCAGCATAAAATTATTTTACTTTCTTGATTGATTTCTTGCATTCCATGGATAAGGATTAATCAAAAATCATGTTCTAATCTCATGGATAAATTGTTAAATCGATTAAAAAATATGTGGAAGATGTATTAGGATGTAATTAATCACAAAATAAGAAAGGAAATGGGGAGAGATCCTCGCTGGTGATTGAAGAGATGGCTCATGGATGTTTTAAATTGCTTAGTTAAACTTTAAATCAACCTATATTCGAATACGATTAACAAAAAATATTTCACTGTTTACTTTAAAATTATGCTCTTGTTTAAACTAAAAATAATGGTTCAAAGAATTAAAGTAGAAGCTTAAAAACTAAAAACAAATACAAAAAAATTATGTATGACATCATCAAGTCAATGATATTTAACAATTCTAATTTACTCAATATATTCGTGGAGAAAATTGCACCTAAATTACAGACAGCGTAGTGGAGAAGAAATTCTTATTCTTCTTGGAGCCTGGAGCAGCAGAAAAAAGAAAAGAAATATTTTTGTGGGCTTGAAAATTTGGCAGCTACATGCTATATTAATTGTTTGTTTCAACAACTGTTTATGATTAGAAGATTTACACATCGGTTTATCAACATTGATTCACTTGCTTATAAGTAAATCCCTGAAGGAAATTAAATATATCAATTACAAAGACTATTAACCTATCTCAAATATGGTAATAAAAGATCATATACAACTCGTCAATTCTGCTAATCTTTTATTACATATGAAGGTGTGCCCATAGACCCTACTGTTCAAAATGATGCAGATGAATTTTTTAACACTCTGATGGAAAAGATATAAGGCTTTTTAAAATCTTCAGGCCAGCATGATATCTTATAGGATACATTTGAAGGAAAACTTTCAAATCAATTAAATTGCTAGGGCTGTCCTCATAGCAGTGAGAAGATCGAATCATTTTTATCAATAGGGTTAAATATTAAAAACAAAAAAACTTTAGAAGCTGCTTTTGATGGATATGTTTAAGGTGAAATATTAGACGGAGATAATGCTTATTATTGTGAAAAATGTCAAAAGAAGGTACGCACAATGAAACGCATGTGCATAAAATAAGTACCAAACATCTTAGTTATCGTTTTAAAAAGATTCTCCTATAATTATGATGAGATGAGGAAGATTAAAATAAATGATGAGTTGAAATTTCCACAAGATATCAACATCAAGAAATACACAAGCGAGTTTACCCTTGGGTAATAATGCAAGCCTGATGACTATTATGATTATAAGCTTAGAGGAGCAGTAATTCACGCAGGAACCTCAGAAGGAGGCCATTACTATTCTTTTATCAAACAATAAGTAAAGTAAGGAAATCCAAAATGGTATGAATTCAACGACTAAATTATTGAATAAGCAGATTATAAGAGAATATAGTAAGATGGCTTTGGAGGAGAATAAAAAGATACTTAATTCAAATCATAAAAATACAAAAATGCTTATATCCTATTTTACGAAAAGAAACAAATGATCGAAAAAAACAAATCAAAAATCGAGAATAGCAACAGCATGAATGAATCAAATATAATGGTCTAACAATAAAGCTTTTAGAATCAATTAGCAGAAGTAGTAAAATCGTAAAATCGAAATGCTGATTTCTTATCAATTATCCTAGATCAACTTTTTATTCGTTTATGTGAGAATATTGCAATGTGTGGACATTAGACCGCACATCATTTTATCCTGCTATACTTCCATACTGTGTTGCTGAGGGATAAGAATAAGTAAGATTAACATCTAGCCAATATTTATAGAATTATTCTGACGATTATGAATAGTTCTCCTGAATTATGTGCGTGGTATCTTGAACAAATCGATCAGAACTATATTAAATAGTTTGTTATTTAGGCACCTAAATTGGTTAAGTATTTGTGTTTGGGTTTTTTGAAAGAGGCTATTAAGGTTGTTAATTAGACTTCAAACTAACTATAATAAAATATCAAAAAGAATAAAAATGTAGAAAACTTGCTCAAAGCACAAATTTTTGAAGTACAAGACTTTTAATCATAAAAAATATAAGAAAAGGTAAAAGATGATGCCAAAACTGAAGTTAATTAATAAACAAAAATATAAATGCGATAAAATTCCTCTCCTGAACTCGTAGAGAATGATAAGAAGTTGTAATAGGTTCAAAATAAAGATTAAAATAAAGAAAAAAAGGAAAATAAAATAGCTGAGGATAAACTACCTGCCTAATAGTTATTGAAGCGATATTAAGATGTGATGAATAATTTAATCTCTTGCTTCATATCTTGCTTAAAACCAAAAGGAATGACTCCATTTGCTAAAATTTTCACTTACCTATCATCCATACCAAAATACAAGAAAATACTTATCGATAATAATTATCCTGAAAGAATAGTTGAGATAATTTCGACTTTAAAACCTAAATAAATAAAAATCGAATATATTTCCAGAAATACTTATTTTGGAAAGGAGAATTCTACAGGTAAATAAAAAGATTTATAAATGTCATATTCATTTATGATCGAATCGTTAAGATATTATCCTGGAAGTCTAGAAAAATCGGTCATACTTAATCTTCTAAATTAATGTTCTTCTAGGCCTGCAGCGAAGTCTCTCACATTCTTGCTTGCGAAGTCCTCCCAAACCTCTGAGGAGGTTCTCTAGAATATCTAAATTTTCCAGACGAAGTTGATGAATGATAAGTACAAACGCGAGGATATATAAAAATTCTTGTTCCTAATTCGATACTATTTTATTTTAGCAAGTGCTGAAGCAAAGAAAACAATAGAAACTAAAAAAATATCATATCTTGCGAGTGTGGTAACTAAAAATTAATATAGAAATCTATCTGCGTAAATAGTTTAACGATTGTTATCAAGAGTAACGAAACAAGCTATCAACTCATGGAGTTAACAGTCGCTTAGTTGAATAAAGTAAAAAATTATTAATGTAGTTGGCTTACACCTGTTAAGACTTTAAAAATGATTGGGCTGAAAAAGTAAGTAATAATGAAGGCTTATACAAATCTTTCTAGTATTGGGTCTCTGAAAGTAGTCGACCTCATTTCCTCAATCGATCAGACGAATGGAAAAAAAAGACGATCAATATCAGCTACTCATAAAAAGATCTTCTTTCGAAGCAGAACAGGCAGACACAATAAGAAAGAACCAATTGGATGCTCGAGAAGAAAAACTTTAAGGCAAAGAAAGAAGAAAATGGGATCGAATAAATAGACTTTAACAAAAAATAGAATCTTGAATATAAAGTCCCTGAGGTGCACTCCTAGCTATAAATTACATAAATCAATAAAAGTATCACAGTCGGATACAAAACATTCAAAGTATGCGAAAGATTAGGAATATTAACGAAGGTTTTAGATGAAAAGGGATCTTGCAGGTGGGGGATTATCGAAAGGAACGATGTCGATACATACCTAGATTTTTGATTAAAAATAATTTGATTAATTAATATATGATTCCAATAATATAAATGATTTAGATATCTAATATAGGATGATGTAGGATAAGTCTCAATAAATTTAGTATTTAGAAACAAATTGTTTTTTGGATTCATAAATTATCATATATTTTTAATGTCGACATTTTCTATTTCAATAGATTTTATGTTTATGTTTATTCTTTAATCTATTAATCTCTTAATTTATAGTAGATAAAATTAAGTGATGTTGGCTTCAAAAATTGATAATCTTCTTTGAGGATCGAACTATTTTCATGGATTAGGTTCCTCTATATAAACTAAAGTTATTTTATAATAGCTTTGAGCTCCTAAAAGGATGGCTTCACTTTATTTTTTATTATGATCAAACATTTTCCAGTTAAACCTATTATCATATTATAAAAGTTCTTGAAGCTATAGTTCTTGTTGACATTTTCAATGAAATAAGCCTTTTGCCCAATTGAGTACATAATTTTTAAGCAGTGTTTCCGAAATTCCTTAAATTATTACTCAATTTCATTTTAGCTTAAAATTAGTAAGAGACAAATCAGCTCACGATTTAAGTCTTAGAATGTGAAAACTTTGGATATGTTATTAAGTGATTTAAGTGATGATTTGACCTAACACCTTTTAATATAAATACTCATTTGAAGAACTAGATGAATAATTAGATAGATAAGTAAATTTTTATTAAAACAATCAAATCATTCGAAAATTTAAATATCAAAGAATTTAATTTGGAGGTAAATATCGTCTCATATTACATTTATTTTCATAACAATTCTTGATTTTTTTCATTTTGGTCGATTTCCAAAAATATCTTAAAAATAAGAATTTTTTAAATCTTGAATAAATTTCGGCAAATATCGAACACTAAAACGTATTATAAAATAATCTAGAATTTCTTAACGAGGAATTGATATCTTAAATAGTTAAGAGTTATTTATTATAAAAAGTTTTTAATTAACAGTAATAAAGATTATTTTTTAAGTCGGTTTATTTCAATAACTAGAATTTTATAATAAATGGTCTTCTAGACTTACTAGAATTCATATTTTAAGGGTTTTTAATCAGAATAGCTTAAAATATTGAAATAATCATTCTAGTTAATGGTTATCAAGTAATATAATATGGAAATTTAAAATATTTTTTCTATCAACAACACATCGAGGTCACGCTAAGCCCAGTCTTTGAAGTTTAAATCACGGAACTGAGTTCTTTTGTAATTCCTTCAGGATTTAAACTTGATTGAAGACTCTTAAAAGTATCCAAATATTTATCCACGTTCAAGCTACTTTCGATTTATTTTTGAACTTCTTCTTGATGCTGTTGAATTAAGGGAGCAAACTTCTTTTCACCTTATTCGAAGAGTTTTTTCTTTTGACTTTCGGGTAATTGATCATAGATTGGGATTTGAACTCTTTGTTCATCAAGTTTTTTTTTCATTTCTTGTCCTTGATTATTTATTTATTCATGGACATTTGACAATTGCTTATCAAATTGTTATTGAATTTTGCTTTTAAGTTCCTGGAAAGATTATTTAATTTTGCTCGATCCTAACAGTTCTTCTTTACTTTTCCTTTGTATCATAGCAGCTTTGTCTAGAGTACCAGGAGCCTTTTTCTCGATTTAACCAATGGTTTCGTTTAATTTATTAGTTACGAGTTTTTGTTGCTCATCAACCTGACTGAATGCCTGATTTTTAATTTATGAGCTTTGAGAACTAATAGTGTTTTTAAGCTAGGATAATTTCTAAGTGAGATAATCTTTTCCCTTTTATACAGCAACAAACTTGCCAAACTCAGGACCTAACCTTTCTAGCAATCCGGATCCACAAGCACCCATCGTTGATCGAATTAAAAATTATTTATAAAAAATGAGTGAGAATTAGAATTAACAGAAAAAGTAAGATAATTAACAGTTATATTCTCAATAATTTATAAATTAACCCAATAACCCAAAAAGATGCCTATTAAATTTCCATATTTTTTATTATTTGAATTAAATATTAAAATAACCTTTGCAGTAGACATAATCATGCACGTACTTATATTTCCATACGTGATTAGAAGTTTAATCGAATGTCTGGCTTATCATTATGACAATCGCAGCACTAGCAATCCTAGGTGCACTTTAAGCCTGCATTGTAACATTCGCAATATTTTTTTTGGCATAATGATTTCTTGCAGGTACATTTTCTAGCTGGTACGTATGATGGAACTCCTTTGAAATAATTCGGTTGTCGATAATTAACTAAGCTCCTCGCTTTGTTAATTTATTCCTAGTTACCAATGGTATTCCTACAACACACGCAGATACAACTCTCATTGCAATTCTTTCCTTTGGCAAAGCACTCGCAGTATAGTTTTAGACAATCAATTTTAGTGCACTTACATCCAATTTGGTTATGATGGTGTCTAGGAGATAAATTAAGCTAGTCAATTATACTTGAGTTCATGAAATCTTGCGGATGTTCTTCATTAATCATCGAGCATTCTTCAAGTAAACGTTAAAACAAGTCTTTATTTTTTAATCTTTGTATGACTTTGTGCTAAATTGTTTATGGTCGCAGATACTTTCCGGAGCCGGAAGATGATGAGGAAGCTCTAGATCTCGATTTCAAATTTTAGCAATCTATCATTATATTAACACTAACCTAGTAAATTAAAAAATATAATCACCTTTTTGTTCCGTGTATTTCCCTATTATTATTAGCATTAATTCGGGTAAATCTGCCTTCCTTGATAAAAATATTCGATTTTACTTTAAATTAAATATTTTTATTATTTTTTATCAATTAAAGTATGAAAGGTAATATTATTATCATTTCTTGTAATATAGGTATGCTCCTTTTATTTTTTTACGCATATCTTATCTTCGTTTTAAGGGGTCTTCTTATTTTGTTGCTACTTATATTGTTTTTTATGATGTTTTTGGTTTCCTATTTTTTAGTTATTTACTTGATAGATTTTCTTGTTCCTATTAGTCTTAGAAAGTACCATTTTAATTGTATCTTCTATTTTTTTACTTTGAAGTTTATTCACCTATATCAGCTTCTTTGTTGTCAATATTATTCTTTTTTTGATCAATTTTTTCCTTTTTTCTTTATTTTTACATCATCTCATAGTTTTTTACTTTTAGACTCAGTTATTCGACAATTGTTCTGAGTTCATTACGTTATTTCTCAAATTTTATTGATGATTTTGAGTTTTCTTATAACTGATTTTCGTTCAGTGATATAACACTACGATATTTGTTATTTAACTCTTTCAATTATAAACTTTTTTCATTCAGCTTGTTCATAAATTATGCCTATTCTTTTCTGAGTGATTATAGAGCTGAATTTTTCTCAATCTTTGCTTTGCTCACCTCTTAATCAGCTTATTTAAGCTTTGTTGACTGATACTACACTTTCTCTTTCAAAAATGAAATTTATTTATCCCTTTTCCCTATTTAATTTTTATAAAGCTTTTAAGATCCCTCACTTGTTTTCTTTTCGATAAATTTACATTATTAAACAAATTTATCTCTCTATGTAGAGAGTTACTTTATCTTCTTTTATTTTTTCTGAATTTGGTCCATTTGTTTAATTTTATTTTCTTATAAAATTCTATTTCTCTCTGCATAGTCCTCTAATATCATAGGATGAATAAAATATTTCTTTTATTTCGCTCTATTTTACATATTAAAAGAACTCTCTTTCCAAAAAGCCACATCCTTTTCTAAAAGTTAAGTTTTATGTTTATGAATAAGTTATAGAGTATGATATTTTCTATTACTCTGCTCCAAAGATTATTTTAATTAAGATATCTTGATGTCCAGTTTTTTAATATGATCAATTTCCTCTTCTACAACTGATAAAGATTGTTTGTAATAGAGATCTAAATTATTTCTCTAAAACTTTTCATTC
>ERZ724506.363-NODE-363-length-16158-cov-9.898528_pt1 | contig 16158 bp, 5 predicted proteins | sample MGYA00376039_ERZ724506 | MGnify/ENA primary metagenome ERZ724506 (study PRJEB28724, sample SAMN07190887) | wastewater metagenome | isolation source: effluent of sewage treatment plant in Hong Hong | place: USA: Christiansburg, Virginia | collected 2016-03-01 ... | reverse complement strand
TTTATTATAAAGACTTATAACTAAATGTCAAGTTTCTTTAATTTAGATATATAAAATTCAAACCTCTATAAATAAGAATGATAATAAAAAATATTAATATAGTAGAAACTAGATTCCTATAGTAAACTTCTTCCTTCTTTTATACGTTCGTTTCCTGACTTAATCCAAACTTAGTGAGATTTAAGAACTATCAACAATGATAAAAAGAAAGGAATAACCTTTTGAGGAATACTTCATCAAAAAATCGAGACATAATATTTTAAAATTTGACAATAACTTATCTAATGGATAAAGACTGTTTGCATAAATTAAAATCTTTCAACTAAAACTTTACTTGTATCAGTTAACAACATGGATAGAATATTTCAAAAAGTTTCAATTTAAGATACCAATTGAAATTATTATCTTTTTATCGCTATTAATATGAGCATTAAGCTCTTTGAAACCTAAAAAAACTAGTCAGACCTAAATACAGTATTAATGAAGTTTGGTCAGGAATTAACAAAGCCATAACTCGTATAGCTAGAATATTTTGTATATTTTAATTTGCTGGAGGGACACATTAATATAAATACCATACTTGATTTAATAGACTTCTAATCAGAGGATTTTAGGACATTTAAAAATAAAGAATAGTTGTTATTTTTAAGTCTTTTTGATGAGATTCTTGATAATTTTACTTTGTTTCAAACCAATCCACAAGTATTATATAGAGATATAGTTAGTATTATTAATGAAAGAGAGTTTAAAAAAAAAGAAGATTTCAATTTTCTCGCTTTGAATTCCAAAAGTTTCGCATATAAATTTTTGCTATAAAAAATCATCTCTAATGCATTATAAATTTAGGAGATAGTAAAACCTATTTTACCATCTTTAGACTCATTATTTTTTGAAAGAAAATAGTCGCTTTAAACTCAGGACTCTTTTGTAAATAATGATAATGAAATTTTAGATTGAAATAAAGGACTATAATCAAATGTCTATAAATAACTCAAATAAAAAATAAAGAAGAAAACAAATAACAAGTTTTTTGAGATTTTCTGCAAGAAACATATTTAAATTAAAATAATTATTATCTTTTTTACTCGGTATTAATCCAAGGTTGCACATCAGGTATGGTACTTTTAATGTTGTATTAACCTGGCCCTAAATTTAAACATTTGTTCTAAGATTATTTGCTATTCTTGGAGAAGCTGTAGCCTTCTTTCCAACTTACTCTTTAATTAGTACTATTATAAATATATCCAATATTTAATTCTTTTTAAGAATCCTCTTTTTTGTTTTATGGTTGTCTATATACAATTGATCCTTTGTTACTTTTGTGAATATTATCGTTAGTATTATATTAGCCAGGTCCTGGATTATTTGTTTTATTTATTATTTATTTATTAAATTTAAAATTTCTTTGCTTTACTTATTTATTATTCAATTTAAATAAACTCCATTAATTATAACTACCGGGACCTACTTGGCTCGATTTTGGTATTATCTGTTTAGATTGCTTTCCAAACTAAAATCCTTGAGATTTTTTACTTATTTAGTCTATTTAAATATCATAAAACTTATAATTTGCTTCTTTATTATTATTAATAAATTTATTTTACTTTTCAAAAGTTACTTCTCTTTTATTTGTATTATTATTTGTAGATTAATAACTTATATTTCAATTATCTTATAGCAATTATTTATAGTATTTTCAGCCAATAGAGATACTTCTATTTACACAATATTATTTGTAAATATTTTCATAATTTATATTATCGGAATTATCTATTAATTTATTTTTATTATTTATATTTGCTTTGTTAAAGAGAAAAGCCTTAATTTAATTAGCTTTATGTTTCTAATAGTATCTTTATTCTTATTCGTTAAGGTTCTTTTCTAATTTCTATTTTTTAATTTTATACATATTTTCAGATTTTATTTTTTACTCTTTTAAATCTTCTCACTCTTTATATATTCGATATCCTTTTTTCCAATTTTGGTTATAGTCATTCCCAAGTATTATTTCTGTTTTAAAGTTTTCTTTTTAACTAGAATAATTTCTAGAAACCATATTATTAAAGTTTTATGATAGAGCTTGTGTTCTATCTTCTATATTATATTTGCCTGGGCCAACATTAACATTTTTATTAGTTTCTTATTCTTTCCATTTTGAAGCAAAAGAAAATCCTTTAACAATTTTATTAGATTATTACACTGACTAAATATATTCATTTTTGTTCGAGTTTAGTTTTTCTTTGATAATTTATGTATCTTTATTAGTACGATTAAAAGAATATCCTTTATTATCTTAGAATTTATTTTCTTATTTTTCCCTCAAATTAATCAGTTCTTATTAGTTTTGCTCTTTAAATTTCTATTGATAGTCATTTTCTTCTAAAGGGAACTTTCTCTACTATATTGTCCACATAGGACTAGATTGACCTACGTTTTTCATAATATAATTTTAATATTATAATGGACAAAAATACCATATTGTAAATATTTATGAACACCAAATCAAAAATGGACCACGAGGCCTCTATACTTGAGGCTAACTTGAATAATCTAAGGAAATAAGGGGACGAGGGAGGATTTTTGTCTAAAGGAAGAAAGAGAAAGTCCAAATAAGAAGCTGTTGATGAGAGGAATTATATGTGTGGTTGTGGAAAAGCTTATCTATCTTACCCTGCTCTGTATACACATATTAAAAACAAGCATAATAAAATAGCCCCGGATGGAACTACCTTAGAGTCTTAAGTCAAAGAAATACAACTTCTTAAGTCACTAGCTAACCAATCAAAATTGTCATAGGAAGATGAAATGGGTTTATTTTAAATTAATGATGATTAAGACTTTAAATTTGACTTCTTCAACTAGAAATAGAAGATATCTTTAGAAGACTAATTAAACCAGATACATCTTAAATAGCACTATCTTCTTATGAAATATAAAGCTTAAGGAAAATCTAATTTAGACAAAATATTTCCTCCCATTTTAGATAGCTCCACAAGCCAATTAAAAACTCACCCTTTTGAAAGTCTTCTTAAAAAGAAAGATTCTTTTTATTTGCAAAGCCAAACTATTCTAAAAATTGACTTAGTATTCTGCAAATACATTTAATTACTAAGTCATGTTGCAAATCAACAATATTTTAATTATGTAGTTACTATATTATTGGCTATGAGAAAAATGTTAAACGAATTAGGATATGACATTTTGAAGAAAATGTAGTAAAAACACCCTCTTTTAGAAATAAACTACATAATGCCTTTAGAAAAAGAGGAATACACTAATTAAGAATCCTGTGAGTACCTTTCATTGACATACGATTATTTTATAAAAATATATATATTCTAGTATTTTGGTGATACTCACATAGACTAATAGTTTATCCTGGAATTTCTTCAGCATTTTAGTGACTGGCTTAATGACAACAAACTTTCTTAAATTAAAACAAATCTGGTCATAAATTAATAAATTTAATTAGTAATTTACCTTAGTATCTAGTACTCCTTGGTCCAAATAATATAGATTTTGGAAACTCTTTTATCTCTCAGCAACCTCATAAAAATTACTGAGTAAATCTATTTGACCTCCTTAGATGTACTCTGCAGCTCTTCTTGAAATAAATTTTCTTAAATTTGGATTTTTAAATTACTTGGCTAAATTTAGTACTCTTTCTAAAGTTATAGACATTAATAATAATAAAATTAAAACTTCTAAATATTAATTTAATTTTAGTTAATTATATCTTTGCATTTAAAACGATTTGACACTAAATTTCTTTTAAAGGAAAACTAATAAATTTATTAGTCAATATTTCGTCATTTTAATTTATTAAATATTATTTAGTTTTCAAATAAAAAAGAAAATAATGAGCATAAAACAAATGATTATTATAATACTAAATTGGAATCATTAATAAATAGAAAAAACAATTAATAATAAATTTAAATTGAAAATTAAAATAGAAAAATTTGTTATAATTATTTTTCATTATAAAATATAAATGGATATGGTGGATCATAATGAAGCATATTACTTTCCCTGCCTAATGACAAGGGAAAGAACTGAAAACTTAACAGGATTATAATAAGATGTATTTGAATGGTAATTTAATAAGGCTCAAATCTTTAGATAAATCATAGTATTATAAAATTGTTTCCGTCCACTCATGACCTTTTGTAATGCTAATTCTTAAAATGTATAGCTATCATATAATTTCTGGTAGAGGAATATTCTCTCTAAGACAAGAGCATCTTAGCAAATCAGTTACATCTCCAGAGATTCTCTTGCAGAGCTTCACTGTTCCTTTCTTCACACAAAGAGACCGAGATCTAGTATTTCTTCATGTATCCAGTGCCGAAATTCAGAGAAGCAAAGAGGCTGTCAACAGGTTTATAAAGAAAGTGAGGATCAGTCAATGTGAGCAAATATATGACCTTCTTACAATATCACACAAATTTTTGGATGACTATGAATCATTCTTTAGGTGTATACTATGTATTACATGACATCAAGTTTTCCAAGAATAAACCCTGGAGAAAGTATGAAGAGATGGTCTCAATGCCACACCCATTTGGTTTCATTCAAATAAAACTTCCAATGTGTCAGAATGGATACTATCATATATGGAGATACATATTCTTTAACAGTAAAATAAATAGCTATCTTAATTGATTAAAGAATGAGTCTTTTCCAGACACTTTAATGCAAAACAGAGAAGAGTATGCAAATATATGGGTTAATCTCTCAGAGTAAAAGAGAACTGAGCTTATTAAAGATAGTTTGCAAGAATTGAAAAATAAATCTTTTTAAAGTGTTCTAAAAAAAGAAAAAGTTTATTTTAATGATATTTTGTAGTTTCCCTCAGAGGACTCTTTCTTGTTGTATTTCCTAAACTTCATATAGCCCTCCAAGTCTCTCCCCAAACCAGAGATGGCATTTGATATGTTTTTGGAAGAAATACTCAAGCAAAAAAGAACCATAGGAACTGAGGCTGGTTTTTTATGAATGTCAGTAGGCTGTCATCTTTAAAAGGCTTTAGAGTACTCAACTATATTTCTATAAGTACTAGTGTAATAACTTAGGCCATTATATCTATAAAATCTATTTGACTTTGATGACTTCTCAATAACTGTTTAAAAAGTTGACATTAAATTGGACAAGAAAAAGAAAAACAACAAAAAAAGTAAAAACAAAAAAGACACTAATATTATCCCCTATTAGGTTGACTAAACATAGCAACTAAAAACAGATTAAAATCCATTTGAAAAATTAACGGTCAACAAAAAATTAAATCTATAGGAGAAATATAGACCTATAGTTCTCAGCATAAACAATAACTCAACAGATGCATGCTTAACTGCTAAAAAGAAGAAAAAGAAAAATAAAAGCAAAATAGTCCAATCTGGTTTTTAAACTGATGTATTTTTCAACTCAGTTTCAGAACAAACCACCAAAACAGACTCTGTAATAAATCAAAGCATAACCAACGAGGAGTCAACAAATACAAACTAAGAGAAAAAAGAACTACTCTAAGAGTTCTTCAATAAAATCAAGCTTAAATGAAACTTAATAAAATAAATAAAACATAAAGTAGAGTAATGACTTGCTAGTGAAGTAGACTAATTGATAAACAAGCTAGATTAACTCTCTATATGACTTAAACCTTTTTGAGACCAATAGAAAGAACTCCTATAAGATTTAATAGGGGCTTGAATTCAGCTTAATGATTTATAATTGTGTGAATATGGATCATTTAAAACAGGTCTATTAACCCCTTTCTCTGACATGGATCTTCTAATTGAACACGATCAAGTATTAGACAGAGATTATGTTGTTTAGTTTCTGCAGTAAATAGAGTAGATATTGAAGGAATAAGAAAGTGTTTAGAAAATACAAGGAATTTATTCTGCTCAAATTCCTGTTCTTAAAATTATATTCAAAATATTAATAGAAGATAAATCTGCACTTATTTGAGTTGATCTTGTTCTCTCATCTAAGCCATATGAATTACAAAACTGCACCTCACATTGAACTACAAATTATTTGTCATAATATTTGCAAAAGAATCCATCCTTGAGAGCATCTATATTGTTTATTAAGTATTTTTTATCAGAGAAAAATCTGAATAATACTTACTTGGGTGGTTTAAATGCATATGGACTATCTCTGTTAATGATCGCTTACAAAGAGGTTAAAAAAATATAAGAGGTATAGACTGGCGAGTTTTTAGTTCACTTTTTTGACTTTGTTGCTAATGAATTTAATCCATAATAAAATGCTGTAATAATTTGACAAGAATATTATGGCCAAGAAAGTCCATTCCTTCAAAGAGGACAAAACGATCCTTTTATTGGGAGTGCTGTTTACATATAGGATCCTAGCACAAATCAGCCTTATAACGTCACTTAGGGTTTAGTAAGCTGGAGTTTAATTCAAAAACTGTTTTACCAAATAAGCCTTAAAATTCAAAGCCTTATTTAGCGAATAAACCAAGAAGTGCTTCAATAGGTACAAATATATGCAAATTCAAATGGCTAACACAATATAAGTTAAAGAATACAAAACTAACTAAATGATTGCCTTATTTAGTAAGTGTTTGACGTCAACGATGCCTTCTTAAATCCATAAGAAGTCTATTTAAATGACTTTAAATAATAAGTTTTGTTAAAATAAAATTATGAATTAAATAGTTAATTATTTCTTTTTGTTTTTAGATTTTATTTTTAGAGACTTTCCATTTTCCTAAAACCATTTCTCAAAATAATACTAAATAATAGTAATACCTTTAAACGTCTAAGATTTTTGGTTTAGTTATTAGTCTCTTTATCTCTATTGAAGATCTAATAATGTTTTCATCTCCTCAAACTCTTTTCTTTTCGAATCAAGTTAACTTTGTAGGGTGTCTCATTTATTAATCATTGTTTCTTTATTTTCGATTAAACTCTCTACTTTTTTCTCTAAGAAGTTTTGCTCATTCTGTAGCTTTTAGCTCCAATCATCTATTAATGTTTTTTGATATTCGTTTTATTGATTTAGTATCTTTTTTATCTATTCAAAAACTATTGTCTCTTATTTCATCTGTTCTTCTAAATACTGTTTCTCTGTACTTAAATCATCAATTTTTTATGTTTGTATTCTTTTGCCACTTTTTAAATTTGTTTCCATTTCCTAATTCAATTGTTTAAAAGAAACTGATTTTTTTGACTTTAACTTTTGTATTGAGTCTCCTAGATTTTTAATAACAATTGTTTTGTCTTTAAATTCTTGTTTAAATTATTATTGCTCTTAAATGATCTATAATTCTAGATTCTTTATTTTCTCACTCAGTAATCTCTCTTGTTTAGAAAGACTTTCTACTTACATTATTTAGGTTAATTCATTTTCAACTTCACTTTACAAATTATCAAATTATTCCTCCTCTAAGTACTTTAGCATTCTATTCATAAATTCCTCTACTTGATTTCTTTCATTATTTACCTTAATTAAATCCTCATTAATATTCTTATTCTCTTTAAAAAGTCATGAGAGTTTTTTACTACTTTCTTTTATTCTCATCTATACATCCTGCATTCTTTTCTCATTTTCACTCAGCTTATTTCTATTCTCAATTCCCTATAGCTAACTAGTATTTTAAGACAGCTAATCATACTCTTATTCCAGTACTCTTTATTACTGTAATAATTTATTGATTTCAAATCCGGCCAGTTCCTAGCAGCTATCCTCTTATTAACCTATCAACTATAATACTTATAGCTGTTGAAGCATTTCCTTGGAATTTTCTCTCGTCAATATATGAATAATTTCTTTGTCTATTTTCTTATTAAGAACTTCCATGTCTTCGTTTCTCATCATTTTTATTTATTATACGCTATAAGGATTAAAGATTTAAAATTATAAACCGTATAAAACATGTCCACAAACAAAGTCGAAGAGAACAAAAAGAAAGACATCGAAGTCACAGAGCAAGCTCCTTTATAGAAATATTCAGTCATCATTAGCTTTACCAAGGTCAAGCCTTTGGAGAACCTTTGCAGCAATCTTGTCAAGGAGGCTAAAATCAGACAGTAGAATATCGAAGGATCTGAAAAAGTCTAGATTAAAGGACCAGTCAGAATGCCAACCAAGAGACTCAAAATCTGTACCAGAAAATCTCCTTGCGGAAACGGTACTAATACTTTTGATAATTGGGAAATGAGAATCCATAAAAGAGTATTTAAAGTATTAGCTACTTAGGAGTCTATCATGGAGCTCATCGGCGGAGTTAAATATGACAATGGAATTAAACTCGAGGTTATTGGAGAAGAAGAAGAGTAATAAAATTATATCTTATATTATTTATTTGAAATTTTTAATTTACATTTAATTTTATTTACAATTTAAATTAAGACAATGAAAAAACTTAACTTAGAAAATGAAAATCTGTAATGTGAGAATATAATAACATTTGATTATTTTAGAGAACTAAATTAATTAAAACAATTAGACAATAACCAACTGCAGTCTATTTTGCAAAATGAATAAATTTAACATTGAGAAGCGATGACCTAATACGAATAGAATGTTTTATATATACAAATATAGAAAGACACAAAGTTAGAAGATGAAAACTATTTAATAAGATAAATTTAAAACGAAATTTAGGTATTAAACTAAAATATTGAAATCTCTTTAGATGACATAGCTCAATGAAAATATAAAGAATATCTTAGTGAGATTTAATTGATTTAGAAGCAGATTTAAAATAATAAACCTGAGGTATATGATAAGTAATATAATAAGTAATTTATAGAATGCACAATAACTTTAGATTATGTTAAATGACTCATAAACTAAATTTAAACAAATACAATAACTAAGAATTATATTAGAGAATTAGCTCTAAGAAAAATAAAGCCTAAATAATTAATTAGATCATTATTAATTGTAATTGAAGTCTCTAACAGAACTATTATTAGAAAAATAAAATCACAATAACTAAAAGTTTACAATTTAAGCAAAAGAATATGCTTATATTGATTTAATTGATGATTTGAAAGCATTTTTACGAAGCCAACTGAATCTATTGTCATAAAACACCTGCTAATTTGAAAACATAGAGCTATATAATGAAATAAAACTATTGTTAAATATGTTAGTAAATTAAATAAAAATAAAATAATTATAAAAATATTATCCTCCATGCAGAGTTGAGATAAAACAAACTCTATCTTTATTATAGAGCCTACTATCGTAAGTCTCAAATAGTTCCCAATCTCTTTCGTTAATTAAAACTAAAATTCCGGCTCTTCTTTTTATTTTACAGCTTATGGTTCTCAATAGTAAACATCTCAGGAGTTCTTTTAATAAATTTGCTCTCCAATTCGTTAATTAAGTCCTACAAAGTTCCATCATCTTTGATCATCACCTCAAGCACTTGTTGTTCATTAAATAGTACTTATAAACCGCCTTGAAACTCACACAGTATTTCTATCATTTATAAATTAAACATCAATAATGAAGTATTTTTATTAGTTAATAAAGAATGCCTTGTAGTCAATTTCTTGATTTGTGTCTTGTTTTTGATTAGCTTATTCTTAAACTTCCTCTTGTTGTTGAAAGTTTTCATTTACAATATTCTGGTCTAAGCTTTAGCTCTCTGTTGTTTCTTTTAGTAGATTAAAATCTTCTAAATCTTTTTCATGGGTTAGTGAGGAAGGCTTCTCCAGATGTTCTTAATTAATATTATCAGCAGAGCTATTTTTTTGAGACAATTTTGAAAAGGATTTTAATGATTTGCTATCTGACTTTTCTATTAAAATTTCTTTCTCTTCAAGCTCTGAATGTTATTATTTCTCTTATATATTTTACTTCTCATCCTCCTATTAGTAAATCTCACTGGAAGTGTCGGAATCAAACTTACAATTGAGCATTGATTCCCTTTTAGAATTAGTTATATGTTGGCTATAGCTATTATTTTCTTGATATTTTTATTCTTCAATGAGATTTTCTGGGATCTCGCTTTGTTCCTCTTCTTAACCAGAATACTGCTCACTATTTAGTATTTACTCGCTCATACTTGAAGGGCTATTAGGCCCATCTTTATCCGAGTTATTGGATTTAACAGACTAATTTGATATGTTTACTTCATCTTTTTCTATTTCCATTTTCATATTTTCTTAAACTTCTTAACTGTTCTCTTCTTCGTCGGTTACAGAAGCACTTTATTCTAAACTTTACTTTTTAAAACTATAGCTCTCCAAAGGGTCGTCTTTTTAACTGTTTACTATTCCCTTGTGTGATTGAATACTTTATTCCTTTTAATTATAGTCCTATATTACTTCCTCTACTTACATTTATGTTTCCTCACTTATCATCTCCAAAGATACTTAGTCCTCTTCTTTTTAGAATCTCTCAATTCGTTTTTATTCTCTTTTAATTTTTTTAATTTATTAAGCCTTTTTCTAGAATAAATCCATTTCTTTTTCAACTTTTACAAACTCCAGTCTCTTTTACAAGTTTTTCATTTGCTTAGTTAGATTGAGACCTACCTAGGTGGATATTCTGTCTGAAAGAGTTTTAGCTTTTTTTATTTTATGGTCAATGCTTTCTCTAATAGCTTAAAATTCCTTTTAAATTGCCTTCGTTTTTTTGTTAATTTCTTCAACATTAAAAATTTAACTTTTTTTAGAATTTTTACCTTATATTCAAACCATTATAAAGTATAATTAAAAAATAGCTCAAAGAGGGGATTGAACCCCCGGCCTTTCGCTTACTAAGCGAATGCTCTACCACTAAGCTATTTGAGCCTTTCAAGCAAAGGTAGATTCCAAAAATATGTATCCTCTTTAACACGTTTCTGGGTTATAAATTTATAATGTATTTATAAAACTAGATTCTAGGAAAAAGAAGCCCCTTTGAAAATGTAAACAAAAACGAAGAATCCCTATCAACACACTGCTCTAAATAAAATACTTATAATATAGCTTTTAATAGTGATTGTACCAAGGATTATTTAAACCAAGATATTTATAAGAGTTTTTTATAAAATATTTTGGTTATCTGAGGGCCTAAACAAATTGCTTTAGAAAATATAGAAATAGAGCTTAATGAAGGTTTCAAAGAAGAGCAAGTGTATAATGATGATTCAAAGATGGTATATTTTGAGGGTAAGGATATTTTTCTATCATTCCATCTTAACGTTCTTAAAATCTTTAAGTTTGAAGAACTAAAAAGAAAAAAAGAAAAATACATTATTTAGATTTATGAGAAAGAGTTGCAAGACACAATTTAAAATATATCTCTTATAAGTTGCTTGGATCAGAGCAGGTATGTATTTATGATTCAATAATAGTAATACAATTTCTATCTTTATGATGATCGAATAAAGTCATTTATATTAATAAATTATGAATTTCAGTATGAGCCTATATAAGTCAATTATTTGGATTAAATAAATAGCTTGGCTATTATTACTGATGACTATAGGCTGATTGTACTTTGTTATGATTTTAAGTAAGATAGTTTAATTTTTATTATGCAGAAACTAAGCCAAATAAAGTCTTTTATTTACTAAATGAGTTCTTTCTTAGCTAACATAGTTGATATTAGTTTAAAGAGAAAAAAATAAATTGAGGAATTTTCAATTTAATTCATTGATTAGTATTTATGTGTGTTTTATCATCTATTCCAAGGTCCTAATAAACCCCAAAAAGACATACTCTTACTGTACCAGATAGAAAAAGATTAAATGATATTTAGCCATAAGATTGATGTCAAAGCAATGTTGCTAAAAAATAGTGTAATTTTTGAGAATAGTGGTTTTGGTATCAAGAAAATGTAGAAAATGTTGCTAATAGATCTCCAGATTATTAGTCAAGACGAAATAGTCTTACTCTTTAAAAACAGAGTGGAGATCACCTTAAAACTACAATCATTGTCTGTTATATAAATAAAGAGCTACAATTTTGATGAGGTCTAAGAAGATGAGAAAATAATTTTTTGTGGGTATATAGGCAAATTAATACTTGCTTAAGGAAAAATAAACTATTTCTTAATCTCCTCTTAAATAGAATATTGCTTGTAAACCCTAAACTTTAGTTAGGATGAAGCCTTATACTATTCTCTTGATACTATTTAAAATATTCAGTAAATATATTAAAGAAAAATATGAAATAATTAAAGCGATATCTTCTTTTATCAAAATGACTAAACTGTTAATATAAATAAGATAATATCGAGCTCCAATTTACTAAACAATTTGATAGCATATTTTATGTCAGATTACAAAACTATTTAAAAACAATCAGAATTTGTTATTGAAAACTTATGTTAATTATTTAGCCTTGACCAGATAGTAATTTTATTTTTGTAGTCCATATCTGAACTTATGAATGAAAAAGTGATTTATAACATGCATTATATTCAAGTTTTAGAAAAAGTATTTTGAATGAAATTTTGCAATAAAAATCACTCCAAAATGGAAAGGATGTATTTTTTAAACAATATATTTAATAAGTTTATCAAAATATATTTTACAAGGCAAAACAGATTTTAAAAAATAATACCTAACCCCCAAGACTTAATAGTAAATACAATTGAACAACAGCTAACTGGTTTTTTAAAATAAATTATTAATGTACTAAGCGGACTAAAAAAGAACAATAATGGTATAATTTAAAATCAACTAATCTAAATACAAATTATAAAATCTAATTTGAAATAGTTAAGAATTCACTTAAGAAATTTTGATAAATTCAATCAATAAATCTTAAAGTATTAAGAGGTTTAAGATGTCAATATAATTATCAACTAGCAAAACATAAATATAATTTAGCATTAAGTAGATTAGTTAATTTTACTCTGTTGATAAATTTAGTTTTTTAATGATTTAGATATTTAAGATCTATAAAATTTTAGTATTATTTAAGAAGTAAATTATAAAGAGTAAGACTATAAAAATTTTATTCAAGAACTCAATGATAAATATTGCTAATATATTTTATCTGAATAAAAATACTATTAAATGCTCAATGATAAAAACTAAGGTAAAGTTTTAACATCTATTTATTAAACAGTCTATAATAAATTATTTACTAAATTGTAATAAAAAAACATTGATATTAAAGATGAAGAAATTATACAACATTTGCTTTGCTTTAATCTTTAGAATCTGATTAAAATAGCAACTTGGCTATTATCCCCAGAGCATTTAGGATTGATATTTTTGACTATTATCAAGCAAATATAAGCTAATAAAGACTAAAAGAATATTATTAATGATTAAAGTGTTTAAGATTCAAAAGTTTTTCTATTATATTGTATTTCAATTTTAAACTAGCAAAATAAGTAAGATGTCAATGATCACTTTTTTATGTATATTCATAAGATTTTATAAATTTTTAATAAAAAAGATTTAAAAGATAAAAGTAAATCATTTATTGACAGACTAAATTATTTAGATAAGCAAACTAAGTCTACTCTATTAGATTTTATAACCAAATAAATTCTGAAAACAAATGACTCGGAAATAATATTGTAATCATTAAATTTATTACTGACTAATAATAACATTAAAACTTTTAGACATAATAAACTATTAATAAGAGAGGAAATTCTAATTTAATTTCTTAAATAAAATAAAACATAGTTGATTTAAAACTAATCTAAAATAATAATTCTTGATATTGTATAGTATCTATATAATCATTAGTAAGTCAAGGGAATATTTGAAATTATCTAGTTATTGTTCGAGAAATCTCCTTTAGAAGGTGTTTTCCAATAGCTTTAAAGCTATACAATTAATTAAATAGTTTAAAAAGATTTATCGCATATTTTAAAAGATATAAACTTTGAAAACATTTTAAACTTAGAAGATCTTATTTTCATAATTAATTTAATCAAAACGCTTTGCAATAACAACTAAGAAATACGACTAAGCCAGGAATATAGTATTATGCTGGATTTGATGTAACTATAATACAATATGAACAAAATAACCTAAGAAGAGATTCTCAATCTTAAAAACTGATTGAAATTAATAGCCTAAAGATTTCCTGATTAAATCAATACTGATAACTACAACAAGTTCTTTAATGTGCTAGATTTTTATATAATTATTACAAAGTACTAGTTTAGCTCTGATTCTTTTAATATAATTAATATAATTATTGAACAATTATAAATTAGCTAAGTGTATTTGTTTTTAGATAATAGTTCAGCAAAATTACCAGATATTGATAAAGTCAAATAGTATTTCTAAGTACAAGGATAGTTCAATAGTATTAGTTCTTTATTCAAGGATAAAAATTATTATTTATTAGAAAATGAGTTGTTTTCAATTTTTAATAACAATTTAATTACTCAGTAAGAAATAGAGTAATTTAAAAACTTTGTTTATCCAGGAAATATTAGTCCTTAGATTCACATAATACTCAAATAGGTTTATTAAAAGCACACTGATTATCCCTAAGAGTAACTAATGAGCCTAGTTTACACAATAGAATCATAAAATGTAAATAACTAGTATTTTAAATAAGTGATTTAGTTTACTAAATTTGATCGTGAACAACTAGATGCTAAGTTAACTTGGCATTTTTATTCGCTAAAAGAAATTGTTTAACAAGATAAATAAAGTACACCTCTAGTTATAGATTTTATTTATCTTTATCATCAAATGATTATCTCTATTGATAGAACAGATAATGAGTCTCTTTAATAAAATATAAAAAACAAACTTATCTTTAGCTTTATTATTTTAGTAGAATTTTTGTTAGTTAACATAAAAAATTAAACTTTGTAAAAAGATGGAGACTTCGTCACATCCTGGAATGAAATAAGGGCATAGTTAGAATTAATAAAAGGCATTAAAAGTAAACTACTCAACTATAATCAGATACTTGAGTAGTTCTTTTAATGAAAATAAACAATAGAAAGATTAATAAATGTGGGAGACTTTATTTATTATCAATAGAAAAGCTAATAAAATTTTACTTTATATTAATAATATTTTTAAAAATTTATCTTTTATCAAATTAATTAAAATATATTTTTAAATTAATAGATTGCATTGGTTTTTATAAATTATAATATGTTAATGTAAGACTTTATCAATCTAGATCATATATCTATTCACAACTCAGACACTGAGTTGATGCAAGAAGAAATTACTTAAGACTGAATTAATCCTTGGACCAGTTCAAAGACTCTAAACATAAAAAATGCTAATGTGAGGCTTCATAATGAAATTGTAGAGTTTTATAACTTTATATAACCTAGTCAATAAAGCAAAGAAATAAGAGAAAATAGCACCAAAAAAATTATAGAGTTTTTATAAGCTAAGAATCCAGAGGCCAAAGTTTATATTTTCGGTTCTTATTATAACAAATTATATTTGCCAAACTCAGACATAGATCTCGTTATGATTTGTGAAGATAAGGACATTATGGATTTGTTAAGAAAAGTTGATAAAATAATATGAAAATAATTAGACATGTTTTCTGACATTGAGACCATATAAAAAACTAAAGTTCCATTGATAAAGTTTTGATGCAAAGAAACGGGGGTTCAATATGACCTTAGCTTTAATCAACAGGATGGATTGAAAAATAACATTGAGATTTAAAAGGGTCTTGATTTCTACCCTGAAATGAAATACATTATGATGGTTTTAAAATTGCTGCTTTATTAAAGAAATATGAATAGTACTTATACTGGTGGGATAAGTTCTTTTCTTTTATTTAACATGATTTTAACTTTCTTAAGAGACTTTTATTAAAAAAGATTTTAAAACAATTGAAGTAATTAAGATACAGAACAACCTACTTTATCTGAGCAACTTTTGAAATTTCTTTAGTTTTATGGACAGTTTGACATTAATGGAAAATGTATTGTTGTGAGAGATGGAGGTAGCATATAGTCTAAACCTTGATCTCCTTCTTTCACGCTATACTCTCCTATCGATGATAGAGACATAGGCTAGAATGCTTTTAAAATTAGAGAGATTTTTGGAGTATTTAACAATAGATACAATTATTTAATGAACAGTCAATTTCCAATAGGAGAATCTGTCTTAAAATGCTTAATAAATCCCTCTAACAAAAATTTCTCTATTTATTTAGATTAATATATATTTAATTTATAATATTAATTAATTTTTTCAAAAGAGATGGGGTTTGGGGTTTGGGGTTT
>ERZ724506.362-NODE-362-length-16221-cov-9.684894_pt1 | contig 16221 bp, 11 predicted proteins | sample MGYA00376039_ERZ724506 | MGnify/ENA primary metagenome ERZ724506 (study PRJEB28724, sample SAMN07190887) | wastewater metagenome | isolation source: effluent of sewage treatment plant in Hong Hong | place: USA: Christiansburg, Virginia | collected 2016-03-01 ... | reverse complement strand
CTGTCATTAACTTGTATATTAAAGAACATAAATACAAGATTTATCTCATCGATAATAGCCTGTCTTGCAGCCTCAACTCCTAGTGTCTAGTAAATGTCTTCTATATGATTCGAAGTAGTTTTTGTTCTATCAATTCCTTTTAGCTTTAAAACTCTGCCTAAATTAGTTCCAGTTGTCTCTAAGACAAACTCTCCATCTTTTGGCCCCTCTTTTACAACTCCTTAATCACTGTAAGTTTTTACTTCATTTTTTCTATAAGAGACTTTCTTGCAAAATCCTTTAATGGCAAGATCATATAGCAAAAACTACTCAATTTTTTTAATGTCAAAAAAGTCGAATTGAGATTTTCTAAGCATTCTTATTCTAATTACAATTGGGTCATCGGTCTCCAAAGACTCAATTATTTATAATGTATCTGGGAAGTAATCCTTTATTCATTAAATGACCTCTTTGAGACCAACTGCTTTTCAGTTCATTTATATGGGATCCAAAGTCAGTCTTAATACCCATGGAGAAACTTCAATATCTTCTTCAAGGAACAATAGTTCTTGATCTTCTTACACAACAGTCTCATTATTCTTAGGATCGAAATAGATTTCAGAGTTTCTTATTAGATGATTTAATGTTGTAAATTCCAAGTAAGAAATCATGTTGTGGGCAGCCTCAGAATCAAATCAATTACTTTTATCTAAATAAATAGTCATGTAAGCACCCTTTATATTCTTAGCAACATTAATAAGCTCTTATATTCTTGGCACACCTAAGGTGATGTTTTGGGAGCTAACACCTGCAAAGTGAAAAGTATTTAGAGTCATTTGCGTTAAGGTTTCTCCTAATGACTATGCTGCAATTGAGCCACACATTTCTCCAGGACTTATTAGGGATTTTATTAAGTCATTTTCAATTTGATGTATTACAAAGTCAAAGGCTCAGCTGTTGAGTTTGTGTTTAAGAATAACTTTTTTGCTTGAGAAATTGTACAATACAAAGGCTCAAAATAAGTACATTGCTCTATGATTGATTCTTTAGGAAAATATTTTAAGATCTTTAGCTTGATTGATATTAATAACTTCAAGTCTATTAAATAGCTCTGTCATTTTATCAATGACTGTTATTGGACTAAGATCAGTTACATTTGTTGGATCAACTTAATTCTTTGCCATGGAAATAATTCTGTTAATATTCACAGGTAGAATTCCAATTTCTTTTCCAGGCTCGAAAACCTCTCTTAATTTAGTTTGAATATCTAACAATGTTCTAAGCTCTTCATATAGAATAGCATGGCCTTGCTTGTTAGTCAATAAGTCCTCCATCGTCTATCTTGAAATTCTCTAGTTCCTATATAGCTTTTAAACAGACTCCTCAAATCCCATGTCATTGCTCTCAGCATCAAAATTAAAGAACAAATTCTCTTAAATAATTTGCTGCTTTGATTTTGTAAGAATATCAAATTTTTAGTTCTCTATATATTCTGCTGCTATTCCATCTTCTCCATAAATGAACTGAAGAATATTGCCTTAGGAGTCTCTTACTGTTTTATCATAAGAGACTACAACATCCTCAAGAGCCTTCACTAATCATCTTTAAATGTAACCAGTTTGGGATGTCTTTACGGCAGTATCAATAATACCTTCTCTGCCTCCCATAGTATGGAAGAAGAACTCCTCTGGTGTAAGACCCTTATAATAACTATTTGCAACAAAGCCTCAACTTTCTGGCCCAAAATCATTCTTCAAAAAACAAGGCAAAGATCTATTGTAAAATCCAAATGGAACTCTTTATCCTTCAACATTTTGCTATCCAACCAGACCTGAGATTTATGATATATTTATATTGTTTCCTTTAGAGCCACAAATAATCATGTTCTTAATGTGATTTTCTAAGCCTACATTTTCATTTAACAGTTTTCCTATTTGGGCTCAGCAGTCATTAAGAATTGAGTTTACTTTATTCTCAAATGATTAAATAATTGTTTTTCCAGGCTAGTGAATGATCAGTTTTTTATTCTCCTTCTATGTGTCTTAAAGTACTTTATAAAACTCTAATTTGGCTTGGATTCTTTTCTCTTCTATTTTGTTCATAAGCTCAACAGGAATAATTGTGTCTCCCATGGAAACAGTCCAGCTATAAGAGACCATCCAACAAATAATCATTTTTTGCGAAAATGTCAAAAATTATCAGGTGGCTTCTGGGCCAAAATCTATCCAAATAACACCAATTAATGAGCCTCATGTTGGACCAACAATTCCTTTGTTCAAAGTACCAACTAAAAGTTCTCCTTTCTTTATAATAGTACTGTTGTCTTTCTCATGAAAGTCTCCATCCTCACTTAGCTTTTGATAATTGAGCTTAGGAATTATCATAGATAGAATTTACTTTCCTGTCCACAATGGCTTTGGATAAATGATAGCTGGCTAAGGAATTCTTCCATCCCATTCATCCATTCTCATAAAAATGTCAAAAATTTCAGATTTTGTTAAGAAAGTGTCTCATAAAGTAAAAAGTCATATACCTAATAAAGAGTCTTAATTTAGACCCATTACAGGTCTGTTACTCTAAGGAGATATGATTTGCTTTGGCACACCCATTATATGCTTAACCTCAGTTATTGACTCTAAATTCTATGGCACGTGCATGTTCATTTCATCTCCATCAAAGTCTGCATTATAAGGAGTTGTAACAGCAAGATTTAATCTAAAAGTTTGTCCAGGTAAAACCTTGACTCTGTGGCCCATTAAAGACATTTTATGTAAAGATGGCTGTCTGTTAAACACCACCCAATCATCATTATTTAAATGTCTTTCAACTATGTCTCCATACTATAAGGTAGGCTTGGACTTGACAAAATTAAGATCAATTATTTCATTGTTATTAACTTTAGATATATAATACCTTGCTCCTGGCCATTCATCTCCTCTATTAACAAGCTCTCTTAGATTATCAATGTTTAGTTATGTCACTCTTTCTGGTATTGTTAATTCCTTTGCTATCTCATAAGGCACTCCAAGTTAATCAAGCTCTAAAGAAGGATCTGGAGATACAACTGTTCTTGATGAAAAATCAACTCTCTTTCCCATGAGGTTTCCTCTTAGTCTACCTTCTTTACCTTTAAGTCATTGGGAAATAGACTTTATTGGTCAGCCTCCTTTTTATTTGGCTTTTCCTTCAGAGTTATCCATTAAATAAGCTACATATTACTACAGTCTGGATATGATTTCATTTACTCATATTCATGTCTAGCCAGCCTCAATTTCTTTCTCAAGCTCTTTATTAGTACTCAGTATACTTTAGTAAAGATGTGTAAGATCATCTTCAGCTCAAGCAGAGGACGACATCTATATTGATGGTCATACACAAGGAGGCACCACAATAAGCTTTCTTATTATCATAAACTAAGGTCTTGAGTTCTAAGGATTCATACCTAATATATATATTGTCTCATCGGTAATCTCCTTTAATATATCATGGGCTTCACTTGCTCTGAGAATTCTTTTTGAATCCTCATCAGAATCTCCAAAATCATTGTCATTTTTTCAAATAAGAATATCATATTTTCTTTAGACATATTTTGGTTGTTTAAAATCACAACCAGGATCATCCTCAAAGCCACATCTTGTTGCATGATGTTTAGAAATTTCTGATAGTCTTTTTTCAGGGTTTTTGATTTATAAAATTTCTGGTAATTTTTCAGGGTCAATTAACAATTTTGAGCAATTGAAGCACACTGATTTTAGTACCTTGTATATAGTCTCTAAAAATTATGGATGATAAATTTGCTCTGCTAAAGAAATATGCCCAAAGTGTCCAGGACAAGTTCTCATGTCACCACAACATGTTTGGCATTGTAGGGTCCTCATTGTCACTCCCATTCGAGGATCATTGAGTCCTCCTTTAAGAGGTAGTCCTGTGCTCTTGTCGTATATAAGAAGTGATGATACTTCACATACTGATGACTTTAGAATATCTTATTCAGAATAAACTCCAAATTATACAGATTTTGTAACGTTAGTTTCCACGTTGCTTTAGCTGTTCAGAAACATTTATAAATTTATTAATAAAGATATAAATAAATATTTGGCTTAAAATTTTGGTCTTTTAAAATAAATACATTAAATTATTTTTAATATAAATTTAAAATCACGTTATAATGCTGAGTACTACTATATAAGATCTATTTGATAGTCCCTCCTAATACTGTGATAGACTAGGCTTACAATTTGAACAAGACAAAGATTTTATTACTATTTAAGAGTTTAAGTAGAGAAATTGATTTTGCAAACAGACACTAAGGATTTGTTTTATCTCTATTTTGATGTTGCTAAACTTTTCTTAGATGGTTTTGGCATATTTTGTTGTGGACTAAGAGCCAAGAAAACTTTAACGAATATATTCTTGTGCCTTTTATTTAGTCTTTATTATGATCAATGTTTGCTTTATAGACTATAATTATAATAACTTTAAAGAGCTTCTCAAAAACTCAAAATTAGTTTCAAAAAGTAGCCAAATTAAATAACAGGTTATTTTTAGTGTTAATATAATTGTTACATTTTACAGCCATGAGTTAATGAGTAAAAAATACTCTTATAATCTTAAGATAGCTTTGTTATTGTTGTAGTGTCTTTATCACTTGTTTATTTTTATATCTAATTAAATTGTTGCTTGGAGATCAAAGGAAGAGTTATCATTTAACTCACAAGGTAGCCAGCCCTTATGTTAATCACCGTCAAAATTATCAACAGATATAAGCTCTTAGTACTCACCTAAATCTCAGAGGAATTTTAACTAAAAATGTTTTAAGATTTATATTTAATATTAAAAAATTAAAAATTATTTATAAAAATTATTTATAAAAATTCTTGAATTTTTAGAAGCTCTTAAAATTTTTGTTCAACTTTATTAATAGAGTTTTCTATCTTTAAAATAGTGTTGTCTGTATGGTCTATTTCTCTTTCTATGTTGTCTATTGTTTTTATAATCGTGTTAAATTCCTATAAGCTTAATTGATTGTCATCATCCAAGTGTTAAATTCTTTCATATTTCTCTTAAATATTTAAATATTCTTAGCAAATCTTTTCATTCATGCTCATAAGAGTCTCAACTTAGTTGTTATGCTAAGCTATCTATTATGCTTATATTGATTATGTAATTTCATTTAATACATCACTCATATTCAATATTCAAATTAATTATATAAAAAAATTTCAACTTTTTATAAATGCCAAAAAAACAAAAATCAGGAAAATCAGATCTTGGTAATGCAATTATTAAGCAAAAGAACAGATGATTGTTAAAAACCAAACAACATTTATAGTAGTATGGAGAGCTTGATAATGAGCTGAATTTCAAATAAAAACTTCAAAGCATGACAGTCACAAACACAATAGGTGACTTTATATATGAGACCAAGCTTACAGAAAATCCAATGGAAATCATAGATAAAAATAGTATCTTTAACAATGATCATAAAATCATTATCAAAGAGAGCAAATAGTATCAAGGCATAACAGACTAAATTGAAAAAAGAAGACTCATGGATAAAATTCAGTTTGTTAAAATTCCTTGAAAACCTGACTGGCATGGCAAGACCCCTGAGGAACAACACAAAGATGAAAATGAGAACTATTTAAAATGGAAAAAAGAAATTTAAGATTTAGAAGAAAACAATCCTTAAATATGTTTGACTCCTTTTGAAAAGAATATTGAAGTATGGAGACAACTATGGAGAGTGCTAGAGTGAAGTCACACTGTTATTTAGATCATAGATGCTAGAGATCCTTACTTTTATAGAACAGAAGATCTTGAACTCTATGCAAACAGTCTCAATAAAAAAACTATGTTGCTTCTCAACAAAGCCGATCTGGTTCCAAGTATTGTAAGAGAAATGATCTCCAATGACTTAAATAGTAAGAAAATTGACCATATTTTCTATACTGCAAAAAGCTGCAAAAAAGATACAAAAGATAATCTCTTAAATACTAATAAGAATTCCTTTGATGTAAAATCAAGAGAAGAAATGATACAGATTCTTAATGATCTCAAAGAACAGTTTTTATTTGAAAAAAATATGCAAGAGAAAAGCACAAAAGAGATTTTCACACTAGGACTTGTTGGATTTCCAAATGTAGGAAAAAGCTCTATAATTAACAGTCTTTTTGGAGAGAAAAGAGTCGGTGTTGATTTCAAACCTGGTAAAACTAAAAATCTTCAAACCTTGTTCTTGTAGCCAGATCTTATTCTATGTGATTGTCCTGGTCTTGTTTTTCCATCTGTCTCCAGTTCAAAATCCGAAATGATTTGCAATGGAGTTTTGCCCATTAGTGCCATGACAGATGTACTTGAGCCCATAAAATACATCATCTTTAAATCAAGCCAAGAATTGATCTATAGAAAATATAAACTACCTTTGGACATTATTGATCTTCAAAAAGCCAATGATGAAAAGTATTCTTGAGTGGCAAGAGATATACTACAGGTCTATGCTGCCAGCTGAGGATTTATTACAGGAGGATCCTCAGTACCCGATGAATACAAAGCTGCTAAAATCCTTATTACAGATCTTATACTTGGTAATCTAGAGTACTTTTATTTGCCAGAGTAATTTGAGTCTAAAAGATAAGAAATTTTTTAGTAAATAATCAAAGAAAAATATCCATAATGGATAAGATTGTGACTAAAAAATACTGAAAACTCAGATTTGCAAATTTATGAAGAAAGTTTGAAAATCAAAGCCAATGAATAAGAATTTACTTAAAACATTATTAAAGAACAAGCTAATACTTTTGTATAGAGTATCAATGAGGATAAGTTAATGGAGCTTATTGAGGGCAAGAAAGTTGATGGCTTCAAGCTAAATAAGGACTAAAGAAGAAGTATTAAGTTTATGATATAGAACTAATAAACAGAGCAGAATATACTTTAGAAACTTTGAGAATTTCTAATACAAGATTAATAATACTTCAAAAGCAAAATAAAATAATAAATAAATTATATAATTACATTATGAGTTAAAATCCATTCTCTATCAACGGTTCTGAAATTGTGGCAATGAAAGGAAAGAATTGTATTGGAATTGCAACTGACACAAGATTAGGAAGCTAGCTACAAACTATATCTACTTAAACATAGAAGGTATTTAAAATGCAAGACAATATTATGCTTGGTTTGGCAGGCTTGGCTACAGACATATAAACTTTTTATAGAAAAATGAGACAAAAACTCAAGCTTTATTAGCTTAGGGAAGGTGTATAGATGAAACCAGAGACTTTTGCTAGACTTGTTGGTACTACTCTTTATGAGCACAGATGGGGTCCTTTTTTCTTAATGCCGTGTGTTATTGGATTGGATAATGGAAAGCCATTGCTTGTTAACTATGATAGCATTGGAACATACTCTGGAAATGAGGATTTTGTTTTTTAGGGAAGCAGCTCTATAAACATGGCATCTCTTTGTGAATCATTATATAAAGATGATATGGATGAACAGTAGTTGTTTGATGCTCTAAGCAACTGTATTCTAGGTGGAGTTGATACTGATATTTTAGCAGGCTGGGGAGTTATTGTTTATATTATGACTGCAAAAGGAATTGAAGCTAAGTATCTTAAGACAAAAATGATTTAAAAAATAATACTTATATATTTTTATTTAAATTCTATGTTGTTAAACAGATGTTGATTTTTACTAAGGAAATTTTTGAGTCTTTTTTGATAATTTTTTTAATTTGATTTATTTATGCAGAAGATCATAATTTTTGTTAGTTACTTTTTTAATGGTAATTCTTAAACAAAATCTGTGTATTTTTATATGGTTTAATTATTACTTGATAAATCCATGAGCAAGTTAATACTTTAGAAATCTATATCTTTGTACTTGTTATTATATACTGACTTTATTCTTATATCTCCTTTATTAAGATCCTCCTTGTCAAAAAGCTCCTTTAACAATGACTATATATGTAGTTAACAATAATCCTCATTAAACTAAATGCTAAACAAAAATGTATAAAATTTCTTTTAAAATAAATCTCAGTTAATTTTATTCTTTATTTTTTTATCAGGGATTAAATTTACCATTTATTACTATATGCTATCGTCAAGATTTAAGAATTCTTCAAAATTATTTATTTTTTCTTTTAAATTTATCAGGTAGTTGTGATTCAAGAACAAGTCTCTTTAATACACTTAAAAACTAACAGCATCTTTTCACAAATAAACATCTTCAAACATATTGAATCTTGTTTGAAGAAATTTATCCCATATAACTAAACCAGATTCTTTAAGACAAACATCAATTTTGCCTTGATTATTTATAACACTGCAAATTTTATTGAAGTCATTTATTTAGAAAAAGGGTTTATCAAAATAATAATATCCATCTCAATTTATATAATCAAATCTGTCGAAATCAATACCAAACTTTTTGTTGGAAATAAAATCATATATTGGCTGATTAATTTTCTTGCCTCCATTTTCAAGAATAGTTTCTAAAATCTCAACATCATTATATGGTAGATTAAGTTCTTAGAAAATTCAATTTATTATTTTAATTGAGATTTTTTCATGAGAGTAATTTTTAATGTCAAGCAGAGGGACTATATCTTATTCAAGAGTATGACTAAAGGGGCCATGGCCAACATCATGGCACAAAGCATAGAAACATAACTACTCTTTTAATAGAGAATATTTTTCATTTTTTAGAGCTTTTTAACTATCTAGAATTTATTGGGCGAGCTAGCAGGTTCCAACAGAGTGGTTAAATCTATTGAGTGTGTTTGGTAAATTTTCAAATTTCCAAATGTCTCCTGTTTGACTTATGTTTCTTAGTCTTTATAAATACTGAGTATTAATTGTTTTAAAAATATTGCTTTTGAATTAGTCTTAAATATTATATAGTGTCTCCTAATTGTAGTTGAAAATCATTTTATATATATAATTTTATAAAGGTTTTTATTAAATGGAATTTGTGAATAGACATAAAGAAAAAGAATTAGAAATCATATTGAAAATTTAAGAGAATTTTTAGAAGCAAAAATATAGTTAGAAGATAATAGATAAGTTATTATAAGTTAATTAAGATATTATTGGATAGAAATAAGATTTATAATGAGTATTTTTATAAAGATTTGACTGAATAGATTTTATGAAGAAATAATTAGATATTGATATTAATTTAGAAGAAGAAATTGATATACCGCAAAATAAAGACCAAAATATAAATAAACCAATATCTAATTATGATAGTATGAATACAAATAAATAAATATAACTTACTCATTTAAATCAGTTCTTAAATACTAGTTATTTAATAAATAAAAAAGTAAATAGCAATAGCCTTATTTAACCTAACATAAATACAAATAAATAAGAAAACTTTTAATATCTTCAACCTTTTCTATATTAAACAAACAGCCTATCCTAATAATAATTATAATATCTATAATATATTTCTTTAATAAAAAAATTATACGTTTTAAATTTATATATAATGAGTGTTTTTGAAGACTCTTTTTAAAACGATTTTGATGTTTCTTTAATGGCTTCGAATTTACAAAAAACAGAGACAATAATTACAGATGATTATATGCTTGTTTAAAGAACAGAATTTCAATCAAAATCATCAGTATAATCTACAACATAGAATAACAATCAATAAAAACAACAACAGAATATTGATAATTATTTACGAAGCATAATCATCAAGTAAAAAATGACTCATACCGAAAGTTCTGCAAAAAATGAAAATTTGTAAAAAAATCAAAAATAAGAAGAAAAATAAATAGTTAATAAAATTCCATAAGCAAAAATTTAGAACATTTAGCTTAGAGAACTTGAATAAAGTACTTTAGATACTAAATAAAAAATTCTAAAGGCAAAAGAAAAGCTAGATTGTTTAAAAAATTAAAGTCTAATTCAAAATGTTTTGTTAAAAAAAAAGGAAGAATGAAACTCTCTAATAAATAGACCTGTTAATGTGAGGATAAATATAATAGAAAAGGAAATTGAAAACAATAATAAAATTATAATTAATCTTTAAAATGATAAATAGAATATAGTAAATTATTAACAGAAAATTGATCATGAAAACTCCTTATATAAATTACAAATGCTTCAGTAAGAATTATAAGGCTAAATAAAAACCAAAAAACAACTAATTATTAAGGAACAATTAGCTAAGTTTAAAATAGAAAAATAATTAATATTATCTTAAAGCTAGAATGTAAATCTTAATCAAGCATGATAGAAAAATATCCTGCAAGAAATTATTTGTTTAAAATAAAAAATAAATTCAGAACAAGAAACTTTAAATAAAAATCAAAACTAATTTAACATCTTGATGGATAAAAACAAGAAAATTGATTAAGAAATTAATATTCTAAGTTAATAACAATTACATCAAACCAATCAAGCGTTATTAAATTAATACAAAGTTTTAAATGGTGTTTAAAATAAATGGAAAAATTATATAGATAAAACAGAAAATAATTATAAATAAAAAATTTAACAAGTTTCAAAAGAAAATTTTGATTATTAATAAAAAATCAAATAAATAATAATAGAACTTGATACTTGATAAATTTTAAAATTTGAGGATATTTAAAGCCAAAAAAGGTACAAAGATTTACTCTACTTATTAAATCTAGACTTTAATTCAGAGTTGTAACTTGAATAAAAAATTAATGAAATTTAAAGCAAATTAATAAAAGCTAATACTATACCTGTTGACAATCCATCTTAATAAACTCAAAAAATAAATAGAACTAAAAGACTTCCAAAAATTTAAGTTTAATTGTTATAATAGCATTAGGAAATATGAAGTGAAAATATATTACCAATAAATGATTAAAGAATTTTAAAAGAATAATTATAAAAAGATCAAAGCTTAAAAGAGGTAGAATAATAACAAACAGTTAAGCAGTAACAATTATAATCTTTACAACAATCATTTGATAATCTTGATAGCATTTTCCAAAATCAAGAAATAAACAAGAAAAATAAATCATAGATAAATACTCAAGTATAAGAAAACATCAAAATACAGTCAAATATTTAATCCTCAGCATAAAACAGCTTTATTATATAGGACGACTAAACTAATAAATCCAAATAGCAACATACATTACCCAATGACTTCGATTTTCTTTAATATATTTTTCTAATAAACAATTTTCAAAATTATTTTGATTTTCAATTTAAAATTAAATAACAAAAATTATAATGTTAAATAAATTTTAATAACGTCCTGGAAAAAAAAACAAATCCATTTAAGAGGTAAATTAATCAGGACCAACTTAAAGAACTCAAAAAAGCATTTGATTTATTTGACACAGAAAATACCGGATTTATTGACTGAATTCAACTTAAAATAATTCTCAAAGCCATGAATTTTTAAGTCTCTAAAGAAGAGCTCAATAAAATAATGGACCAATATGATCTAGAACAAACTGGCGAAATCGCTTACAGAGACTATATTGAGATCATGAATAAGAAATTTGCTGATTGAGACCCCATTGAAGAGATCAAATACGCTTTTAAGCTTTTTGTTGCAGATGATCCTTCAGGAATGATAACTGTATGAGCATTAAGAAAAATTGCTTGAGAATTAAATGAGAATGTTAGTGAGGAGGATCTCAACTAAATGATAGAAGCCTTTGATAAGGACTAAGATGGCATGAGTAATATAAAAAGTAAATGAGTAAGAGTTTATTTAAATAATGACAGGAGAAATATTTTAATTAATATAACTGTTATATTGAGAACATGTTTTATTCGATGATGTGGCCGAGTGGTCTAAGGCGCTAGATTAAGGCTCTAGTCCGAAAGGGCGAGGGTTCAAATCCCTCCGTCATCATTTTTAGCTTATGCTTTATATTTTATAATTTATAATTTTGAAAGGTTTTTTAAGAAGATTGAAAAATAGATTGAAATTTATTTCAAAATATTCTAGCAAAAGTCAAAATTTTTGTTAAATTTAAGCAATATTAATTTTTTTATTATATATTTAACAAAATGCGTGTTTCAATAAACAAGTATTTTATATTTTTATTTATGATGTATTTGTTAACAATAAAAGCTTTCTGAGAATTACTTGTTGTTATAATGATAATTGCTTTAGATAAAATTACTCAGCATTTAAGAAAGAAAAAATACTATGCCAAATAATCAATCAAAATTAGATCTCACTAAGACTATATAGAAAAGGGTTAAAATAGGCTAAATATGTTTGTTCTTGAGTCACAAATGAATAACTTATGAATTTTTTAGAAAATTATTTAGAAATAAAACCTAATGATTCAAAAGTTAGAAGGTAATTTTTAGTTTATTATTCCAAGTGAAAATGATGAGAAAAAGCTTTATAAATCTGCTTAGAAAATTAACTTAAAAAAAGAAGATGTAAAACTTATTTGAAACTAATTATGTAATATGGCATCGTTGAAATATAATATAAAAAAGTTTGTTAAGGAAAACAAGAATGAAAATAATTAATTATATTCCTAGCAGATTTAAATCAAACATTTTTTTAGCAAGTTTTAAACTCTATTAGATTAGTAATAAAATAATGCTCCATAAATATGCTATATTAAAAACATGATAATAATATTAGAAATATAATAGTCTGGTCTTTCAAGTAAAACCAAAGAAATTGTAGTTGAGCTTTTTAGGATACTAGAATATATAAATAAATGTAAAGATAAAATTTGAAACACTTACTCAATAAATTAATATTTTAAAGAATATCTAAAGCAACAAGAATAAAAATTATAAATAGCAATTAATAATCTTTAAGACACGATTTAAGCCAAATAAAATCATATTGTGGTCTAGAACTATCTCAACGATACTGTTTAAATTGATAATGAGTTTATTTAGTAATACTAAATTTACTGTGATAATATAATAAGTAAATATAACTGGTCTCATTTTGTTGTAAATAATAAAAAAAGTTTAATAGATAATACCGGAAACATAATTAAACACAATCTTCAACTATTGTTACAGGTTTGGGAAAAGGATCCTTTTTTTAATGTAAGATAAAAAGAAGAAAATTACTAAAACTATTTAACAAGCCTTAAATAAAGTTCAAGTTGATCTTATTAAATAAATTTCTTTAGAGAATTTTCACTTGCATACAAAAGAGCTTAATATTTCTTAAGTTAAAGTAATAAAATAAAATCCAATTACATAATCTAGTACTTTGTAATTTTTTGTTGAATTTATTGGAAATATTTCTCTAGGTTTTAACATAGTTTTAAATGTATAAAATATTGTTATAAAATCTTTAGAATTACAAATCAAAGTCTAAGTCTTTGGTATAAAAAGCTTGATGCTTTTAAATACCAATAAGTAGCAAAACTAAACATCAAAATTTTCTTTACTAGGATATCCAATATTGGACTTCTTAATAACCCCAATTTATAAGTAAAAATATATTGATATTAACTTATAGTCATTGATTGACTTTGAAATTATTAAGAGACTATTGCTAAAGCTTATGTTTGAGGAGCTTATATACCCAAAATTTATAGTTTTTTCAGAAATGAACAAAATTTAAATAAATTATAATATTTATAAATTAATAATTTTTGTAATTTAAAACTTTTAATGGAGACTAGAACATACATATCAATAACAGGTTCGCTTTCATTTATTTTGTTTTTTTTCTTTGTTCTAGCATTGTCTGTAAAAAAGAGAAAATAGAGAATATAAAAAGAATAAAGAGAGAGAGAATAAATTTAGCAATAAGAAATTATGATAGCTTAGGCTTATATACCCCAACCTTAAGTTTATGAAAATTAATAAATGACTTATCAATAAAATGATTAGTTTCAAAATTAGTATTATAACCAACCATAATAATAATATAAATATGCAGACAAAAACTTTCAGATACCAGTATAGTAATAATTTCAAGGGCAATTGCCAGTAGCATAATAGTAAACACAATAAAATGATTACCCAATAATTGTATAGCCAAATTAAATAAAAGTTTAAGAGCAAATATAAGTATATGAAATAGATATCAACAATGTTAGTGAATACAAATCTAAACAAAATTAATAACAATTTTTTATTTCTATTTAATTTTTATTTGACCATACAAATCCATTTTAACATGATAAGTATTTAAAATTTTGTTAAATTAAAATTATAAAATTAATTATAATAAGCTCTAAATTTAATCTATAAAAGACCAAAATTAATACATTCTAATTTATTATAATCTAAATGGGACATTCAGATTTTACTTAGATAGACTTAGACAACCTTGCAACTTTTGATTCATTTGTTGATAGCTATAAAAATTTACAAAAAAACAACTCTGATAAATATTAATAAGATAAAGAAACCTCGTAAACCAAAACACAGATTTTTATTCAAAAAATGATTAATAAAATCTAAGAAATAAATAAACAATTTTATGATTAGATTTAAAGTTAGCCAAATAATATTTGAAAAAATTAAGAAATAATTAATTATATCAAGAAAGCCAAAAGCAAGAATCTTGACTATGATAAAAGCTATTTGAATACTATGAATATATTTGAGCAGAGAAAAGAATAATTGTATTAGCAGTGGACAAAGAAACTTATGGTAAATGAAAAACATGAAATAATATGTGTTGATTAAGAAAAAGGTAAAACTAATAAATCTAACAAGCAACCATTTATAGCATTGTAAAAAATGTTTTATTTGTAAATGTATAAAGTTTTTGATGTGTATTGTAAAAGTGGTCATTGATTAAATTCGAGTTTTGTTCATAGTTATTTTATATATACAATTCATCTTTTGAATCGAATATTTATTGTAAGCAACGATTTTGCAATTTACATAGCAAACAGACAATATGTTATTGTTGATTTTCAAGCAATTAGAAAATAATTTCAATCACTGAAAGTTATTTATTAATATTTGATTAATATTTGATATTTTTATAAATTATTAAGTTTAAACTAATTTTTTTCTTTTTGGAAGTGAAAGTTTTCCATTGTTTTTCCTTAATGATCGTTAACAGATTAGAACTTTTATAAATTTAATCCCAATATTATAAAATTTATTTTTATTAGAAAAAGATGTTCTTTTAAAATTCTTATAACTTGAATTGATTATTATAAAGGCTCTACCTATAATATAAATTCTTATTTTGTTATAAATTGTTTTATTATTTTTCTGGTCTTTAAAAATATTTATAAAAATCAATAAATTTCTGAGAAATCTAAAAATATATAAAATAAAATAATTAAAACCAATTTATTTTTACAATAAATATGAAGGATTTTCTAGAACTAGATTATGATAACAATCATGAAAACTTTAATCTGGCTTAACATCTAGAATATGGAGCCATTAATGATGATCATACACTTTAGTATCTAAGGTTCAAAAACCCTATAAATATAAGTCATAATATTTCATGAAACAGATTTGATTCTATTGACAATATTTTTCAATAAAAAGAACCTTTTTTATTGTCAATTAATAATCTTCCAGATTTCCATGTGAATAATTCTAAAAATGAAGAGGCAACAAATCTTCCCTCAATTCAAAGTCAGCAATTTGACTTTACAAATTTTTGAACAGATTATTTGCCAGACTCTAATAAAATTCTTGGACTTGAGAACTAAACTAAGCATAATTAGTTGAAATCTATTAATGATGATCATTTGCTTATAGATTTTACTTCTGAGATTGATTTTGGCAACTATGAAGAAAAGAAAGAACAAGATCTATAATCAACTCATGAGGTAGTTAATTATGAAAATTAAAATGAGAATTCAAAAGCTTTAAAAGGAAGTCTACAATGTAATAAGAAGCCTGATAAATAAAAAACATATTCTAAAAAGCACATAACAATTTTTCAGATGTATTAAAATAGCAAACTTAAACCTAAGATATAAAAAACTAAGAAATACTGGGAGAAATAAACATTATCAATTCCAAATGTGTTTTGACTTGTGAGAGCTGTCTTGAATAATAAAGAATAATTATTTGAGTACTAGGATTTGTCTCATAAAGAAGTGCTAATTTAACAAGTTGGGAATAAAGAAATAGAATGAAACTATGAAAATCATTAAAGTAAAGACTCTATGATATATAAGACAAATTTTTTTAACTAATTTTTTCTATAAATGATTTAGTATTATATTTTGAAGATTAGAGAAGTTCGATAATAGATATTTATGAATTATTTTTCTTAATCTTAAGTTCAACATTATCTAAAGCTATTAAC
>ERZ724506.361-NODE-361-length-16254-cov-5.844250_pt1 | contig 16254 bp, 8 predicted proteins | sample MGYA00376039_ERZ724506 | MGnify/ENA primary metagenome ERZ724506 (study PRJEB28724, sample SAMN07190887) | wastewater metagenome | isolation source: effluent of sewage treatment plant in Hong Hong | place: USA: Christiansburg, Virginia | collected 2016-03-01 ... | reverse complement strand
ACAACGAACTGCTGGTGAAGAACAACTTCAAGTTCAACATCATCCTCTCGAGAGCCTACTGTCATTTCGATACTGCGAACGTGGAGAATATATAACTGATCGGCGAAGATAATGACGAAGGAGAATTCGATAGAGTTGAGTTTTACCAAATGATCCTAGAGTGATGATGAAAATTCCATGAATAATTTATTATCTATAAAAATTGGTAAAATTTAAATTCGAAATACATAATTAATTGAATTATAATTAGTTGATAAAACTGAAATGAATGAACCGCAAGAGTTAATATTTGAATAAAGAGAAGTGATATGGGCAAAAATCAGAGGCTATCCTTGGTGGCCTGCCTATGTAAACCAATATTTATATAGGTGAGTACTGTGCATTCAGCCCACAACCCCAATGACTATTAATATACAGTAATATTTTTTGGCGATAATACAAAGTAAGTTGTTATAGAAAGTCAGTTCACGGTTAGGGCCTTCTAAACTGCGCCGATTTCATGATAATTACCGATAATTTTATCCTAAAGCGAAGACGAACAAAAAACTAAAACAATCGATTTAAAGAGCAGAATAACGATTAGGCTAAAATGACTAAAATATTGAGATATACCAAAAACATCGAATTGATCTCTTTTCGAAAAAGAAAAAAGGAACGATTTCTGAGTCAAGATTAAGTTCTTCGTAAAAGGTTGATATGGAAGCTCCAGAATTAGGTACTTTAATTATCACACAGTCAAGTATAAGACAGAAGATATCCCCAGGAATCGACGGGTAAAGAGTAAGAAAAAAGAGAGTTAAATATACTATTAATAATCATCGCATGGCCGGCAGTACTCTGATCATTAAAATCATCAGAAATAAAAACTTAATTCCAAAATGACTCCGGTTTAGAATAGACGTAGGAGAAGCTAAAATATTCCGATATAAAAATAGAGCCCAAACAAAAACAATAAATTAAATCTATAAAAATAATAAATTCCGTAGATAAGAAGCAAAAGAATAACAAGGAAAGCAAGGTAGTCTGAAGTATCACCATAGAAAGAAGAGGAAATAAGCAAACTTAAAAGTAAAAATAATAGTAAATAAAAAGTATTATAATCTTCATCTTCATAAAAAATAGAAAAATAAAACAATGAGGAAGAAGAGTTATCATAATAAGTTTAGAAAAACAAAAAAGCAGTGACTTAGAATAGAGGAAGAAAACGTGGCAGGAAAGGTAGACCACCAAAAACTATCATTCATTAACCAAAAGCTTAATTAGAATAAATTCCAAATTAGAATTCTTATTAATCTTAGCCTATTCAATAAGTGTTGCCAGCCAGGAGAGGTCGCAAAAAAAGGATCCCTGTAACTCGTTTTATTACCCAGCCAGAGGATGAAAATAAAGATAGTATTTAATAGGGAAGCCTCACTCAATAGGAAGCTACGAAAATTCTTTACAATTTACAGAATCGAAAATAATTATCAAGAATTCTTTTGTAAATGCAGATAAATACAACAAATGTGAAACAAATTCTCGATCTTGGCGTTTCACCAGCCCTACAATAAGGTCGTATCACACCCATCATTCAACTGTTACTTAACACCTTAAAAGCAACCCTTCTGCACAAGTACTTCCCTGACAACAATAAACACCGTAGAAAATACGAAAAAATAATAAAGTAGAAAAAGAAGGCAGTGTTACATTCAGAAGAATCAGAAAATTATAATATTTAGCAAAACAGTGATGCATATATTATGAACAAATAAGATGAGGATGAATAAAAAGCTGATGATGAATAAGTTCCCAAATAAAAACAAGTTGGAAGAGGAAGAAAACAAAAATAAGATAAATAAAATAGCAAATAAGGTATCAATATGAAAGAGTATAAGAGTGAGGCGAACTAAGATAGTATCCAAAAGATGAAATAAATCAGAAAGAAGGTTGTGGAAAAGTTATAGAAAATGATCCAAAAGTCAGGATTAAGAGATAGTATCAAAAATTATGCTCATATTATCGAGAAGACCTTTCAGGAAGCTGCTGACTTTAAATTTTAATCCTACAAAAGCATCGCTAAGAGGAGAATGAGAAATTTTAAAACCAGATTAGCTGAACTTTCTGAGAATATGGCAAGTTCATCAGAAGTAAAAGACTATATCTCATCAGTACTTTAAAACTATTAAACTGAGAATAAAATGACAGGGAACCTTGAGAAATCTCACATAAAAGGCTGATTGTATATGGAACTTCAGAAATTGAGTTTTAATTATTAAAAATCATAGATTTTGAAAAATAATAAGTTTTTCACATTTTATTATCGGACCGTATGCTTGGGTTGGTCATAAATTAATTCTTTTCGTTATTTTAGTCTGAGTTTTTCTTATGTACAAATTTGGCCCATCTTTCAGGATTGTCAATGACTTTTTATATATAATTAAAGGCTTTATAGTCAATGACATAATCATTCAGAACATTCTATTTACGATCGCCAATTTAATTTTAAAAGTTTTTGATTAATTCTATCATCGTATTCTTCTTATATAAGTCCAAATTTTTATTGTTAAAAATTGATTGGACCTTTAAATTCTTAAACTAATGCATTTCATTAAAGTTTTAACTCATTCTTTTAGATTTTTAATTTGATTCTGTTTGAAAGAAATTAGTTTTTTGAGTTGTTCTCCAAGTAGACTTCATTAAATTCTTGCTGCGAGAGGTAGGTTGCAGTGACAGAGAAGTGGAGCTCATTTTAATTAAAGGCATTGATTTGATGAACTTGGACTGGTTAGACTTTCTAAATAGTTTTTACTCTCTTGATGTTTACTATTTTTTGGGCTTAACAAACACTTTTACACTTTTTTAATCATTTCTTTTGATTAATATATTAACAAGCGCAGGTCCATTTTTGGTGGGCCAATCTTTATTAGATTTGGGTAGCAATTTTTAAGATCTTTTCGTTAGAATGTTGAGCAATTGATAATTACTATTAGATTTATTAATTTGAGTGGGATGCAAGTCCATTAAATAATATTAATATAATTTACAATAATGATTGAAGAATAATAAAAAATAATGAAAATAAAAAATCCTGTCAATACAAAATCAAGTATTTGACATAGTAGGGAGCATAATTTTACCACTTGTTTTTATCCTCTTTAATATTTCCCTTCGCCAACTCCTCCGATTTCTATTTCTATTTTTATTTCTATTTCTCTTTACTAATCTATTTATGATTTTATTTTCTCTATTTTTATTTGTGTGTTTGCTTTGAGTTCGCGGTCTATTCCTTCTTTGGGTTTTATACTAGAGGTGTATATGTATTTTTGGACTACTCTCCTTACTTTTCTTTCCCCTTTTATATTTATTTACTCTACTAGACACTTTGTTTATCATCTTCTTCCTCTGTTTTTTGTTGCTTCTTTGATTTTATTTATTTTATCTTGTTATTCAATAAATTTAAGTTAATTCCTAGTCCGTTTGCGATTATCATCTCTTTTTAGCTGATTACTCGCGCTCCATTCTATTTTGGTTTATTATCTTCTAATGTTTAGGGCTAGTTTTTTACTTCGACAACACTACTAGGATTGGCGCTGAGAGTGGACATGTATTTCTATTTACTATCTTTTAATTGTCGAACAAACTCTAGTTACTTAATCTTCAAACTCCTGTTCTCGGTGTAATTGGTTGAAACTAGCAATCCGGAATATTTATCGTAGATTTTAACAGATTTCTCATCTAATTACTGAGTAAACAGAAGCATCAACTTCTATCTATAGCACAAATCTGAAACACTCGTCTATTTAATATTGATTATCTATTCCTTAATCAAGGGTAAGAGACTTTCTTCTTATTATTTGGTCTCTTTGCTTTATTATAATGCTTTAAATTTTTATATCAGAAGCGTAATTTTATTTTTTATCAACCCGTTGAATTTCTCCTCATTTTTATTTAATGCTTTCTAGATAAACAAATATTTACAAGAAGGGTGAGGATTGTGGAGAATTTGGGGATTTTAATATTTTTGAATCGACTATTATTGCTGAGTGCGATTATAAAATCGTAATAAATCAGAACTTGCAGCGAAGACTATATAAATATATTCGTACATATTTTTCGCGATCGATTGCAGGAGCTAGTTTTATAAAATCTTAGAATTTATTATACATCTAGTCGATTTGAAAATCCATAGTTGGCTTGTTATTTTGAGGCTAGTTATAAGAGTAAGGGTCTTGCTACTCATCCAAGTTCATTCTCTCACTCACTTTTAGTAAGTATAATAAGCAGTTGCTGGTGAGAATTTCCGATTTATTGGATAGCGCCCCTTCAATCATAAAGTTGATAACCTATTTATTGACTAGTGGCTGAGTGACTATCTTTATTTCATCTTGCTCTTAATTTCGATGTCTATTTTTATCAAATACTTCGTCAATAAACTAGACATAGACATTGAAGTTACTTTCATTAATTTTCCCTATTATTTATTTTATTATCATATTTACAATCTAGGTCTTCAAATCCCTGTACTTTTTATCCTAGCCTTCGTTGATAAACTTCACGATAGAGTACGCAACACTGGGATAGTTTGTAAGCTCAATCATTCTCTTCAATATTTCAGGTCTTTATTTATAAAACTGGTAGAGATGTTCGGCTTTAACTCGGATGACTGTGTTGAGTACTTTTATCATGTAGTTTATACAGTTTTCGTCAGGCTATTTTTCTTATACATATGAGAGTAGATCAATTAAAAACATGTATTTTTTGAAGAACTCATCTTCTTATCTATTTTACTTTGAGGGAGTTCGATCAGCGATCACTAATTCCCCTGTGGTCTCATTTGATACTATTTATTAGATGACTTCATCTTAGCTTTCAGAGTAGCATCGAATACGAGAAGATGTCTACTCGATGACGAAAAGCTCAGCGAGTGCGTCATTATCACAGGTGAGAATATCACTAGCAACATGAGCAACTTTGCGCATGTCAAGATTTTCGTTTTTATGCATTGGGGTTTTTATTCCCATTGAGATCATTATTTTCGTAAAATCTTAGTTTCGTTTGCAGAAATCTATGAATATTTGTATTTTGTATTTGATTTGATTTAAGATGTCAGGATGCTGAAAAAGCTCAGGAACACTCACGTCCGGCTAGGAGAGAAGTTAATTCAAACTCATATTGTGAAATAAAGACAAGATTATATAATTTGATGGACAATAATAATGTTTTTATTATATTAAGCAGGAAAAATAAACTTATATCTAGATAAAACTACTCCTTTTAAGATCCTCTCAAATGTTTACAAGATATGTCGATTTTTCTCGCTTCTTCTGAGTTATTTTGAAATTTATATTTGTTTTACTTCCTATTCCCGTCCCTAAAATATTCGTTAGTTTTTACGGTCTCCTCTACCCCAGCTGATAACACATCAGATATTTTCCCTTCTCTGATTATTTCCTTCTGTATATCTTGTTCACTCCTCGTTCTTGAGGATAAATTGCACTTTCTTCCAACTTATTTTAAGTTTGCCATTTTTTTTGCCCAAACTTAAAAAACATATTGGATACTCTAGGTTTAACGATATTTTATTTATTTTATTTTGTGTGCTCTAAACTCATCACTTACGAGCACCTTTAATTCCTTTAAGTTAAATTTTAGTTAAAACTAGTCTTTGAGATATTTTTGGAATTAGCCCAGGCTTAGGAAGTTTTCTGAAATCTATGTCTTTTAGGTCTTATTATATCAAAATATGGGTGTTTCAGAGCCTCAGCTGCACTGATTCTTATATCAGGGTCTAAATTTAACATTTTTTATAGTAAATCGATACCCTTATCTGCTATTTTTACTTTATATCTAGAAAAATTCTATTATTTTCGAAAGGAAGGGGGAAGGATCATATTTTTGTAGACTGGATTTCTCTAGAATTATACTTTTAAATTATCTGGGAGTTAACCCAATCTTCCTAAAATTTGACTGAGTTGATCTAGCTCATTTGCTCCTGGAAATAATGGTTGAGTATCAGATAGTTAAGCCATTATACAGCCAACAGCCCAAATGTCGATAGCTGTGCCATACCTTGCTCCAACTAATAATTAAGGAGGACGATACCATCGAGTTGCCACATAATCGGTCATTTCGTCTTGAATGATTTTAGCGAATCCCATATCACAAATTTTTAACACGCCTTAGCTATTAACGAGAAGGTTTTAGGGCTTGATATCTCGATGTACAAAGTTAAGAGAGTGCATGTACTCCAATCCTTCTAGTACTTGATAGATATATTTGGCAATTACTTTATTGGGCAGGCCCGTTGGATTTTTCTACAGGACCTCGAGTAGATTATTATCAAGATACTAGAATACGAGATGGACTAGACCTTTCTTTTTAAATGCTTATTTAAGTTAGACAATATTTTTATGACGAAGTGATTTAAGCACTTTAATTTCTCGAACAGTAGTTTTTTTAATCAGCTCATCATCGTCAGTCTATTTAAATTTCTTGATGGCGACACAAACTCCATTATCCTTGCGCTTTGCCTTGAGTACAACCCCGTAAGCTCCCTATCCAATCAAATCAACGACTTAATAATTATTCATAGTTTTTGAATTCTTATTATTTAAGAAGTTTTTTCTCACAATCTATATCTATATATATGGAAAATAGAAATTTATTCTTTACAAAACATAATTTAACTATTATAATAGAAGTGTATTTTAATCTGCATCTCTTTTTTATATCGCTCTTATTTCAATTTAATTTTTCTCTATTCTATATCCTTAATTAATATATTCTTATCAATCAACTCGTGTAAAAAGTATTTCAATTATAAAAAAAACATAGTAAGTCATCTTCTTTTCTTGCCAGAAGAGTTAGGCCGGCAAAGATAACTGCTCGTATTGGGATCTGAAAAGACAATTGTTGAGGTAAGAGAAGATTTTGGAAAATATATAAGCTCCTTATTTTTAGAATGTTAGTCGAATTTCTGAGCTATTCCTTTGTAGATAACAGCATTTCGATAATCCTTATCAGTATTTTTGTAGGGGACAACTCGACATTTGGCTTCAGAAAGCTTTCTCTCCATCCGATAGTTTTATTTCTGAATTTATTATTTTTTCCGTGACTCATATCTCGAGTTCATATGAATTTACAGGGGCTATTGTTTCAATTTCGCATATACTTAATTCCCTTCGCTTTTTGTGGAGATATAGGACCTGTTGGTGGGATGAGTTGTAGTCTTGATAGTCCTGGAATAACCTAAATCTCGATAATTGACCTAAATATTAGAGTCTACTAATCCTTTGATACTCTTTTTATTTTTGTTATGAGCTAGCTGGTTCTGCATGCACATGTATTTATAAGTCCGGTTGAATGGACTGTAGGGCACTGATTTCATTTAACTCTTCTTTATCTTTTATTTATATTTTTAATATATATTAATAAATGGAAGTTTATTAATAAGTTTAAGTAATAAATTTTTTATTTTCACTTCATATTACATTTTAATCAATCAAATTATTATCATAATGAGAAAAATCATAACCAATAGAAATGCCGTTATGACTAAAATAGAACTGGAATATTTCTGGAGTTGTTCTTTGGAGTGAAAAGGGAGAAAGTAAGAAATGGGTGAGAAAAAGTTTGATTACTGGCGCAAATATTTAATAAATATTAAAAATATAAATAAGCATAGACACTTAATTAAGTTTATTTTATGCACACATCTGAGTATCTAAGTCCTGTTCGAAAATCGAAATCAGTTGCCAGCTCCATTCAATAGAATTAATCCTTAGACAGCTTCCTCAGGAAAAAGGCTGAAGAGTACTTCTTTAAACTTGCCAATCAAGAAATTACCTAATAATAAATGAAAGTTTAATTCTCCAAAGATATTCTGACTATGTTTTTGACCTCAGTTCCGGCCAACATTGTCGAGCACAAGCACATTCATTAAATGTAACAGCATTTGCAATAAAACATGACTTTTTTGAAGACCCTTTACCCTGAGCCCAAGACCTCTATCATTAATCGGCATTTGTTTGAAGGCCTTAAATAATTTGATTCCACTGAAAAGGTCTAATTCGATTTTTTAGCTAATTTAGATTTCAGATATGAAATAAAAAATCAAGAATCTCCAAGAACTGATATTTTGAGTTAAACGTAAAGCTTACTCAATAGCTTAATCACAAGCTCGGAAAAAACTTTAAATTAATTCACTAATTTGTTGATGGTGGAAATTCCTGATAAGTTAACCTCAGATAGTAAAGCCAAGTATGAAGCCTTGATGAAACAGCCATCTAAATTTGATCTCGAGACAGACGTAACAAAAACAAGTCGATACAATAGGGACTTAGTCAGCTAAAAGCTATATTTTCCATCCCTTGATTTATTTAAAGTGGTTTACGAATGGACACAAAACTTATAGTAAATTCTCGAGGAACCTGAAAAATACTTGACATCAAAAACATAGTACTTAAAAATATTGAATAATATAAATCGGCCAAGGATAATACACAAGAATAAAAAATAAGCCAGAATTTTTAATCATTTTCCTTCATTAGCAACCACGAACAATCGAAAGAGCTTACCCATAGGATCTGATATTTTTTAATCTTAAAATAGTACTACAGTATCTGAACCATCATTTTTGAAGCGAATGTGGAATACAGTAACCCAACTTTGTAATGGATCAAGAGATTTGAACCAATAAAATTAGCTATAAAAAATTGATTTTAAGTTTTAACCCATGTAGGAATCAACTTTTAAGCATGATCTGAACGAGCCAACAATCTAAAATGTAGAAAGATTTTCCAATTTAGAATTCAAAAAATCAGGTTACATGCTTAAGAATTATATTGAATCACTTGGGGAGCTGTCGGATGAAGTGAAATATAAAAAATTTTGTGATGAACAGTTAGAATTTTTGAGAAAAGGGTATATTCAAACTATAAGGGTGGTGGACAAAAATAAGATAAAGCAAAAATATACGATTGAAGAGAAAAAAGTATATAGCTTTTGCCAAAACACTTATTTTTTCATGGAAGAAATTATTATAGAAAGATTTATTAAACTAATCCAAGCATTCTTAAAATTCAGAGAGAAGAGCTAAAGCTAGTATCAAAAAGCTATGGTCTTTCGGGATGTTGATTTGGTTAAATTTAACTAAAAAAATGTGATTTCTGCATTTATTGTGGCCGATGATAAACTCATAAATGACATTTTGAATGCCCTCAACGAATTGGCAACAAAGAGGGAAGCTAAAATTGCCAAAGTTTAAAATAAATTTGGCACAGCTTCAAATGATGCAATTATAATGATTAAAATAAAAAATAATCCTCTTTTATGTCGGTTAAGGCTTATTCAAGAAAGTTCTCGATCAGGCCCATAATCAAAACAGAGAGCATTAGGACTCATGCATAAATTTCTAACTTAAATCTAATCATGTAATTATGGACCCATTTCTTATTTATCTTTAATTTTAGCCACCAAAGATTTCAGAGTTACATACTTAAAATCAATAAGAAAGCAAGTCCTGTAAGGCAACGTGAAGTTAGCGCAAGTCTGCCATTGTGGAAAGGGAAATGTATCAGAGAGGAGTTCTGTCAACACTTTTGAAAAATAAGTAAAAAATATAATAAGCAGTGACGGGAATATTCTCCAAGATTGCTATCGAAATCTGATTCCCACGAGCTTTGTTTGCGGAGTTTGCGAAAAAGTTGTCAAAAAGGGCTAATGTGTGATACCAATTCCTAGTTGTTCTGATTGTGGTTTTCACATATGCGTTTAGTGTTCTTTCTAAAACAACCCTTAGGCTCAAAAGAATATCTATGCAATGCTCATAAACTCTGTGGTTAAAATTGTTGACCCTTGCTATTTTTCTTAGCTTTAAGTAGCTGATCAAAATAAAAAAAATTACAACCACAGTTATACAAAGGATGTTCAAGTTTTGACCAATGGAAGAGCTTAAGTTAGAAAATAGGTCCATTATCATATCATTTTATAAGCTACTAATTTTGTCAGATTTGGCAAATATACTCAGACAGAGTAGTTTTGGAATGAAGTGAAATAAAATATTGATCTGAGATCTCTCCCTGAATACAAAGATGCAATAAAGCAGACTAAATTTGCTGGCATCTTATTTAAGCCTCGGTAATTATTAAGAGTGAAGGGGCAACCATTTATATTTTTAATGTATGACTCATAGAATAATAATTTTTTCAAATTGGTTTACAAACTAGGATAAGATAAGGCAGTTGAGACTCCAGTTACTTTTGATGAGATCAACATCAGCGAGAATGACGCATTTATGCCCATTTTGTGGGTATTTGGTGAGTCTTTGGTGACTTAGTATATAACAAAAGTATTACAGACAAATCCTTTCTGCGTGAAGAAAGTTCCAATTAAAGATGCATCGATTGATCGGATGAGATTCTCTCGTTCCAGAATCAGCTCTCACCATATCATTAAATGATATTATAAATATAATTTATGCTTCTTTTTCCAAATTTCTATACTATATATTATATCGTACCTTCTTCATGAAGAAATCATAGCTTTACCATTTGATCAATCATCTAATTCAAGATAGTAAGGAGACAAAAAATAGAAAGAACTCCGAATAAAAGAATTTAGCCAACAAAATTTATCAATCATATTTAGTCAAAAATAAACTCATTCCTCGTAGCAAAGGCCAGAAAATGAAGGATATCATGAAAGGATTTCAGGCTCTAGATTCGTACATCGATTTAAATGATATTATTAATTCCATTCAAGGGCATATCACCTCATAAATGATTCACTAAGAAAAGTAATCAATTAAAAAGAAAAAATCGAAAATTTCGAAAATTAAAGCAGAGTTCTAAGATCTATCTGAAAATAACAAGAACACATTGCGTAAAGCTGAAGATTTGTTGAGAAAAGAATGTGGGAATGGCATGTTTTTTAAGCTAAATAACTGCGAAGAGATCGTACAAAAATTATAATCAGATTCTTGTTAAATTAATAATGTAAAATATAGAAATTATTCGAACTTTCTCACTTTTCATTAATTAATAAATAAAAGATTCACTGAGGGAAGTAATTTATTGACTGATCAGACCTATTAAATTTAAGAATTAGAAGAAGAAAACAATGAAAAAGTAGAAACCTTAAATAAATCATAAAGAAAAAAAACTCCATGGGAGATGCTTCAAGAACAAGATGGCAAATATTAATAAGTAAGGGATTTGGCTCAGAATTAAGAAGAATTTTTTAACTTAACATCTTTAAAAAATACACCAGTATCGATAAATAACTTTGACATATCTAAACTTCTGCACTCAGCCACAGTTTATCTACATATGATTTTGGAAAAATAGCATAATAAAAAATGGGGATAGAAAGAGAAAAAAAATTTAAGGCCAAAGAACATAAAGATCATGTCTAAAAAAATATTGAAAACTTAACCAAGCGAAAAAACAAAAGAGATGAGCGTATTAGCAGAAGATAATGATTAGAGCTTGGAAAGAGATAAATAGAATAAAATCGAAGTTATTTCTGAAAATGATAAAAATCAAAATAAAGTGGATTTTAAAAACAAATTCAGTCGGAAATCTGGGAAAGGGAAAAAATAATAAGTTCGGAGTAGTAAATTTTTATTCAACAAATAAAAATCTTGCAAAGATACCAAAAACAATAGCTTCAAAAGCTTAAAAAGAATTAATAGGACTGAACATTTTGTCAATGAATATTCAATTTTAGATGATAAAATATCAAATTACATGAAAAAGTTTCATTAAATTGAGGATAAGATATAATGTTAATCTGAAGAAAAAAAGAGTCCAAGATCCCCTTAAACAAAACCTTTAAATCGGCTTTTGAAGAAGCCTCGCCATACTTTAGGAAGTCCAATTAATATCTAAGGGACAAATGAATTAAAAAGAAATGATAAATAGAGGATATAACAGAAGTGGTTTGAGCAAAGAGAAATTCGAAAGAAATTTACTTTTAAAAAAAGAAAAGTAAAGTAAGGAGTGTTAAAAAAAATAACGTAATTTGTGAACGATGTCTAGTTTGCAGAGAGAAATATGAAGATTCACAGCAAAACCTGTTAAAAACAATTAAATAAAATACAAAACAAAATGTAATACTAGTTTAACGCATTTAAATCTGAGAAATTTCTAACAGATGATAAGGCATTAGATGGAATACGATGTGCTCTGGGCAAGATTAGTAATAAGCATGAAAAATATCAAAAATGAAGGCGATATTGATTTATATAATGAGAAATAATTGTAATGAGAATTAATTAGTAGATAAATATATAATGAGAAATCAAAAACAGCCTTTATTGAGCTCCAGCTTTAAATATAAGGAGCAAGATCCAAGTTTTTATGGTGAGCAGCTTGATCACCGTTATAAAAAGGGTCCTATCTAAGAGAGGAAATGCACAGATATTTTTTGCTGCCTACTCATACTGATTATGTTAGGTGGGATGGGATTTGTGGGCTATATTGGGTTCAAAAATGGTAAGCCAATGTTATTAGCTGCACCCTTTGACTAAGCTGGTAATCAGTGCGGAGTTGATATCGACTACATAAATCATCAAAAAATATTCATATCAATTAAATCGGATGATCCCACAGATGTCGGATTTGTTTGCGTAAAATAATGTCCGATCAGTGATAACTCAACTTTAGATTGCGTCACTAACACATATGTGTAATCCTGCTCAATACTTAAAATTTATGAAGCTAAGACAATCGTAAACCTGTGCTACCCAAATGCATAAGTTTTCGATTTATTCAATTTTGACTAATTTATGGATATCTCAGTCCTACAATAATACTTTGCTGACCTCAAAGATGGATGGCCATTGCTGATAATTTGTGTGGCCTTTTCATTTGTGATCTCAATGGTTTTCACTGTTTTTATAAGATTCTGTGCTGGTTGTTTTGTCTGGATTTCTATTTTATGTTTTTGGCTGCTCTTGATGAGCATAGCAACAGCTTCATTTTTCATAAACTAGCTCAAATTCCTCCAAGATTTCATCCATTATAACGATTTGCCCGACAATCTTAAAGATCGCAATTATCAAGTTGGATGTGCAATCACGTGCTGGGTCCTCAGCTTTATTGTTTTTCTCATCGTGTGCTGTTTCCAAAGACAAATCAGAATATGTAAATTTCATCTTATTTAGCCATCGGAATACTGAAAGCTTCTGCAGATTTTACTCGAGAAAAATGTATAGCATTTTTAATCCCTGTCTATGTAACCATAATGCAAATTATTTTCTTAGCATTTTGGCTAACAGCAATTCTTTATATATTTTCTTCTGCAGAAAAAATATAACCATTTGCCCATACTCCTTTCGCCTTTGTGTAATTTGACACGACCATGCAACTCTATACCCTGCTCTATCTACTTGGTCTTCTTTGGTACTGATTCAATTGATTTAGGATCGTTTTCTTTTTAGAAGCTATTGGAGATTATTGGGTTTGCTCAACTGTTGCTATCTGGTATTTTGAAGAAGGAGAGCCTAGGTCTCCAATCTACAGATCTATATGCCGATCTTTCAAACAATTTGGTTCTCTAGCCTTCGGATCTTTAATCATTGCATTTGTGGTGCTTTTGAGAGTATTACTTTAATACTTTACAAAAGTTTTAAAGCAACAGACTCTTGGAATAGACCAGCAAGTAGGACCCGCCAAGTATGCTTTGAAATGTGCATCTTGTTGTATTGCCTGCTTCGAGAGAATAGTGAGGTTTTTAACCAGGAATGCGTACGTAATGATGGCCATATCAGGAAAAGGTTTCTGCTAGTCAGCTGCTTAATCGTTTTATGTTATGATGAAGAGCACAGCTCAATTTTCCATCAGCCATGGAACAACAAAAATATTTATTCTCTTCAGTAAGCTGAGTATCGTGGCTATCTGCTGCGTCTGCGGGTATTTCTCATTAATACAGATCTAATTTTATAGGATAAATATCTATTCACCTGTCTTTCTAACTATTCTATTTGCTCTTGTCAGCTATCCCATAGCTAGTGCATTTTTAAATCTCTTTGAAATGGCATCTAATACAATCCTGATGTGTTATTGCATTTAATGTGATCTAAAGACTGAAACCAATCCAAAATGTCCTCCTGGCCTAAGGAATTTTTTAAGGGAATATGTGAACTAATCAGTCGCCTCTTCTTAAATCAGATGATTATCGTTTAATTTAACCTCATTTTAATTTAATATTCTATAACAATAATTATTCTATGGACAATTAAGAAAATTTCCTAACCACTCTTTCGCCCACAGAACTTAACACTTACCAGGAATTGTTCTCGTTTTTCGACAAGGAAGATTCTGGCATAATACCCATTTCATCTGTGCCAATGTATATACGAGGACTAGGACACTGCCCAACTTAAGCAGAAATGGGAAAAATTCTTGAAGGATTTGGCTCTCCCAAGAAAACCGATGTTACCTTTCATGAGTTAGTAAAGTTTATAGCATCAAGACCGAAATAATAATTAATATAAGATTAACTCCTCGATGCTTTCTATTCAATTCAAGCATCAATAACTTCAAGTGCAGAAGCAGGAAAAACCGAAGCCATGTCGATTAATTTATTGAAAAAACTTCTCACATAATCAGGAGAGCCTTTCAACGAATCATAACTTTAATTATTTACTTAACTTGTAAATGGAAAAGACTTAAAATTTTGTGAATCAGAGTTCTATTATAAAAAATTTTGTAAAATATTAGCATACAGTGATATGGAAAACTGAATATTTAATCAATATTAATTGTATAGTTTTTAGTAAAGGAAGTTTTTATTTAAATATTAAAATCAATTTTTTCTGTAGGGTTGAGGCTGACTTGTGAAAGTTTGCCTCTCAGGAAGAAGGCTTTGAATTTATTGTTTTGTTTTCCATTAAAAATAAAGAAAATATAGACTAAACAACATTAAGCCCTTTAAGTTGTATCTCAAAAGACTGCCTATCAATCCCCTTGAATAAGGAATAGATCTATTTGGTAAACATGCGCATATTTAAACTTGTCTTTGAAAAGCATAGTGAGAAACGAAGGCAGTGGAAGAAAAAACTGCAAAAGCGCTGAGAAGATCATTAAAAATATAATAAAAGTTAGGACTAGAGAGCCAGTCTACAGCTTTATTGAGGATAATTAGTTATAACGTTGTATTTATGAGAGAAGCTGGTAATGTATATCGAAGCCCATTAATCGGTAACTTATTTTTAGTTGTGTAATTTGATAATTTAATTTTTACATCTTCTGGCCGATTTAATTTACTAATTGGTAAAGAAGATGCTATTGTTTGATAGTTAAAAGCTATCTGGGACATGGCTGTGCTCATTAGATTTGCGATAAAGCAATATGTTATTATTTTCCATCTTTCATGCTATTTTATTGAATTCATTGTTTGTGCAACCAAAAAATCAAACATAAGGAACTTTGTTGTCATCTGCGTGCCCATGTAATCCACTGTGTATCTCATTCCATGAAGAAGCTTCGGAAACCCTTAAATTGATATCATATTTTTGATAATGAGACGAGCTTATTTCCATTGGGTATTAGTAATCATTGATGATTGAGAAACGAGCAAAGTTTGAAGTCTCTGCAAAGGGTAAGTTACTATTTAAGTTAAAACGACAGGAATATTGATTGCGAGGATTTTCAGTGGGAGGATATGATCAGTGAAATCAAAATTGACAACATACATGAAGTGGTAATTTTGTTGTTATTAAAGTAAATTTAGTAAAGAATATTAAATATAATATTGCGAAAAAAAGAGAAAAAATGTGGAAACAAACATTAAAAGATTAGTAATATCTTAGAAGTTTGATTTTGAGCAAGAGTTTGGAAAACAAAGAGGTCATGAAAATTATGAAGGAAAGGGAAAATTTTTTAATTTTATTACTTAAACTTCTAAAGTAAATTCTATTCTATGCAGGACTATTTCTGTTTGGCCTCATGTCAATATGATTAAATCTGAAATTATTTTCAAGAAAAAATAAAAATAAACAATATTTAAAATATTTATGCCTTTTTTCAGGGAGGGAAAAGCTAAGAATTAAAAGATTTAAAAATAAGATAAAATTTAATGTCTTTAGGTTACCAAAATAGTAGAATAGAGCAGGATAATTGATAAAAATAAAAAATACGCCATTTGTTTTAACTGATTTTTATGGATGGTTATATTAGTGAGGAACTTATGCACTCAGAAAATTGAGTCAAATTGACTTATTTTTGACAGGCAATCACAGAATATGCCGATACAGATTTGGGATCCTTGATT
>ERZ724506.360-NODE-360-length-16321-cov-4.248063_pt1 | contig 16321 bp, 17 predicted proteins | sample MGYA00376039_ERZ724506 | MGnify/ENA primary metagenome ERZ724506 (study PRJEB28724, sample SAMN07190887) | wastewater metagenome | isolation source: effluent of sewage treatment plant in Hong Hong | place: USA: Christiansburg, Virginia | collected 2016-03-01 ... | reverse complement strand
ATTAGTTTATTTGAATTTATTCAATTTAGAATATAGTATTCAATGGAAAATTTCTTTAATTGATTCTTTTCTATTTTTATTTTAGACTATTTTTTAAACTACTAAATAAAGTTATCAACTTAAAAATATTTATTCAAGAAGTTTAATCATTCGATAAATTTCACTCAAATCCTCTCTTAAGAATGTTATTGAACTTCATGTTGAAGTTTTTGGCAAAAGCAATCGTTTTTTTATCAATTTTATGATCAAATTCTAAAATTGTAGAAAATTTGTTAAAAAAGAGTTCCCAGCAGAAAAATGGAAAATACAGCAATTAAAAAGGCAAAAAAAGTATAGTAAACAACATTTCTTTTGTTTCATTAGCTCATTCTTCGATTTCATTTTATTTTTCACTTTCCTCTTCATCCTCAAGCTATTCTTCCTCTTACTAATTTCGATCAAGTTTTTCTTCTTTTGACCCTTCAAAATTATTGCCATTTTATTTCTTGTTAAAAAAGTTAGCCCTGAAATCCTTACATTAACATGTTAAATTACCTACAAATACCCTGGAGGAAGGTTTAGTCTCATTTCTGGTAATTTTTCACCTTTTTACTCAGCAATGCAAATTTATTCCTAGATTTGATTTAAATATTACTGCTAGTTTTTAGCGATCAGTTTTGTTTCCACCGTTGTGTTTCAGTTTAATATGCAAGTTGAGAGACACATCAGAGCCGTATATTTTGTAGCATTTTTCGTAAGGGCATGTGAAATTTTTCTCAATCTATACTGCCAATCGTCGATTTTTCTTACGATTTTTTAGCTTATAAAGTTTAAGGTATTCTTATTGAAGGCCCTGCATTAAATTTGAATTACTTAAACTTCTTTGACTTGTTACTGTAGAGAACTCGTTTTTTCAGATAACTCCTTGATCATGGCAAAACTAATTTAATTTTTTAAATATGTTTTCCAAAACTCCTCGTTATAGTTTATATCTGTCTTAAAATCGGGAAATATAAGTTCCTGAATTTTTAAATATATTATTACGCCTGTCGGAGTCGTTGCAAAAGCTACATCATCAGCTTCTTTGTTTGCCTTACAGGTTGCGGCTAATGACTTAGCCTTTTAAATTTTGGCTCTGAGATCTTTCTCCATTTCAATAAGATGATCATCTCCAAGATCGTTGGAAGCTTCGAGTAGGTTTTTGAACAGCATTTTCGTAATTATTATAATTTAGTTATTCAAAGGAAAATATTATACACAGATCGAAATTTATTTTTTTCATAGAACAATAATTTTAAATCCATATCTTCCAATATCTTTGCAAAACCAATTGTTTTTGTGCCAATAGACTAATGAAACCATAAATACCTCGTAGAAATACTTATATTTTAAAATAGCTGTCAGTTAAAGACAGAAAATAAACGTTTTGTTTTTTTAATAAATAAACTTATTTGATAGCTTATGATTTCAAAATAAATTTGTTGTTCAAATTGATACATGTCTAAAAATGTTGTGAAAATGATTCTATATCCATAAAAATGATTCTACGGGGGTATGAAATGATGTTCTGTTAATGATGAAAATCCAGCCTTTATTCAAACTTTGATTTAGGAAATTCTTCTATTTTTTCAACAGTCAGTCATGCATACAAAATCATTTTTTCAGATTGAAATGCTCTAGGTTCTGAGCAATTGCAGGCCTTAGACTATTTCATTAAGGCCTATTGGTTGTTCAGTAAGGTAAGGCTTTGAAATTTCAATATTTTACTCTAGAATTTCAATATCTTAGTATAGCATGCCATCCATTTCTTTAACAAGATATAAAAATGGATTATTCATTCCACTAGTAATTTCTTACAAGGAGAGTTTCTTTAGGTTATACTGATTTTGAATGTTAGCGAAGCACAGTTTCTTATCCTTTAAAAAGCTTGATATAATAAGTTTTCTTGGGTTCTCAAAACATTATTTTTCAATCCTTTGTAATAGGGACTTGATTTAGGAGAATTTGTAGCATTTTTTTGTCATATTTTTGCCTTAATTTTCAGGATCTAGAATTTCCAAATCTGCCCTCTTAAAGCCTGCTTAAGCTTCAACTTTTTTATCTTCCTTCCTATAGAAAACATCCTTTTTATTTCTCAAATCAATTCCATAAACTTTCTAATCAAACTCATAGACAAAGAACTTTAACACTTTTTCCATCATAGCAACAATATTTTCCTCCTTTTGGATTTTTAGATACCTAACTGCAGCCACAACCATTACCACAACACCATAAGTGTTAATTCCATCTGAAATAAAATTTAATAGCATACCTTTGTAAGTAGAGTTCAGTTAAGATAAGTTTAGGAAATATTTCAGGATTAGAATGATATACTTTAAGGGCTTGATCTATTGTATCCATTGATTTATGCGCTTTGTTGTGTTAATGCCTAAGTGATTGCATTTCATGTTAGGGCTGAAAGTCTAGATTGTTAGGTCGATTTAGATGCAGGATGATTTGTGAGGCTGGTTGAGGATGGTGAGGTATTGGCTGATGTCGGTTGTAAAGAATGTGGGGTTGAGCTAGAAGGGTTACTTTGTGTCCAAAGTTAGCTTTATGATTGGAACTGAGGCATTCTTGATCAGTTTTATTTCTTTCATACATCTGAAATTGCCTAAAACGTCAGAAAGCCATTATAACGAAGACTTGACCTTATGCTCATCAGGGATGTATGGAAAATAATTGATTATGGAGTTGTCAATTGCAATATCTATGTCACTGTTCCTAATGGCTATACCGTTGGCACAACTGCCAAATACTTTTATCGGGACTCCATAGCATGACAAAATGAATTTTACCCTTTCATATGCCACAAGTCTGGCTTGGTGAAACAAATTGGCCTCTCTGGAAATGTAGTCTGTGAACTAAACGACGTTCTTATAAATCTTTTTTTATATAAAGTCGTTAAGAAAGGATTCATTTAGCAAAGATTTTTTACCGATAGTTTCTTAGAGCTTTTAGTATACTTAGGTTTCATTGGTTTAGAAACTGTCAATAGAATTTTACTTTTCAACAGGGATAACTGGACGTGATTTTGATGTACCCTCATAACTTTAGTTCTTTTAGTACTTCGAGTATTTTTAAAACTCTTTGTACCCTTCTTTCTTCCTCTCGCTAAAATCCTCATTTTTCTTGTCAGAAAAATAAGCGACTTTTTTTGGTTTTAATTTTCTAGATTTTTCGTATTCTGATTTCCACAGCTTGTACACCAATTCGTAATAATCAGTTATAGGAGTCAGTGATTTTTTCAATTTACACTTAAAAATTTTGTTACAGAAATCGTTTTTTTAGAGCTTTAGTAAACTAGCTATCTACTTTTACAGTTATTAGGGCGTAATAGAAATGTTGTATTCTGACAACAAGTTGACTGTCTCCTTAATGCTTTTCTTTTTAAGGCAAAGCAAATCATGCTTCACCTCTTCAGGTAAGTTCTTCCAATAAAAACTTAACTCTTTTTTTCTGTTTTTTTATTCATCTATGTGAATTTCTTGCATATGGCAAGTATTGAAGAAAACTTCATGCCGCAAAACCCTCACTAAAGTTTTGCACAGCTCTTCTTTGGACTTCAGATATCTTATCTATTAGCAACTTTAAGCGATGGGTTTTCGATTTTTCTACATATCTTCGATCGGGTTGAATTTTTTGACATTGTCCCCACTGTACATGAGCAGTTCATAAAGTTTTTAAGGAAACTAAATAAAGCTGAAATCAAAACAAATTGAGTCAAAAAATTATCTCCCGTCGGAGGTAAAAACGATTGTATCAAGAATATTCTACAAAAAATAAAAACCGAGTTACTTTTTGAGATTTGTGGGTAAACTTTTTATTGTCTAAGGAATCATTTTTAAATTCTAGACGACGTAAAGCTTATCGAGTCGCTTGAGCTAATCCGGGAGCTTCAACCTTTACTGCAAGATATCGAATCTAGAAGGGAAGACTCCTGAGCCTTGATGTAAGTAAAAAAGTTACCAGTCTAAAAAATCATTTTTGGACTTGATCAGGGGAAGTCTTTTGAACTTTTTGGTTGTCTCCTAACATTAGTGATTCATGTATGGGAGAAGGTGTTCAGGAAACTAGCAATGTTAAGATTCCTTTCTCATGCAACAACCAAAAATAATTTTGACTAATTATTTAATATCAGCTATTTTTAGCAATAATACTCTAAACCATTAAATCTCATATTTTAACAATTCAATTTCTAATTCTTTTACTTGATTTAATTTAAGTTTTCCTTTTTTCCTTTCACTTTATTTTCCCTAAAACTTTTTAATAACTTATTTGAATTTTCATTGGTTTCTTTAATATTGGCTCATTTCAAATTTTAGTTTTTAATTTTTGACATGGAAAATCATTTTATTCATTTTTGTGATATTGACTTTATTCATTCAATCAATCATAATATTTTTTTTAATGTCATTCTTGTATTTTGGTAACACCCCCGCTTCAGTTCCACCAATCCTTGATACTTCACCATGTATGAAGGAAATGCTTACTTACTAAGATTGCATCTTTGAGTATTTAGTCTCTATAATTAAAGCGCTCACGTTCCACAAATGGAAGTCATTCATCCAAACTGGCCAACAATGTGGCCCAGGCTTTTGACTGACGGAAAACTTCTTGAAATCAAACCCGAAGATATGGTGTATCAAATTCCAGATGATTATACTCACATGAGACCATTAACTAAAAAAAATAAGCAATTCTTGTGGGAATGCGAGGAGGAAAGATTCGTATTCAAAGCTTGTCTAAGAAAATTGTCATCGTTACACAGAACAACCAAGCACACAAGTTGGGATACTGCACCAGTTTCAAACTTGCACTTGTCTTGATTGCCATTTTAATCAATAAAAGATCAAAATCACCCATTTTTTAGTTTGTAAAAAATATAAAAAAAGAGATATTAAAAAATCCAATCCTTCTGATTACCTTAGAAACATTTCTGGATCATTTTTTTGAACATCTCAAGCCAATCACAATCTGTATTAACTATAAAAATTATAGAATCACTTTATCAGAAACTACCTCAAACTTTTGTCTTCTTAACATGCTCATCAGCATCGGCGGCAGCTTTCATTAAGGCCTTATTGTAGAGGAGCTCTAAAGTGTTCATTTTCTTTCTGTTTTTGTTGTCCTCTTTGTCTTTCATCTGCTCTTTAAGAATGCTCTCATGCTGCTTGTAGACCTGTTTCAGGTACTCGTTTTTGTTCTTTTCATTTTCGAAAAAGTTCGAGGTATCTTATTGCCAAACTTCAGCTTGCTTTCCATCGATTTTCTTTTCTTCAGTTTACTTAGATTTTTTTTATTAAACTTGTCTGGCAAGATAATCTCTCATTTGCTTCTTTTGTTCTTCTTGTTTTTTCTTCTTTCTTTCTTCTTCTTCCTTTTCCTTTTTAAGTTGATTTTCGATATGTCTCAACATTTTTTCATCCTCAAGCCTGATTTGCTCTTTTTGGTCCTTGATGACAGAATCAGCGAATGAAGCCATAACAGCCTTTATCTTTTCTTATCTCTAACGCTTTTCTTGTTCTCTTTTCCTTTCAAGTTAATCTTGAATTCTGGCATATTCTTATTGCGACTTAATGTCCTGAAATTAAATAAAGAATTACCTCGAGTCTTTATCTTTAGGCCTATTATCTGAGTCTTCTTTCATTTTACTCATTTTCGAGCATAACTTGCTTGAACCTTTCGAGCTCTTTCAATTTTCTATCTCTCATTTACTGTTCTTCCAGACTAATTTCCTCCTTTATCTTGGTAACAAGCAAGTGATCGAGCTAGTCCTATTTCTTTTTTTCGACTTTCTTTCTCTTGTTTTAGTCTTTGACTTGGCGGTCTCTCATTTTCTTTTAGAGCTCGATTTTTCGTTGATACTCTTCTCTTTTTTCTTTTTATCTTTCATCGTAAAGTTTGGCCTGTTATTGTTGAAGTTTGAAATACTCTTCGTTTTCTCTTTATTCGCGGTCTTTCTTTCTCTTTTTTTATTCCATTTGCTTATCGAGTTCTTTTTTAATCTTTTTCTTGAACTATTCTTCTCTCATCTTTTCAAGCTCTTTTTCTTTTTTGAACAGTTCAGTATCAAACTTGACCAGAGTAGCCCATTCATCATCATCGTCGCCTTCGACTTGATACACTGATTTTGAGGTAACAGAGCTTGTTTCAGAGCTTTTTGATGATCGTGAAACTTGACTTTTGGCATCTTGCTATTGCTTAGCCTTCTGAGATGGTGCTTGGCTGCGCTTATCAGTATCATTGTTACGCTCGGCAAGTTACTGCTTGGAAGTTTGTGATTTAGCCTTTTATGATTGGGCTTTTTCACTTTGGCTGTTTTTTCTATATGTTTAGACGGCTTTTGCGACATCCTGCTTCAATGATCTTAGCGAGTCTTCGGTAATCTTTTATCTGCCGAAATACTCAGCAACGATATCTTCAATGACCTTGGCAATGTTTTTGTTTCCCTTGGCAAAGTCTTTGTTAAACTTGTCTGTGATCATTTGCCTGAGTTGTTCGCGCTGTTGAATGGCTTGCGCTTTTTCAATTGCGGAGTGAATTTTTCCGCTTTTCTTTGATGCTTGAGACTTCGTTTAATCGTTCTTGATGCTTGACATGCTCCTTATGGGATTATTTATTTTTTAGGTTTAAGTTATATATTTAAGTGATTTTTGCGATTAATTTTATTCCTTCTTTTTTTATTTTGTATAGATAATCATGCAAAAAGATTTGATTAAGAAAAGAATACTCTGACAAAAATAAAAAATGAATATTATATTAATTAATTTATAAAATCATTGAATGGCTGGTGGTGCAGAAGTTAGAGCTAAAAAGCTCTCTCAAATCGAAAAGTTATACGAACTCTTCGGAACTCATAAACAAATCGTTTTGGCTAACTTTACTAACGTCGGATCAGACCAAATCCAACAAATCAGAAAGACTCTTAGAGCCTTCAATGGCACTCTTGTCATCTCCAAGAACACCTTGGTCAAGAAAATTATCAGATTAAGAACTGAAGGTATCAATGAAGACGAATTCAAGAACCTTGAACAATTTGGCGGAAAAATCCCAGAACTTAATATCTTGACCCCAATCCTCAAGGATAAGATCGCTCTTATCTTCTGTGATGCTCCAGTCTTCCTTCTTAAGCAAAAGATCGAATCAAACAAGATCCCAACTGAAGCCAGAGTCGGTGCTCTTTCACCAATCGACTATGCCGTCCCCGCTGGTCCAACTGGTTTGGATCCATCCCAAATCAACTTCTTCCACGCTTTGAACGTCTCAACCAAGATCGTCAAGGGTCAAATTTAAATCACCAAGGACTTCAAGGTCTGTACCGTTGGAAAGAAGGTTAAGGCCTCAGAAGCTGCCCTCCTCAAGAAGCTCAATCTTAAGCCCTTCGAGTATGGTATGAAAATTGTCGGATGTTATGACAACGGAGCCATTCTCCCAGAAGCTGTCATCAACATTGATCCAGCTTCATTGTTGACTTCATTCCAAAGCGGTATCAGAAACTTGGCTGGTCTTTCATTGGAAGCCGGTTATCCAATCGAAGCCACCGTTCCACTCATTTTGTCCAACTCATTCAGAAACATCGCTGCTTTGTCCATCGAATCAGGGTACAATTTAAACTTATTTTAGATACAAGATCAAGGAATTGGATAGCCTCGTATCATCTCAACCAGTAGCCTCAAAGCCAGCCGAAACCAAGCCAGTTGCCAAATAAACTAAACCAAAGGAAGCCCCCAAGCCAGAACCACCAAAGGAATAAGAAGAAGATGGAGGTATGGGAGGATTGTTCGATTGATCACGTTATTTAAACTCTATTATTACGAATTTATTCTTCTTTGCATAAATTAACCTTTTATTTGACTTTTGATAAAAAATTCGCAACGGTTTTTAAATGAAAACTTTCCAATTTCATATGTTCATTTAAAATTATAATGGAAAGTAATCAATCGAGTTTAAAAGATTTTGAGGTTTTGAACAAGCTTGGAGAAGGAGCTTTCGGCCAAGTGTTTAAAGTCAAAAGAAAAAAAGACAGTAAGTAGTATGCACTCAAGAAAGTAACATTTCATTTAAAACCAGGTCAAAATCGGCGCCATGAAATAGAAATAAAGATAAAATGCGTTGAATTAAATCAGAATTCTAGCCTCATACGATGGTGAGTATATCATTGGCTACAAGGAAGCCTTTTATGATGAAACATCAGCAACCTTATGCGTTGTTATGTAGTTCGCCGCAGAAGGCGATATTCTCAAGAAAAATCAAACCCATCTCAAGGCCAGAACAAAATACAAAGAGTAAGAAATCTGGAAAGCCTTGGTACATATGACTAAGGGTCTGAAATCTCTTCATGACAAAAAAATCCTACATCGAGACTTAAAGTGTGCCAACATTTTCATTACAGCTGACGGAACATACAAGTTGGGTGATTTGAATGTTTCCAAAGTGCTGAAAAAGGATTTGGCCTGTACTCAGACTGGAACGCCGTATTATGCCAGTCCAGAGGTCTGGAAAGATAAACCGTATGGTGTCAAGAGTGATATTTGGTCACTTGGTTGCGTTTTATATGAAATGTGCGCTTTGAGGCCGCCTTTCACAGCCACTGATTTACAAGGGCTTTACAGAAAAGTATGTGCTGGTGTTTTTGAGCGTATTCCACTCTGTTACTCAAATGAGCTTTCAACAGTCGTGAGTTCTTTGCTTAAGGTAGATCCTGAAAAGCGCCCTTCAGTTGATGACATTTTAGCGAATCCTATCGTTCATAAAAAATTCAATGGGGAAATAAACGTTGAACAAGACGAATAATGCGATGAACTTTTGCAAACCTTAAAATACAATCCTAAAGACTTGAAAGGACTTAAGAAAATCTTACCAAAATCAAATTATGAAGATGAAATTCGCGAAGTCAAAAAACTTGAAATCGAAGACATGAGAAATGGAATCGCCAGTTGCAGGAACAACCGCAAGGAACCTGTCTTGATCAAGTAAGAAATGAAAAAATCTATCTAAAGCGCAGATAGAAAGCTAGAGTAGTTTTTGGAAAGAAAACGAAGAATTGAAGAAGAAGAAAGACTCAAGAAATTGAAGATGATGAATTAACAGAAGGATGAAATCATCAAGAAAAGAGAGCGAGTTTTGTCTGCATGTGGAATCAGGCAGCCGGAAAGTTACAATAGTTATGAACCGCCAAAGATTGCTGTCCATAAGAAAAGTGATGAGGCCAGCAGTATCCAGTAGATTAGCAGTAGCCGCCCTGTTAGAAAAGATGACCCAAGAAACATGATGAAAATGCCACCAAAGCCCCAGCAAAATCCAAATAATTCCAACAACAACATAAACTACAGACTTCCGCCTCGTCCAATGTATCCAGGCATGCAGCCTCCGAACCCTAATAACAAATCCTATGACATTGACACTGCCCGTCAAAGATAGAAATCAAAATAAAACTTGCGTAACTTGGGCGCACAGATCGTTGGCGGTAAGGATCAGCTTCCAGTCAGACCGCCATCTTCAAGTAGTAACAATAGAGTCGGAAGATCAAACAGTCAACAAAAAATTGTGTACCCTTCATGGTGGGGTTGAATAACTAAGGTTCATGTTTTTGGATTTTTATTTTTTTCAATGGATTTTTGTGAATTTAAAATGTGATGGTACTATTGAGAATGAAAGATAAATATAAAATTGTAATTAGGGAGATTCAAATCAAAACTTTTTAAAAAGTTATCGTCATTTATAAATACGAAAAATAAAAAATGGGAGTTTATTTGTCAGAGCCAAGCACTTAAAAGAAATTCAACGAAGGTTTCAAAAACGGTTTGAGCTTTTGTGCTGCTGAAATGCAAGGTAATACTTCATTTTATTCAGGCTGGAGAAAAAGCATGGAGGATGCTGATATATGTAACCTTGACTTGGGAGACGGAAATTCTTTGTTCGCTGTTTTCGATGGACACGGAGGTATTAATCAACTTATTCAGGACATTAGGTTAGCAAATATGTAGAAAAAATATTTATCGATGAGCTGAAATCACTTCAATCATACAAAAACAAGTAGTATCAAAAAGCCCTTGATGAGGTGTTCAGAAAAATCGACGAAAAAATTTAGAGTTCTGATGGTAAAAACTTCCTTAGAACTCTGAGATAAAACGCATAATTGTACGAATAGATTTCTCACGGAACTGGTTGCACAGCCAATGTAGTTTTGATTACACCAACTCATTATTACGCTGCAAACGCTGGCGATTCAAGAAGTGTTTTGAGCAGAAAAGGCCAAGCTATCGATTTGTCTGCTGACCATAAGCCAGAGAACCAAGAGGAAGAAGCACGTATCAGAAAAGCTGGAGGCTACATTCAAATGGGTAGAGTCAATGGAGGTTTGAACTTGTCACGTTCATTTGGTGATTTCGGTTACAAAAAGAACACGAGCTTAGGCTACCATTAACAGATGATTACTTGTAAACCTGACATAAAGGTAGTATAACGTCATCCTACAGATGAATTTATCATTTTGGGATGTGATGGGATATGGTAGCGTTACGTAGATAACTCACAACCTTTGATCAGTATTTTGGCTTAATAGATAAAATCAAAGAAGTAAAATAGAAAAATTATGGAAAACTTGTTGAATGATTTGTTAGCCAAAGACACTTCAATGGGCATCGGCTGTGACAACATGACAGCCATTTTGGTGAGACTGAACCAGTTCGCATGATCTTTGATTGATTAAATTATGAAGTTAGTTGGTTAATAAGGTGGTAAATGCTATAACATTTTGTAAAATGTAATTAGGTTGATATCGAGAATTGATAAAATAAAAAATTCTTTTTTGGAGTTTGAGATAATTTAACAGAGATATTTTATAATTAAAAGGTTTCCATTTTGTTCTTATTTATAGAAATTTATTTAAAATGTTCAAACAAAATCTTACCCAAATGTTCTTATTAACGTTATTTGTCGTGTTACCCTTCGTGAGTTAGGCTCAAACATAGGAGCCTATGCTAATGACAACAATGTAAGCACCAATTGGAAACTTACTAATTTCCTCATTACCAATGCCAACTATCTCAACATAGTAGCCAAATATTTTGGGCCGCATGTGTCCCATCAACCAGGTCAACAGTAGCCAGGGAATTTGCATCAAGCCACAGTATATTGAAGGCTGTGGACAATACTAAACCGCGACCACATGCTTCAAATGCTGGTAAGGGTACACATTGACTGCCAATAAATCATGCAATTACCAACCAAGCGCTACAGTCGCGTTACCCCATATTGTAGGCTGTATCGTACAATGGGGAACTTCATGTAACAATTGCGCTTCAAGTACTTTTTGATTGTATTTTAGACTTCTACCTCAAGGATGGAAAATGCTTATTGGGTATTAAAAATTGTTTCAATTACAATGCAGATGGCACATGTATTTAGTGTGAACAGGACTTTTCCCTGATTTTGTCACAATGTAGGAGAAACAACATTCTTGGCTGTAAATATTAGACTGAAAGCCATACATGTACTTAATGTTATGCGCCTTTTACTTTGAGTGGCCAGCATTGTGATGTCGATGATTGTAGGATTCTCAATGACTACGGATGTGTTTCTTGTGAGTGTGGGTATTATTTGACTGCTGAAAGAAACTGCAAGCCCATTGCTCCAGGGTGTCTCAGGTATGAGAAAGGGATCTGTAAGGACTGTCTCCCACACTATAAGCTAAAAGGAGGAGTTTGCGAAATTTAAGGTTGTGCTGAGTACTCGGGAAATTACTGCAAACGATGTGGAGATAAGTATGATTTGATCGATGGTGAGTGTAATTTCAAGAACTGTATTGACTGGCTCAATGATCAATGTCTTGCCTGTAAGTAAGGCTATGCGGTGAAAAACGGTATTTGTGTGACGGCTTCTCCGTTGCATTGCTAATGACCGATTTTCCCCCAATTTTTTATGATATTTCCAAATTTGTCTATTTTCACAATTGAATTTTCGATTTATAAATACTAAAAATTAATTTCAAAAAAGTGAAAGAATGAAATAAGGATAGATTTCTGGACCTTAACGGCTAAAGAACAAAGTACCAAAATATTCGGACAAGTTCAAGGACTTGTTAAGTAAGTTATAAAACCAAGAGCAGATGTCATAAAAAAAATAAAAACCCTATGTAGAATAGTATAATCATCAAGCCCTTAATATCATTGAAAAACCATACGAATTCGTCACGCAAGTGCAAAAGGAGTATTTTTTCTTTAGAGTCAAATCAATTGGCGTTGGTGCGCATTCTTTTGTATACATGGTTCAGTAAGAAGAAACAAAATGTCTTTACGCTCAGAAGGCCATAACAAAATCTCACGCTGAAAAGCATCTTTAATAACTAAAAAATGAAATCAAAATACAGTATCAACTTAATCATGACAATCTCATTTCACTGTACCATTTTTACAGCGATCTATCTTACGTCTACTTAATAATGTAGTACGCTTAATAATCTCTATTCAACCTTAAAACAAAATTCAAGATATTCAAGTAAAAATAAGTTATCGAAATCCTTCGGCAGTTGCTTCATGGTATCGGTTACATGCATAAGCTCGGATATATACATGCTGACATTAAAATCTAAAATATCATGATTAGAAATGTAAGTTTTTTTTACTAGGCAAGGGTAGAATCAAGCTTTGTGATTTTGGTTATGCGTCAAAGTTTATCGCTCAGAAACATGTTGATTCCAATGAGATTATTGGAACTTTGGAGTATTTGTCGCCTGAATATGTTCAGGGTTTTGATACAGGGCCGTTGAGGGATGTTTGGGCGATTGGAATATTGTGTTTTTAGCTTTGGACAGGGAAAAATCCCTTCCAGGACTTGAAATAAAATTAAAAATGGATGAAATTAGCGAAAGTACTTTTTGTCATAATTTTAGCCCGACTATGGCCAGTTTCTTCATTAGTTGTATCAAATAGAAAAGAATGAGGAAAGAAAGTCCTAAAAGATATAAACTATCATAAGACATACATTATGCCCGCATTAAGAACGATTCTCTGTTTAGAAGATTTTAAAATTCGATTTCTTTAACAATGCAATCTGATAAATTAGCAACATTGGAGATAATCATAATCTAGGTAAAAATTTTCATACAGATTTTGAATACAGTTTGAGTAGAAGGCCATTGAGATAACAAAAGCAAAATTCAAAAGTTTGATATTTTCAATTAACAAATTGAATATTTAATAATTATTTTGTATTAAAGATAGGAATAATAAATGCTGTCGAAACTAAAAACAGTTCAAAATATTTTTGCTCCATTTGCTCCATTTTCTACAAAGAAGATTGAAGTGACTATTAACGGAAAACCTTATCAAGTCGATAACAACCTATCAATTTATCAAGCAGCTAAATAGAACGGAATTGAAATTCCAAGATTTTGTTACCATGAAAGACTGAAAGTTGCAGGTAACTGCAGAATGTGTTTGGTTGAAGTATAGAAATCACCCAAACCTGTAGCCTCATGCTGTTCGCAAGTCGCCCCTGCCATGAAGATTAATACAAATTCATAAGTCGCTCGTCTTGCTAGAGGCGGTGTGATGTAATTCCTCTTAGTGAACCATCCACTTGATTGCCCCATTTGCGATCAAGCCGGTTAATGTGATTTGCAAAATAACTCATTGTACTACGGATATACCCAAGGCAGATATAATTAATTTAAGAGAGCCGTTCAAGATAAAAATATTGGTCCATTGGTTGTAACTCATATGAATAGATGTATTCACTGTACCAGGTGTATCAGATTCAGTGAGGAAATTGCAGGTTTTACTGATTTAGGAACTACAGGAAGAGGCAGAATGACTGAAATCAATACTTACGTTGAAAAAATGCTCTCATCAGAAATGAGCGGAAATCTCGCTGATGTTTGTCCAGTCGGTGCCTTGAATAATGGACCATTTGCCTACAGTGCAAGACCTTTCGAACTCTTGTCAAAGCCAACCATCGACTTGATGGATTCTTTGGGTAGCAACACTGAAGTTGATTATAAGAAATACACCAGAATGGTCATGAGAGTTAACCCTAGAGTCCATGAAGCCATCAACGAAGAATGGCTTTCAGACAAATCAAGACAAGCCTTCGATGGTCTCAAAAGACAAAGAGTTTTGACCCCAATGTTGAGAAAGGGTGAAGACTTCGTTGAATACTCATGGGAGGACGCTTTGGCCATTATCGCCCAAAGAGTTAACAATGTTGAAGGACATGAAATCGCAGCAGGCATCGGAGAGTTCGAAAGCGTTGAAAATATTCAAGCCTTGAAGGACTTCTTGAACTCACTGAATTCATTCAACTATTAATTCCGTCAAACCAACTTCGTAGCTTTACCAAACAACTTCAGATCCGACTACATCTTCAACTCTCAAATTGAGTCAATCTAAGATTCAGACCTGATTCTTTTGGTCGGTGTCAACCCCAGAACCTAAACCCCAGTCTTAAACTCAAGAATTCTCAAAGCCGTCAACAAGAAGAAATCCAAAGTTTACACAATCGGTACTCCAAACGATTTGACTTACGAATACGAGCATTTGGGTAACACTGCCAAAACAATCAACGAATTACTGAACGGTAGTCACGAACTGTGCGAATAGATCAAGAAGGCCAAACTCCCAATGTTGATTGTTGGTAGGGATGCTTTGACCAGAACTGACAGTGAAGCTATTCTTGGAAAGTTGAAGGGTGTTGCTAATAAGTTGGGATTTGTTAACTCTGAAACTGGATGGAACGGATTCAATGTTCTTCATAGAAGTCAAGGTGAGGTCAATGCCCTTGAACTGGGTATCAGAATCAAGCCATCAACAGGAAAGCACAAAGTCATCTTTTTGCTTGGCTGTGACAACTACATTACCCCATCCGACATTCCAACTGACGCTTTTGTCGTTTACATTGTAATTTTTTTTCTAATTTTAGGGATCTCACGGTGACCAAGGCGCTCAGTATGCTGATGTCATTCTTCCAGCTGCTCACTACATGGAAAGATCTGGAACCTATGGTACTTTGTTATGTTAATTCAGTGAATACTGAGGGTAGAGTTCAAATGGGTAACGAGATTACACCCCCAGCAGGTCAAGCTAGAGAACAATGGGAAATTTTCAGAGCTTTGTCAGAGGAGTGTGGAGTTGCACTGCCTTACAACAGCTTGTAGGAGTTGAGAGCCAGAATTTATGAGATTGCTCCTCACTTGTTGAAATACGATCACATTGAAACAAGTGTTTACGGAAAAATCGCCACAAAATAGTATGGCACAAATCAATAGATCAACGAAAACGAACCATTCGTTGACTTAATAGACAATTACTACATGACCGACGCTGTTTCAAGGAACAGTATCACCATGGCCAAGTGTTCAACTGCCTTCAACCCAGTCAAATGGACAAATTTCAAGAAAATCAGACAAAATTACGCATGAATGATTCCATATCGATATATTCACTGGATGAATTTATCAGTTTGTATCTTGTTGTATTTGTAATACTTGAAAAATATGCAGTTAGATAGTTGTGGATGAACAAATGTGTGCAGTAAAAATAAGCATATTAAGATCATTCGATCTATTCGTAATAGTCGTACTCTTACAGTTTGAGTGAGTCTACTGTGATGTCGTAGCCTTGCGATTGCCCGAATTACTCGCTTTCTCCGAATTTCTTGCTTTAGTTTCTGACTATTTATTCTTAAACCTGCATTAATAAGAAATTACCTCTCCCTCGCTTTCGTCCTCCTTCATTTGCATTGGCATTTCGGCTGCTTTTTATACCTTTTTCTGTTACTTTGGAGCGCTTGCCTTGTTCTTTTCCATGAACTTGGCAAATATACTGTAAAGCACTGGCTCATCCTTTTTAACTTCGATGTTATGCTTTCGGGCCAGTTCGTCGCGTTTGGCTTCGGTTTTGAGGTTTGCTTCAGAGTTAAATATCGTCAACGAGTTGTCCATTTTGTAGAACCCGATAGTTTACTGAATCAATTCGAGTGCCTGCTGTCCATCTTTATTTTCTGTGAGTTTTTGAACCTTTGCATTTTCGGAATAGAATGGTGAGACTTTTTTAGTTGATGACTCTTGAGAGTCGATAGTTTTAAATACAGATGATCTTATTTGTGCTCTGATATTGCTGAGACTTCCGTTTTTTTATAACGAGCTCATGACCAAGTTTTTCAATTCATTGAGTTATTCCATTTTGAATTTTAAAGTTTTAACTATTCGCCTTTATATAACTTTGATTTAATCAATGAATTTATTAAAAAAGAATCCGGAAAAATTGATAATTTAAACTAACCCTACATTCAAAATGGGGTT
>ERZ724506.358-NODE-358-length-16519-cov-5.102587_pt1 | contig 16519 bp, 10 predicted proteins | sample MGYA00376039_ERZ724506 | MGnify/ENA primary metagenome ERZ724506 (study PRJEB28724, sample SAMN07190887) | wastewater metagenome | isolation source: effluent of sewage treatment plant in Hong Hong | place: USA: Christiansburg, Virginia | collected 2016-03-01 ... | reverse complement strand
TAGACTGGGAACTCTATTAAGTTTCATAATTTTATTCCTGTACGGAATGTTCGTACGTGAGACAAATACCTCAGTAATCCACAAATATGGGTATTACATGTACCCAGTTATACTTGTATCGTATATGGTGGAGCTATCAAGTTTTTGGTCAGTAGGGTCATTTATGTACGTATCAGGATATGATATCCTGAATGAGATGGTGCCAAATTTTATGATTAGTTACGCATTAGGAATATTTTTGGGCATATTGTTCGACACCAGGACTTTAATAACAAGCAGTGCCAGCAATTGATAAATAACCAAATTTATTAAATTAAAACTACTTGTATTTCACATAAAACTTCATAAAATCTATAAAATTTTACATATTTTCTGCATTATATATGAAATCTATAATTTTTCCCCATAATTATTGATAGTTTGTAGGTAAAAGTACATTATTTTATTGTTAATTTTCAATACATTAATAATCTTGAGATAGAACGTATAAGTATTATAGAGAAAATATATATTTTCATCAGAAAATTCAACGAAACTAAATTATTTATTTGCATTATATATATATTTATAGCTAAAAAGAAGTCACTGCATAAAATGTCAGGAAAATTAGGTTAGGATATTATCAGCATGTATAAACCCTACACAAATACGGATGCTGATTGGAAAACTACTGTGATATCCAAGCAAAAGTTTTAAATCTATGGTCGATATGAGATCATAGATGTTAGTATTTTTTATTCTTATTCTAGTTGGTCAAGGGGCTTATGGCATTGTTGTTGCTGCTAAAGATAGGCAGGCTGTTGATAAAACTAAATAATTAGTTGCAATTAAGAAAATTGATAAAGCTTTCTAACACAAGATTTTTGCCAAGAGGACTCTTAGAGAGCTCAGGTTGCTCAAACTTCTCAAACACTAAAATATTATCAACATCTAGACAATCATTCTCCCAAAATCTAGGTCATAATTTGAGGATGTCTATGTGGTGTCTGAAATGATGGATACTGACCTTACATCCATAATCAAAAGTGAACAGCCTTTAACAGAGGAACATTATAAATTTTTCTTATATCAGTTACTTAGAGGATTGAAGTATATACATTCTGCCAAAATTGTTCACAGAGATCTTAAACCACGTAATTTATTAGTCAATTCGAACTGTGATTTAAAAATATGTGATTTTGGATTAGCTCGGCCTCTATTCAAGAATGTGAAGGCAAATGTGTTAACTGAATATGTTGCTACAAGATGGTATCGAGCTCCATAGCTATTATTAAGTGCTAACCAATATACAACTTCTGTCGATATGTGGAGTGTAGGATGTATTTTCGCTGAAATGTTACAAAGAAAACCATTCCTTCCAGGAACTGATACTAAAAATCAAATAGAGCTCATATGTTAGTATCTGGGAACACCTGATCTAGAAAATATAAAACATATTCCTGAAGAGAGTAAGAAATTGATTAGAAATTTACCCAAAAATAAAAAGAATGGGAAAGATTTTTCAAAGCTCTTCAATTTTGCTCCACCATAAGCCATAGATCTTTTGAAAAAGTTTCTAATTTTTGACCCAGAAAAAAGAATTACTGTTGAATAAGCATTGAAACATCCTTATATGGCAGATCTACACCTAGAATAAGATTAACCAACTCGTTAATAAGTAGACCACCTAGATTTTGAATTCTAAGATTACAACCTAACAACCCAACAGTTCAAAGGTACAAAATTTATAACATAGACTTACTTTATGAATAAATACTATTATACCATAACAAAGAATTCTACCAACAATACTAGAACAAAAAAAAGAAAAGAGAAAGCCTTATAACCCATATATTAAATAACTCTAACAAATCATTTATAGATCCCTACGCAGATAATGATGATTGATCTTTATCTATAACTTTAATAATTAGAATATTTTTAATAATAAACTTTTTATCAAATGTAAAATATGCTCTCCTCAATTTTTGTTTGTTTGCTCAGAGAGAAGAATTCATTGTAGATTTTTCTCATTTCCTATAGTTATTTCTCACTTTATTATAGTTCTTTCATTAATTGGACATTTATTTCCTAGTAATCTTTCTAGACTTGCCCATTCTTTTTCTTCTAAATGAACGCTTACAGTGACTGCTTTTACTCTTCATTAAGATTGAACTCTCCTAATGCTACAGGGACTGCATCATAGATATCTAACTGTTTCTTTTGGAAATAATGTTTGTTAAGCCTTTGATCTAGACTCTTTATTTGTTTTTTGTTTCGTTAGCCTTTGAAATATAACTCCATTGATCTGAAATAGTTGTCATATTTCCAATTTTTCCATGTAAGTTTTCTTAGAGGATGTTCATTAAAATATCTTATCACTGATAACCAGTACATCTTTTCATATTGTTTTGTTTTCCTTTGCTCTTTAGCTTTTCCAGATCTCTTAGTCTTTGGCTTTTACTCCTTTCTTTAATCTTATTGACTTATAAATTATGATACTAGTTCTTAATTCACAGAAATCTAATCTTTACTCATGTATTTTTGATGAGGTGTGTCTACTGTTGCTCAGAATGTTTTAAAAATAAACAATAAACAGCTCTAATTTATGAAAGAAAATAGAAAAAATATACCTATGCTTTTTAGTAACAAAATTTGGTTAAATAAAATAATTTATCAAAATGTTACCTAGTTAAATTCTAGGTTTAATTAACATTCCTAACTACAATTAGATCACGAAGATAGATATTTTTGATTTCTTCTTTGTCATTCTAATTATATCCTTATTTATAACTAGGTAAGTTTATCATGAAGATAGTTATTAAAAGAGAGCCTATATCAATAGAAATAATTAAACAATTTAGTAAGAATATTATTCAATATAAATCATTACAACAAAGGCATGATGAAAAGGTTCTTGTACTAGATATAGACTTTGAGATTTTTCATCTATCCTTCATTGATTGCCATTCTGAGATATTTTTAAGCGAGAAACCATTTCATGAACTGGGCAAAGACAATTGTCTAGCTTGTATTGGCCTATAAATAGCTGGACAATGCTTTGGGTCCTGTAAAATCTTTTCTTCTTTTCACTATTTATTTTTTAAACTATTCAACTTCGATGTTGTTATTTTAGCAAAGCTCCTCTAATTTTTAGTTAAAGTTTCCTTTCTTGATAACTTTGATAGTTTTCTGGCACATGTTGAAACACGCGTTCTTTGTATAAGAACTTTTGAAGAGAGGTCGATTAGATTCTAGAGGAGTCTCAGTCTGAGGCTCTGCATGCTAGATCTATCTATTGTTATGAGCCTATTAAAATGGACTCATAAAGTGAGGTTGAGACTATTCAAAAAAGGGATTATCCATATGTGGAGAATAATTTTAGAAATAGAATATGTCCTCGAGCTAGAGAAACTTAAGTTCCTCATTCTACCTGAATTAAAACTCAGGCTAGTTAAAGATATCGTTTGTAGGGATTGTGTTGTAATTCATTAGGTTCACATCATTTTCAATACATTTTTTTTAAAGTTCAAATAGATTATCAACAATAATTAACTTATAGGGAGCAAACCGATCATTTCTGATCATTTTCTTTTATAATTTAACCTATTTCAACATACAATACATGAAGAACATTAATTTTTCAATTACTAATATTTTTTGGAACTAGATCTACAAATATTTTAATATTAACTATACGCATATCTAATACTATAAATTAAACATCAAATAGCCTATCTCTGTCCAACATCTCAAAAAACTAATTCAGTTATGCATGAAATATCTATAAAAAATATTTGGGAAAAAATTAGAAAAAGAATTTGTTCGTATTTACTGGCTTCTTGTAGGTTTTCTTTGTATTTAGAGTCTTCTTTTATTAACTTTATTTTTTTTAATTGAGCTGTCTGTGCCATCTTACATATAAATATATTGCAAATATTTTTCCAATTTTTAGACTTTTTATTCTTTTATTATTTTGTACGATCTTATGGGATTTCATGAGTGTTTTATTGTATAAAGGAAATAAATAAATTTCTTAGAGTAATATTTGAGAATATAAGTAACTGAAAAAAAATCAATAAAGGTTAAGCTTAGCTCCTAGAAACTGATCACTAAGTAACCAAAGTTTCATATATTTCTCGAAGATCTTTTGACACTTAATTTTATAAAGTTTTGCATGGACCAAGAATCAGACTTTAATTAACCTTCTTCCAGTATTAATCATTGAGCAAGCTGATCTAATTGTGCTTCTATTTTCTATTTTTAATGGATTTTCCTTAAAATATAAATTGATTCATCCTTAACTGTCCCTTCATCAGTTTATTTTTATGTTATCTTGTGTTCTATTCTTGGGAATTCTAAGTATTTTTGCATCCCATTTTCATGATGGTTTTGGGGTCAAACAGATTTGCGATGTGGCTGAGCTTTTGCATATTAAGCTAATGCTGTTTTTCCATTGACTCCCTATCATTGGGAATATTAATTTTTGAATTAAACCGACAACTTCCAACTTCTAAAACTTCCTAATCAGAAGAGTTATAATTTGCCTATGATTTCCTGATGGAAGATTTCTTATTCGATTTCTTCGTCATCAAATTACTCTTATACTTATCATTGCTGTAGTAGACAGGCTCTAACTTTTTATTTTGATGGTCCTTGTCATTATTGATCAGGTTATTCGATTCATTCTTATCCTTGGAAGCAGATCGAATTCGGAAAAGTTTTGTCATTCTTAACTTTGGTAGTTTTATATGATCTAGTCGACGGTTTGAAGTTTGTGATTCTCCTGTACTCATTTTGATTAAGTTATTTTTTATTATTGATTTATTATGCCTTTTAAAATTATATCATACATCCAAATATAACTTTCTATTACTTTTCATCTGCACCGATTTCGATATATTTTCAATTTTTTGTTTTGTCTTTTTTGCAGTAAAAGAATTTTGGATAAAAATTCAAAAAATGCATTTCCACAGGAGTATTTATTAAAACCATAAAATTAGATAAAAAACATGAGAAAATAAAATTAAAGTAAATAAATACTCAGAAATGATACAAATGACATCATCTTCTACATTCCATTATAACTAATATTGAAGGAAATGTAAAACAACAATTATAAAGCACCAATCTAAACTATCTTTGTCGTATTTGTAGTCTCTCTCTTAATCTATGCGCTACCTTTTTTTATTATTTACTGTGTATATTGGTAGATTTGGTGGGTACTGGGGGTATTAGGATGTATCTCTATCTTACAATTTTTTATCACCAAGAGGAATGAAGGGTATGTCGCTTTTTTGAATAAATACTTCAAGCCAGGATATTACATGAATATCTAAAGATTCTATGAAGAGGAGATTAATAAATAGGAAAAAACTTTGTTCTGCTTCCATCCACATAGTGTGTTTGGCTATGGAATAATTCTTAACACAAATCATATCAAGTACCCTAATTAGAAATTGACAAATGCTCATATCATAGGAAGTAATTTTGCATTGATGGTACCTTTACTTGGGTTACATCTCAGACTTTGGGGGATAAAAGGTGCTGATGCTCCTACTTTTAAATCTCTGATGGAGAATTCGAAAGATATATCGATGCTACCAGGAGGGTATGAGTAAGCAACACTTACAACTCCGAAATAGTTGAGAGTATACCTGAAACAGAGGAAAGGGTTTATTAAATATGCATTAAAATATGGGTATACGATCAGACAAGTTTTAGTAATGAATTAACATAAAGCAATGAGCACATTTGACAAATTTTTAAACTTAAGACTGCTATTCAATAAGATAAAAATACCAGGAGTATTCCCAATTAGTCGGTACGGCCCATTTCTCCCACCAAATATCAAAGCAACCACTATTATAGGTCCCGCGTTAACTCCAAACCGTAAATTGCCACAAAACGAGCCCACATCACAATAAATTAACAACGTGCATAAAAAATATATGGAATAATTGGTAAAATTCTACGATAGACACAAGTAAAAAAATGATAACATAGAACTGAAAATATATTGATAATGTTAAAAAATTTATATTTAATATTAAAAATGAGGTAAATATTTATGAATGATATCAAAAATATTATAAAGATATAAATAGAAAAAGTAAACATCATCATCAATGACATCAAAATCCCTAAAAAAGAAAAGCCTACCCTCGAACACCCAAAAAGTGTAATAAAAATAATAAGAAATCGAATACAAATTCGCAAAAATAGGAGGGCCAACATTAGAGAGCCGGTACCTGAGCCGAAAAAAATTCATTGTCGAGTTGCTCAATAAAGAAGAATGGGATATATGTAGATCATAGTTTATAGTTGATTAGGTGATAGAAAATTCAAAGATTACTCCATGAACGTCTGCTTCAAGTATATTGAGATATGCTATGCTCGCACGGTTAAGCTGGGTAAATTGTCCTTTCACGCAGATTATAACAAATATTCCAATATGATCAAAACTATTCAGAATACTTCGTTTCCCAATTTGTTAGAATTGAGACTTGGCGATAATACTATCGCTAGTATCGAATTATTATGCGCTATACATATGCCTAATATTAAAACTTTACTCCTCAGTATTTCTTTATTTTATCTATTTTTTAGATGATAATCCTATTTCTGAGCTCAGGTCACTTTCCAGATGCTATATGCCCAATCTTTAGATCCTTTCTCTCAGGTAGATTAAAGTTAATCTGTAACCTTACTTTTTTTCTTTGACTTTGCTAGACTGTCCAAAATTGGGTTCAATTACTATCGATTATAAGTACTTTTATGATGAATTTAGAGGAACTAACCTTTTAATGAAGGCAAAGCCATGGATATTTAAAGGTAATTGGATCATAAAATGCAAGCCAGACCAAATTCCTAAAACCAAATGATTATTTTAATTTAATTATTTAGTATAATTGTAATGATACAGATAAATATTTAAAAATAAATTATGATAGAAAATCATAAATTAATGGAAGAATACATTTGGTTTTGATTTGGGGGATGAACAATGATGATATTTTTTTATCTTAAAGCCCTCATTACTTCATACGTATCCATTGTATTCCATCTTTTCACCTTGAATTTCGATTATAATTCTAAGTATTCTTTGGTCTCGAACATTAAGCTATAAGGTCTTCTTAGTTTATGTTTTGATTTAAATAAAGAACTATCAAGTGCTCCAAAATTTAGTTCTAAAGTTGTTGCTTTTAATTGACTTGAACTATTTGTTAGTTTAGGTTCATTATCCTTCAAAGTATCAAAATTTAGGAAACTTGAAATACTCTTTATTTCATTAAACTCAAATATATTAAAATTCCTTATTTAATTTCTGTGATCAAATAGGAAATATTAAGCATATTATTTTTGTAACTTTTATATCGTTTTTGAATCTCTTGTTATTTATTATCTGATCTGTTGTTAAGTACAGTTCTTCTTCCATATTAGATCAATATTCTTTAAACTCTCGAGACTTCTCTCGTAGAGTTCGAAATATAAATCACCAAACTTTTTATAGAATTTACCTCCATGATTTATCCCACATATTCTCTTGAACTTCTATTTTCCATCTTCGAAATCTAGTAAACATCTGATATAGCTCATCTGGCGTTACTCGGGGTATTTTTTATTTGCTTCATTGTTGTAATGGCCGAGGCATCCATGATATATTAAAAATTAAAAATTTCTTTGCAATTGCTAATCTTTTATGAATCTTAATATCTTTTATTTTGAAACGAAGAAGCGTGGGATGATTAGAAACTCAACATAACGTTCGTCTATCCCTTTATTTTTTTAGAAATGAGTAAATTTCTGTGGCATTTGGAAGACTGAGACTAAAATTTCTCCCAATATTTTGGTTACGGTGTTAATTTAGTGAGAGGATGCCTTTTTGAGAGAGGAAAATGCTTTTTAAGAATAATAATCATGCCTTAGACCATTCAATTTTAATTTAACTTCTCCGAATAACTTCATAAATTTTATTAATGAATGATATTTTTCTGACTATTTAATTTTCATCGTCGCCAATATTTCCCAATTTTTCTTTTCCTTCTCCAATAGATTAGATACCCTTTGTTTTCTCTTGTGGTAGATTTCATCAGGCTCAGAATCTTCATTTTCTAGACACTTAATTTCAAGCTAATTATTTCGATTGATGAGATAAGTAGCCATAATTTTGGAAGAAAACAACAAATTGAAATACTCCTCAGCTTTCTCATTGGTAACTTAATCTGCTAGGTCGAGTTCATCCTACATGCGTGAATCAATATCATTGATAGATTATTTATGAAAACAATCTAGATTAAAGTGACTGAGACTGGGGTGGAAACTGAGAATATCAGAAAATTTGTCAGAATATTTTAAATTAAACAATTGTTTAGGATATTAGACTTAGTTCTATTATATCATTTCTAGACAAGATGCCAATCTAATTTTTAATTTACCTTATTATAAATACAATCGCTAGCACAATCTTAACATACGTAATATTAATACCACAAAATATATATAAATTTTATATTTATGCGCTTGTTTTCTTATTTGTTATTTGATTTTCGTGTTAGGGTAGTACGGATATCTTTCTACTTGATATATGGTGGTGCGATTGTATATTTTTGATTTACTATTTATAACAGCTAATTTTCCGTTAATTTTATAATATATATCTATACATCAATCAGTTTAACAAACATGTCCATCAAAGCACTTATCTTAGTTCTGTCCGTCTTGGCAGTTGGAGTCAAGGGTGGGTTAGTAGAAGAACTTATTTCTTCTCTTCCTCAATCACAATAAATCGACCAACATATTGTCTAGGAATTCGCGAGGTCAGGATTTCGGTCAAGGGACTATCGAGGGGTCAGAGAAGAGTTTAATAATTTCAAAAAGCTATGGACAGAAAGAATGGTTGATTTTTTAATCCGAGAACTTGATATTAACTAATAAGGAGCTAAATAAGCCAGAAAGAATCCAGAGAGCTTCCACATCAACTTCGAAACCTATAAGCTTTTCGTTAGCTCGATGTGAGCTAATAATGATTCATATTTGCACAAAATATCATAAAATATTCTATAAAACATTTTGGCATACTTAATCTTTTGACTATATTATAGTTAATAAAAATCATTAGAAATCAATATTCATACCTATTTCTTGAAGAGTAGGCAATATTTGTAATTTTAATATTTATTCCAGCTTAGAATCTTCAGCGTTTTGCAGGCCAATCAATAATTTTACTTTCTTTGTTATCGTTTTCATGTTATCTCCCTGGAAGACTGGAACTTTGATATCATCACAACCTTCCATACATATATTCAAATATAAATAAGGTGTATCATCCTATCTAGAACCATGGTGATGATCTGATATACTCTTATCTGTTATTTTCGAGTTATGATGGGATTGTGACTATTCTCGGATTCTTCTACCTTCATACATCCTGAATATCGATTTATCGAAATCTTTTACCTCATCTCGATATGTAGATTCCATGCTATTATGATGTTCAGAATTCTATTTGGAAACAGCTCGATTGGAGTTCTATTTCGATTTCATTATATTGGGATGGAATGTACATTATTTTGATATCTTTTATTATTAAGGAGCTTGCTATTTCTTTGTACGGATTGTGTATTTGCCAAGCTCATACAAATGTTATATTCTCGAATTAACGCTCTATTGCTCATGAGCATTCAATTTGAGATCAGGTCTTCCCCTTTTTTTAGCTTTTTATCCTTGCATTGATTAATCTTCTAATCTCTTTTTTTATCTCTATTGCTCTTATCTTTTCATACGCATCTTCAGTTCTTTTCTTTTATCATCAAGCATTAATAAATCTATATGGTCTACTTGTTTATTATCAGCAATGTCGAATTCTATTAAATTTTTGTTCAACAGCTATGAACTTTATTGGATAACTCTTTGTCTATATTTCTATGCCATTTCTAATGAATTTTTTGATACGAATGGTTTGAATGAATATTATTGATATTTTGGCTCATTTGTGATATACTCACCTTTTCTGAGTCGATTCAAAGCTAGCTATTCGAAATTTACTTTTATATGTTTGGATTATTTATCAGTCAGCACGAGTCTTTTAGAATTTGAGTTTTATGGCATGAACATAGTTAAACATTCTTCAATTATGGCAAAATCATGACATCCAAGGAGACAAAAGATAATCTTAATCAAATTAGCCAAAGGACAACTCTCATACATATCACCTTGCAACATCTGCCATATTTCATACGAATATTTGCGATCATTGATATTAGTTTGATCATCTAGAAAATTCCTATAATTATAAAGAAGTATACATCTTTTCCAGGATTAAACTCATTTGCATGTAGCTAAGGTTGATTTCATTTATTCCTAGTTACCCCAGGATACAGCTTATTTCTCGGAGTATTTTCTTTACGAACAGTTCTTTATTTTTTGGATTTACTTTCTTTTATTATTTTTATTTTTAGTCGTGGGTTTTTGTTTTATTTGATAATTTTTTATCGCATATTTAATGGACATCCATATACTTTGTAATTTTTAACCCTTTCTGAGATTTTACACTTTGACATGAATTTCCACGACTACTTTATTTTCTATTTGTTTATTGGTCGTTTTGTTGGGTTAATTGTTTTGAATGTTCGCTAAATTCTGAAAGGTCATTAAGAGGTAAAGTATGTTTTTTTGACTGCAAACAACTCTCTACAATGGATTTTTAAGATCCCTTCCTCGAAAATGTCGCTATTTTACTTTTACTACTAAATTTGGAAACTGGTCTTTTTTATATACTTTGAGGAATCTAATTTTATTTAGTCTATTGTTTTTTAGTCCATTACTCATATAATCTTTAATGAACCTGACCTATGCTACGTTTTGATTGCTGATTCTTACTCAAAGCCATTAAATTAGGCTGAAATGTATTCTATTTATCTACTTTAGCTTTGATCATTTCTCTCATCTGAATATTAACATACGTACTTCGCTGATTTTGTCCTACTTGTATCTTTTGTAGGCGAGTTGTTGGTCAACAAATTATTCGACTGTTCGGTTAGGATGGGTGCTTTTATTTACTTTAGGTTTGAAAGTACATTATTTCATTTACTTTTATTCAAGTTATTTTTTGAGAAAGGTCACTTTATTATTTTCATTAATTAAATTTACTTTATTTTCAAATAGCTTGGGCTGATTTTTGGAATCATTGGTGAGCAATTTTTTTGACATTAATCTCTCACATAAACCTAATGGTTCTGATGATTATACTATTTTTTATTGTTTTTGTTGTTGCTCTGCTTTTATTGCGTTTCTTGATGACAGAGATCCTTATCTAACTTTTTCGAAGCTAACTGAACGCACAACTGAAGTTGGAATATTTATTCTTTAACCGTGAGACAATTAATTCATGTTTATTTTGATTTTTAACAGATAGATCAATTAATAATATTTTATACTGTTTTAATCTGATAATTTATATTTTTAGGAGGTTGGTAATTCGGGAACTATTATGTTCTCTTTTTTTCCAATATTATTTACACTTCTTATAAATAATGCAATTAAATTATAGTAATTAAATAAAAAACTCTAGTTATCATCTAAGATCGACTTGAAATTGAAGTCTTTCTTACTTTCGGTAGTGTGAAGAATCGAATACATTCCAAAATCTCAGAGTCTCATCTCCAGCACCGGTCAATATTGACTATCCTGATGGGCTGACTGCTAGGTACAGAACTCTGAAAGTGTGGCCTGTTAATGTGGTTACTTTTTTTACTGATCTACTCTCCCAGTTATCCGTAGTATTCCAAAGGTTTATTTGATTTAAACTGTATCCATGGGTCGTGATCATTTCATTGGAGATCCTGGAAAATGCCAGATTGCAAATTTGGGAACCTAAAATAAAATAATAATGTACCTGTATCAATGCAATGATTTTGTTTTAAGGTCTGCGTTGAAAAGAAACGGATATGTCTATCAGCAGTCCCTCCGCCTGATGCTAAAAGAGAAGGATTACTAGGACACCAACCGATAGCCTTCACCGCAGCTTTATGCTCATGGAATTTAATTAATTATCCACCTTTTTTCTATGAATAAATTACTAATTTATTGTCATTTCCTCCTGATGCAATATAATTTCCTTCAGGACTCCATTTTAATCCGCATATTTCCTGATTGTGAGCTTTATACTGTGTAACGAGGCCATCTCTTAAATCCCAAGTTGCAACAGTTCCATCTCTTGATCCGCTTGCTAGTAAACCAGCTGTCCACGATAAACTTCCTACTCTTCCAGTATGCCCTTCAAACTGACTGACTTTCTTTCTTTTAACAAGATCGAAAATTTTAATTTGCCCTAAGGTGTTTCCTATAGAAACTTTGTTATCTTCGCAAAATGACACAGAGCAAAGATAATCATTGACCTGACAAGTTTCATAGAGCTTGCTTACTTCCGAACTGCACCCTGACCAAACATAAAGAGAGGAGTCAAGAGCAACAGCAATCTGATTGTTATCTGACCAATCTAACAAATTGAGATAGAAATCATCTTGCAGATTTGGAGCATCTAATATTTTGTATGGCTTTTTGTTAATTTTTCTAGGCTTGTTTTCCACTTCATTCTCTTTTCCTAAGGGCTTACTGGTATTCTATTTGGTGTTCTTCACTGTATTTTTGGGCTTTTGAGTCTTGCCAAAGCTCATAATTTTGTGAGTGAAGTTTGAATCCTTAGGCTACAAGATATTTTTCTCAAGCATTTCTTCATAAGTTGTCTTTGCTTCATCCTTCTTAAAGAAGTGACTTTAGACCTGAAAAGCACATGAACGAATCTATGTTGGAATGAAACGATCCCCTAATAGCTGGCTAATCGCATTTTCTTTGTTTCTTTCCATGTGAATTATTCCTAAAATTTTATTATTAAATCTTAAAACTTTATTAGTTTTATCAACATTATTTAATTTTATATTTATAAATCATAATACTGATAAGTTTGGCCTTTATAGTAAATTACAAATCCAATCTCCTGATTATTTTAATTTGTTCTGATCTATTCCTGTTTTAAATCCGGCTTTTTATAATGCGTAAACTACATTTTATGTGCATACGTTCCCGACGGGTTTCATTGAATATGGGCATCCTCCTAATCCACCTATCGATGAGTCTACTGTTCTGCATCCGAGTGTTGCTGATGTTAATATATTTTATATTGCGTTGTCAAAAGTATCGTGAAAATGGACAGCTATTCTATTTATCGGGAATTTCTCAAGGGATTTAAATAAGGCTAACACTTTTTCTGGAGTTCCTTTCCCTACTGTATCCCCTAATGAAACTTAATAGCATCCAAGATCAAATAATTTTCCAGTTACTTCTGCAACTTTCTATGGTTTGACTTAGCCTTAAAATGGGCATCCCATTACCATAGAGACATAGCCTCTTACCTTAATATTGTTCTTCTTGGCTAGATCCATGACAGGCTCAAATCTCTTCAAAGATTAAGCAATAGAACAGTTCAAATTTTTCTGAGAAAAAGATTAAGTGGCAGATGCGAACACCGCGATCTATTTAACTCCAATTTATAATGCAGTCTCCATTCCTTTTGCATTTGGTACTAGACAAGGATAAGAAACTCCTTCTAACTTATCGATGGAAGTATATAATTATTTGGAGCTGGCCATCTGCGGAATCCATTTAGGAGACACAAAAGAGCCAACTTATACAGTTTTTAGACCAGAGGAGGAAAGATTATTTATCAACTTGATTTTATCCTATAGTGAGACTATCTTCTTCTCGTTCTGCAAACCATCCCTGGGACCGACTTCAACAATCTTCACAAATTCGCCTTGGTTAGATTATAAAGTCTTGGCATACTGCATGAGAAATATTGAATACATTGAGCGCCATGGTGGTCAATTTTTGTATCCTGGCTGCTTTATTCATGAAAAAAAAATGAGAAAAGGTATAAAAATTACAAATGGGTATATAAAATAATAAATCATATATATTATTAACACAAATTATAACCTTTTAGCAATGGATTCTGAGTACTCTTCAATCACAGTACGAATGGAATATATAGTAGATATCAATACCAAGAGTGAAATTAAGTGCACTATAAAAAAATACGTATTTTTATTAAATGGATATTGCTACCAGATGGAACAAGTGGCATTTAGAAAAGAAGTATACGGATTTTGTTGAATTACATAAATATCTATCCAAGGAGTTTGATAATCTACCCGAAGTACTATTTTTATTATTGGAAGTTTCCTTAGTCTATTATTGGTACGTATTTGGGATAGAGAGAAGATGATGTATAGTAGTACCGAGATATACTTGAAGATTACATGCGTATTACATCTCTACGTAAAGATATCATAAACTCAACATTTTACTCATAATTTTTATTGATAGGGAAACATTCCCAAGCAATGCTAGTCAATAAACCCAAATTTCAAGGATAATTTGAAATCGAATAAAAATATAATGATGATGGGAAAGTTATTATCGATATGTATTATGGATAGAATTATATTATCTTTGCAACTGGGAATAATAGTCCCTTGGAAAAATTTAATGCTACTATTGCCAATACCAAATTTCCATGGGAGGATGAGGAGGATGCTGAATTTATTTTGCCATTGGGGACAATTTAATGTTGGAAATTGAAGAAAAAACCTTACGGGTATGTTCGAGTGTGGGCAAGAAACTATCCACTTTAAGTTACCAAGTTTATATTCTCACCATAAGCATAATCTATGGTCGTAGGCCTTTCGGATGGAAGTATCTAACTCTTCCAACTTGTGCCAAGAGGACTTATAACTTATTACCATTACATAAAAACAATAAATTGCCATTAATAAACAATAACAGGCCTATATCTAGATAAATTCCATATGTTCTTATACAGCTCATCCTCTGATGGTAGATTGAACATATCGGATGCTAGAAGCGGAATCCTCATGGATACCATGGAATTGAATTCCTAGATTACTGGCTTGTACGGCTAAAATTAAAATAATAAGCTTGTTGTCGCATTGGATTAAGGGAATATGATTGTTTATGAATACAATTAGAGAGCTAAATTGAAGCCCGTTACTACACTCATGACTCCAGATTCCTACAATGTTAAGGTTATGTTGATGGATAGGATAAAAAATTATTTCTTTGTTGGGGCTTATGACTCAGGTAGTATTTATATTTACTAATTGCCTAAACCAGGCCAGTAGAAGTTCATGAAGCAAGTCGCTCAGCTCAAAAATAAGGCTGGAATTGTCTCCCTGCATTTTATCCCTGAAAAAATGGAACTTATTGTCGGATGTCAGTCTGGAGAAGTCTTCTTCTGGGACTGTTTGAAAGGAAAACAAATATGTAATTATTTATGTTATACTAGATATGTTAAGACCATTCTAATAAAAAGGATAGCTTGGAATAACCCATTATCTGTCCAGTTAAAAAACATTAATCACTGCTCAAAGAGGTCGACTAATAAAATTCTTCTAACTTCCTAGACAATGGCGTGATACTGCAGTCCAACAAGAATAATAACGCGAGATATAAATAAGAAGAAAAGTACAAAATCTTCACAAAGTCCGTGAAGCTGTAAAGCGCAAGCAGCAAGATTCTGATGATGATGACATAGCACAATGGTATCTCCAAGATGATGAGAGCTCAGAATAAGAAAGCTGGTTTAATTTTGTTTGAGATTTGCTATTATTTGTCTATATTTTATTATTGTATTTTATCCTATATTTTTGTTGTGGTCAAAATTATAGAACTTTTCGAAGGTATTTTATTATAAGTATAAAGTTTATTATTTCGGCTCCAAATTTCATTTGAATTTCATGTAAATAGCTGAGGTTGGTACAAGAAAGACAATAAGATAGAACTAAATAAAGACTCCAATAAAATAAAGAAATACATAAAAACAGATAACTGAGAAAAAAGATAAAGTCTCTATTCAAAAATAAGCATAAAAGCCCAAAAGAAAAAGAAGAAAGAAAAGTACAAAAGCTGCTCCAATATGGGCTTTCAAAACAAAAAGAAGAGCACCAAAAACTAAAGTAAAAAAGACAGAGTCACCAAACGATGATAGAGAAGCTGGTGCCATAAAACCTTTGAAAAAAATAATACAAAAATCTGAAAAAGGAGTGAGGTAACTAAAATATTTAGAAAATAATAAATTAATATAAGATAATGTATAAAAAGTTCGCAAGAGAGGAACTCATAGTCTAAAACCAAGGACATTCAATACTTTAGATTATAGTAAATTTTTTGATTAGCCTCAAGAAGTTGTAAAAATCGAATAATAAATATCGGAATCAAATTAATCCCCATCTATAATTGAGAGACATTAAGAACCAATTAAAAGAAAGCCTGAGAAATAAAAAGAACAAAAGGAACAAAAGTAATAAAAATAAAAAAAATCCGAAAAATACAAATAAAAACTACAGAGAAAAAACCAAAGAATAGCTGAATTGTAAAAAAAAAACAAAGAGCTATAAACAAAATTAATTAAATATATAAAATAAAAAATAAAAGATATGTAAAAAATAATAAAAGACAAGAA
>ERZ724506.355-NODE-355-length-16659-cov-4.791857_pt1 | contig 16659 bp, 8 predicted proteins | sample MGYA00376039_ERZ724506 | MGnify/ENA primary metagenome ERZ724506 (study PRJEB28724, sample SAMN07190887) | wastewater metagenome | isolation source: effluent of sewage treatment plant in Hong Hong | place: USA: Christiansburg, Virginia | collected 2016-03-01 ... | reverse complement strand
TCCGGCTAGTAAAATATACTCGCTATAGTATGACCATGAAGCAGCTGACATCGACTCTGCTACGAATGTAATATTCTTTCTGTACCCTACAGTGCACATGATAGATGTAATAGCTTCAATGATAATAAAAAATTAGTTAGCGAATACTAAGAAGAACTATTTCCTGTATTTTGTACCCATGATAAACTACCTGTGCATGCAGCGCATCGAATAAAAGTAGATAAAGACCAAAGCAGTCGTGAAGAACTTTAATTTTGATCTTATTCCCATCAATTAGGATCTATTTTCCTTGGAGTTGTCCAAACATTTGGACCCTGTTTAATAGGATTCATGCATTCTATAGTCTCTTTTGAAAATATCGAAGCTGGTGGGCAGGATCAAGAATAACTTTGTGATAGGTCCTCGATCTAAGAAAGTTCTATAGAAATTAGACAAAACATTGGATGAGACTCCATAACTGTAGATATAGGATGCAGGTTAATAATCTTATCTGATTATTATGGATAGGACCCTGGATTATATCACTCCAATGCTAACTCCATTCTCATATGAAGGCCTGCTGGACTTATTTTTCGGAATAAAATTCAACCAGATATAAATACCAGGGTACCTGATGGACAGCAAGAAATAATTATAGACATTTCTATTATACAACCCCAAAGATAAGCATTACAAGATAATTGCTCCCATGTATATCAGGGAGGTGCCCGAATATTTAAGAACTCAGGGGTAGTTACTATTGAACAAAATAAAATAGAAAAAAGAAGCAGTTAAATCATTAGAAGATTTAAATGAGATCAATCAGTAGCTGATGCCTTAATTTCTGATCTTGCAATATCATAAGAGTATAGTCGCATTTATACTCACCCATATTAACGAGAGTCAATTTTTTAATACTGCTACCAAAGAAGCTGCAGTTATTCAGAACTATGAGAGAGCTTAGGATATTTAGTATCTCAGTATTTTTTATCCTTTTCAGCAAGTTATGAAATTATAGATTCTCAGTAGCCAAGTGTCCAGCTTCGGCAACTATTTCAGTCGATTTGAGAAAAAAATATATCAATTCCTTCTCAACTCATATCATCCTAAACATATATTCACTTTAAAAAAATTAGTCGATCAGGGCATCCTTCGATCCTCAAAGCAGCCCCTCAAGTGGAAAGAAATGTGCGAAAAGTACGATCTCATACCTGACTAACCCCGATGCTATACATATATCCACACAATATACTCCGCACTATTAGTTCGGTTTCTTGAGATGTTCTTGACAGGAAATTTAAATCAAGATGGAATCAACTTATTAAGCCCAGAGTACACAAAAAAGGGAAATTTTAATAAAATTCGCTCAGGTGACCAAGTCTACATCTACCTCATAGGCGGCATTACTTATTCAGAGGTTGAAGCATTTAGATTGTTAGGTAGCAAATTAAAATTGAATTTTATTTTATGTACGACTTAGATGACGAGTGGGCAGAAAATTATTAAGAAATGTTTTTGATTTATCGGTCCTCAATGAGGTATGAATGATTTGCCTTAGAGTTTTTGATTTTGTTGTTATTTTAAATGCGAGATATATTTTGTATGAAAACAGAATGCGTGATATAAATTGAGTAGAATATTCGAATTATAATAAGTTCCAACAATATAATAATTGGAAACTGTAATATAAATAGAATGGAGTCATACTACACAAACCAATCTCTTCGATAATACTCATTTCCTGACAACTTGTCCAATGCCAGACCATACGAGCCAACCACAACACACAAGAGTAAGAAAGTCAAGACAACTGGATATAAAAATATAAAAAAAGTAGAGAATGTGAATGTTAATGCCAAAAAGTAGAATTAAGTTGATGAGAAAATATGAGAGATTGATTATTATCATATGATTATCTTTATTAATTCAGTTTGTTTGTTGGAGATTGGAATTTATTATTTCTTAAATTAACTAAATTAACTGCTTATATAACCTATATAACCTAAAAATAATAGAATTTAGAATATTTAACAACCCTATATTTAATATTATCAGCATGACTTTGTGTTATTGAAAATTAGAAAAATAAATTAAAAATAAATTGATTTAACTCTTTAATCGATGGATAATTAATTAAGATTTATTTTTTACGATTTTAATATCAATAAATGATGAATAAATGAATAGTTATTTTTGAAAAAAGTGGGGAAAAAATTGTAACAAATTCATAGGATGAGAAAAAAGTAAATATCATTATATTTTAACTTAGATTTGATAACTAACGAAATTATTTTATTATTAAAATATATAGAAAGCAATGAGTAATCATATTCTATCGATATCCTCCACAACTTCAGTAGCCACAGTCCTGAATAATAAATCAGCATCAGATTATGCGAAGACTAAAATCTAATAAATTCGAAAGAAGTTCGGCTACACAGTCCCATCATCGCAGACCAACAAATAAAATAATATCCAAACGCCAACGCCAACAAATTTATCCTTAAACCGACGCAAAGAAGCAAGTCCAATCTCCCAGCTGCAACCACTTGGCCAAACAAATCTGAACATCCAGAATACTAATATAAAAACTATGGATGCTAACAAAAATAATAATACGAAACTTAGTGAGCTGAAAAGCGCAAGAAATCCTTCTGTGTCCTTTTCTCAAGCTGAGAATTTGAATATTAGTACAGCTGCTCAGAATAATTATCTTAAACATGAGCCCATTGAACCTAAATAATATCAGTATGAGGATCGGATAAAGAATATTGATTCCATAAATAGAAAAATCATGCAAATGCTCAATGAGAGTAAGCAGCCCAACGCTGGAAACATAACTGAGAGAGTTGTAGAGAAAGAGGATAAAGACATCAATTCAAAGTCAGCTCAAAGAAGATACTCGATAAACAAGAGCAATCCACCCAACAATCTGTATAGCCGATAGCGTTCGCATACACCAAAACAATACTCAGAACAAATTCCATTAAACAAAATAAAATAATTGGAGTAAAATCGCATTTCAATCCCTCTGAGCAACAATACTACTACTGCAAAAAAATTAGATCAGGAATTAAATAAAAATTTGGTGTATCAGCAATCCAATTTAAATAATAATCAGATGAGAAAACTTAATGCTATTTCATCGAATTCTAATTATAATTATCAGATGAATGTAATAGGTCCCAAATAATAGAAAAGTATATCTTTCGCGATGGATTATCAGACCAATTCTATCTCTATTTAACTATCGCCTGCCAAGCCCGAGGATCGATAGAAGTAGAATCTAGATACAGATCGATAAAAAGGTGAATAGGTGATTACTAAAATTAATTTTAATAAATAACCTTACTCTTTTCGAAGTCCCAGGAATGATAATCAGCGCCCATCGATCACCAATCAAAATAAAAAGTCAGATAAAGAAAAGGAAAGGTAGAGATAAAGATAAAGATAGTAAATTTCTAAGAATTAGACAATAAAACTAGCGAAGACTATTGGAGATCAAATAGGCTTAGATCAAAAGCTAAGATATTCAAAGTGGATATTCAGTTAATGGGACAATCCTAATAAATGGAGTTTATTGCAATAGAAATTTAATGTGTACAAATTTTAGAATAAACCACAACTTTACTCTCACAATATGAGCATCTAATAGCTTAAAAAACAATTTACGTTAAGTCCTGATGAGCATAACCCTTTCTTCTAAAACGATACAAGAATAGGTTAAAACTGCATTGATTAATTGCTCAAAAACTACAGTGTAGCAATTAATTTTTGGCTACACACTGTTAATTAATGTGTTACTATCACGAGCCTCTAAAAAGAATATTTTAATGTGAAAGATATTGATTTAGGCAAGAAAGGCTATCTTTCCATATAGGATATTGTATGCTTTGTAAATCTGTACACTGGAAAATTCTTTAGAAATCGGGATGCCACCACGGTGTACAAGAGATTTCTAGGTTATAAGGATAGCCAGCAGCAAATTGATCAGAATGAGGGTCTTAAATATGAGCAATTCTTAGATCAGGTAACCAAATGAGTCACAAAAGTATGATATTTATCAAAATTGTATATTAAATCAATCAGTTCTTATTCTTTTTCTTTTCCTATACTAATCTTTGCGCTTTCCGCTTTCGGAAATTTCTCTGGATCATGATAACAGCAGCGAGATACTCCAAATCCTTGATAAATTTTTTATTCTTTATTTCTTTAGCTAAAAATAAATATGAATTTACTAGGGTCTGCAATTCTTAACTGATACTCATTAGTTTTCAGATAGATTTATTCCATTTGCTGAGCTAGCTTCGATCTCTTCTCCATGTACCCCTTTTTATTCTATTCAATTTTCTTGGAGGATAAATATCTGAGCTGTGTCTCTTGGATCTCATTTCTAATTCGATAAATGGATTATTTAATTTTTAAATTCTATTCTACTCGTAGCATCAATACCTTATTCTTTTAATTCAGGTTATTTTGAAAGCTTTTTCGAAGAGTTTCCAATAATTTTCTCTATATCTTAGATTTATTCTCGAGAGTGTTACATTATTTGATGAGTAATTTTGTAGTTTCTGAGTTCACCAGCTAATTTTATGGGATTTTTTTATTCTTTTATTTAAGTTTCATTGACTTCTACTCGATTTTTGCGATTTTTTACATATACTATTTGTATTTCTACTCATAGGCATCGGTAGAGTTAGTTTAAGATTACTGTATTTTATTATCCATATACAATATTTTAGCTCGCATATCTAAAATCTTAGCTTAGATATCAATCGGATCAATGATCTAGATTTCCCCCATAATCTCCTTATAATCTTTTTGCCTTTTGATCTCAGTCTAGATATTGTATGAGAATTACTCCTTAGTGACATTTCCATCTGAGTTTCTATCCAATATTTTATGAATTTCCTATACAATATCCAATGAAATATTTTGCTATTTTAGCTTTTTAATTATCTATTCGGTTGTTAGCATTCCATCCGAATTCTAATCTAATATTGCGAAAATATCCTCTGCATTTTGCGCCTATGGAAAATATGTCACAAACTTCTCAATTGGAGATAAATCTGAAATGTTTGTCTATGTGATATTATTTTATTTGCTTTTCTCAGGATTGGTCGGGCTATTGAATCTTTGATAATATTATTTTTATTTGTTTTTAAGTTATTTCTTTAATGTTTACAAACTTTTATCGAATTCAAAGATTTTCTTTCGTTTTTGTTCGTTTTCATATTTTACTTATGATATTTATTTTTTTATTTTCTTCACCAAAAGAACTTATTCTTATTATTTTTATATTTTCTTCTCCTTTACTTTAGCTTCTTTTAAATTGGTTCTAACTTTCTCAAATAAAGCTTTATTTTCTTCGCCTATTATCTTTTTCGCTTTGTTTTTTACTTCAAGGTCTTTTAATTTTCGTTTATTTTATTCTTATATTTTTAAGTTTAGTTCTTTTTAGGCTTTTTTACGCTCTTTAGTCTGCTCATAATATTTATAGTTTTTTACTTAGTTATTCTTCTATAACTCTTACTTTACTTCCTATTATATATTTCGATTTGATTTAATAGCTTGTGAAGAATTATTCTTTTTTTTATTTTTAAGTTGTTATTCAAATATTTGCTTGTTTTTATCTTTACGTTCTTTTTATTTCGCCAGAGCTTCTTCGTATATATCTTTCTTTTTTTTTAACTATTACTGCTTTCTTTTATTCTTTTATTCTTATAATTTCTATTTTTATGCTTTTATAGCCTATATTGTTTGCTCTATTTATTATTGGGTGCGCTTTGGTTTTGATTATTTTGTTTTTGTGAAAGGGAGCTATACTTTCTTTGGCTTTTACTAGGGTTTATTTAATTTTTATTGGGTTTTTTTACTAAATTATTTAATACTTGGCCTTTTTTGTTCCTTTTTAGTTTATGCTTAAGTATTTTTATTCTTTATTCCTTTTATACCTTTTATAATGGGTTAATTTTTCTTTTTAACTTGTTATTTACTATTTTTTTTAGTGAGTCCTCCATTTTTCTTGTCTTTTGATTCGTCTAACTTACCACTTTCTATAAATTCAGATTGAGCTAATGACAGATCATCATCATTATCCTTATTTTACTAATTGTTACTTTCAATTAATGACTCTGCCACCTAATCTATTGCTTAGCTCGCATACTCAGATTCTATCTTATCTATCTATTCTCCTAGTCCTTAATCATCAATATATTGCGATTATTATTCTAGAGGTTATGATATTACTGATTAAATATGGAGCTAGTTTTTATTTTCTTTCTTTTCTTATTCTGCTTTCTTCATTTACTTTTTTGTTTCCTTTTTTTTATCTATTTATTTGGTTTTTTTCTTCAATTTATCATGTGACTAATCTTAGAACTGATCTTAATAATTCTGATCTTCTTGCTTACTGGCACCATTATTCTCAAAATCTTCATCATATTAATTCCCATTATCCTCCTCTACTTATCCTTTCTACTCCTATTATATATCTTAATTATTTTAATCAAAATCATCTCCATATTAATTATCTTATTTCTCGACCTTCTTTTTCAGTTCTGACTTTTTCTATATTTTATTATTTGTTTTGGTTTTTTGTTCTTGTTATGATTGTGATGATTCAAGTAGCTAATCTATCTATTCCTGTTTCATATATTTAAATTTTTTATATTATTATTCTTGTTATTAGTAATATAATTGCGAAGTGTGTATATATTTATCATCTCACTTTCTTAATTGGAATCAAAACCATAAAATAGCATCAGTTTATATTTTTTAACCGACTATAGCTTAGTTTTGTATCAGTGGCAATATGTAAGAATTTCTGGAGAGTTGCCTCTAAGAATATATATCACACGTATATATCTGTTTTTATATAATTAAATCAAACAAGTAAATCTATGAAAATTCTGACCCTAATCGCCATATTCGTTCTCATCTATTCTGCCAAAACTCAAGTTTTGGGCATAGATTTTGGTACATAGTTCTGGAAAGCTGCACTCATCAGTCCAGGAAAGAATCTAGTTATTGTAGAGAATTCTAGATCTGAAAGAAAGACCCTTAACTCAGTATAAATAAAATTTATGTATAGATTGCATTCCATGAGGGTGTGAGATTCTTTGAAGATGATTCCAAATCGAAAAGATTAAAAAAGCCTTAACTTTCACATTTCTATTTAAATAAACTAATTAGATCTTTAGATACTAAAGAGCAAGTTCCTGGCTACAAATTCGAAGGAGATACTTATGTTTTTGATGATGGAGATAAATCAATGACTCTAGAGCAAGTCGTGGGTATGATTTTAAGGAATATTAAACAATTAGCTAGCCATCAAGCTGGCACTGATATTCGAGATGTTGTACTGTCTGTGCCCTCAAACTGGGGATTCCACGCTAAGATGAGTTTAGTGAACGCAGCCTACTTGGCCGAATTTTCAGTATTAGGATTAATAAATTAAAACTCTGCAGCAGCAATCCAGTTCGCAATATCTCGCAATGATACCGATCCATTGAACATAATTCTCTTTAACTACGGGAGTCACAATTTGCAGCTGTCAGTCGTAAATCATATTTTAACCATAGATTAAAGCATTCGGATACTTCAGCGAAGAGAAGAATAAAACTATCCAAAGTATCTAGGCCTTAGCTCATTCTACTATATAGAATGTAGGTGGGCTGAGAGTAGACGAACAAATTGCAAAATATTTGGCTGAACAGTTCACAAAGAAGCATAAAGTGGACCCATTAAAAAATAAGAAAAGCTACACAAAATTATTAGTAAAAAGTGCATAAATTAAATAAACACTATCAGCAAATCGATAGACACAAGTTTACATCTAAGGTTTGATTGATGGAATCGATTTAAATCTACCTATCAGTAGACAAGTAATCGAGGATTGTTAACATTTTAAATAATTCAGCCAATATTTAGATGATGTCATCACTAAAGCTGGACTAACTAAAGATCAAATTCATTCTATTTAAATGATTGGTGGAGCTTCTAGAATTCCTCGAGTTGCTACAACAATAAAATAATATTTTTCTACAAATCAAGATGTTGAGGTTGGATCTCATATTAATGGAGATTAGGCTGTAGCATTTGGAAGTGCTTTAAGAGCCGCTAACTTAAGTTTAACTTTCAGAGTCAAGCAATTGCACTTCTATGATCCAATGAATTTAGATACTAAAGTTGTAATCTCTAGCCCTGATAAAGGTGCCATCTTATAAGAAACATTATTCCATTTATCTGATCATCATGGAGCGAAGAAGAGTCTCAGCATCAATCACAACGATGAGGATATAAAAATAACAGTATATGTAGGTGATTAGATAGTAAAATAATTCGCAACTAAAAATATCCCTGAATGGAAGAAGAAACATGAAAATTAAAATATTACTGGGTAACCCAATTTAGTTATAGATTTTATGATGAGTTCTGTTCATATTGCTGATATTAAAGATTTGTATCTCAATGTCACTATTAATGTGACTAGTGTTAAAGAGAGAGTATAATATGTTGATGAAGAAGTTTAATAGGTTATTCCTGAAAAGAAAAAATAGTAAGAAAAGTCTGAAAATAAATAATAAGAGCAGAAATAATAGTCTGCAGATGAAAATACTTAACAAAAATAATAAACATAACCTAAAAGCTAATCATAACAATCAGAACAATCAGAAACCGAATAGAAAAAAGAAGGTTAATAACAGCAATAGCAATCAGATAAAGGGTAAACTGAGACAGAAAAAAAGAAAACAAGAAAAGTAAATAAAACAAAAACTATTAAAAAGTTAGTTGAAGAGCATTAAATAAGACCCAAGAAGCATTCCCCTACTCTAGATTAAACATTCAGCAAGTATAAGAGATTTTCTAAAGATTAAATCGAATAAAAGAGAAAATTGCTTCAACAATATGAAGTATTTGAAAAAGCACTTAGGGATAAAGCTAAAATTAGAAATGATTTTGAGTCTGCCCTGTACAATCTTAAGGATAACTTCGAGGAACAATACTTAAAAACATTTAGTAAATAAAAATAATTAGCCAAATTGATTGAAACAGTAACAACCGAATTATAATGGCTATAAGAAAATGCATGGACTGCGACTCAAGAGAATTTCGAGGAGCATTTCAAAATCTTAAGTGATGTTTACGGACCAATTTATAACAGAACTAATGAGTATAGAGGTCGTTAGAAAGCCTATAATTAAACAATGGGATACCTTGGAATGGTCTACCAAAGAACAAATGATCTGTTAACTTCGCACCCATGGATCAAAGAAAAAGTTGAATCTCATCTAAAAAAAGTAAACTAAACTGCTGAATGGATTTCTAGAAAACTTAAAAAGCAAATGGATCGAGAATTAAACTAGAACCCTGTCATCTATGTAATTTCTTTATTTATAATAGAATCATGAAATGATCCAGAAAGCAGAGTAACTCCGTAACTAATATTATATATTGAAAATGATACCAAGACCAAAAGTTAACGATATCTTGAAGAACATGGATTTGAAAGATTTTATGAAGAAAATGGAAGAAGAGTAAAAGAAGAAGAAGGAAGCCGAAGAAAACAATGAGAAATCATAAAAAGAAAATACCTAAGGAGATAATAATTAATAAAAAGCAGAATAAAATAATGAACAAGAATAAAATGAGGATAATGAACAGGATAAAGGTTAATAAAGTGCAAATACTTAAGATCTATGATCTGTGTAATTAAAAAAATTCTTAAATATGTTTTTATCATTAAAAGGACTTTTATTTAATTTAACAATTCAATCACTATCAATAACAATTTATTCAATACGCGGCTTCTCTTTCTCCTTGAATTTCTCCTTGGCCGATTTCGTCTTCAACTCAGGATCTTTTGATGATCGAGTTTAATTTTTTTTGGACTTTGATTTAAGAACTAAAGATTAGCATTGCATTTCATGGACTGACATTTGAATTGACTTATGCTCCTATGAAATTTGAGAGGACTCACGAATCATAGATAAAGAAGTTTGGGGAGCTTCGCTGGGATAAATATTCGGATGAGATATTCTAGCATCTGAAAATTCTTTAGGCTGCACTGTTTCTTCATTTACCATTTAGTTCTCATGTCTTTGAGCTTATGGCTAAATCGAGTCACAAGATTTCTATGGGCTCTTTTTTTTGTCAGAGAGAGGCAATTTCTCTTATGATGATTAATCAATAATTTCATGATTAACAGGATACTTGAGACTCAAAAGTTTGGTAACATCTTTCATAACATTTCCAATAGTATTGTAAAGTAATCCTAAATGCACAATAATCTATTCAGCTTCTTGTGGGGTTGTTTGAGCACTAATTTTGATATTGAGTCCTTCGTATACGTCTTGATATGAATTTCTGAGATTGCTCTTCGACATAATACTAATACAATTATAATAATTAGAAGCTTCATTATATTAAAATAGTGGGCTCTATTCAAATATATAAATTTATTACACTTTAATATACAATGCTCATCCGAGTTTTGATTTTTCGAAGAAATTATCTTCAGAGGGTTTCCATAAGAAAGGTAATTGAGAGTTACTTCGGCTCGATCGGTTCGATCTCATATTCATAAAACTCATATTTGGCTATCTAATGCTTTGATTGAGTATACTTCTCCCATCGTAACGAAGAAGCTTCTATTCTTTTTAATCAAAGTTATTTCCAATTTACAGCCCTGAGGGTTGGTTTACGAATCCTAGAACAGTCTCGTTTGGCTTTTATTTTCGTTTGAAGTTTAAGGATATCTTATTACCAGGTTTTTTTTATCGAGATCTCTAAGGCTCCGGCTCCTTTTCAGCTTCCTATTATCCTTTTAATTTGTTTGTTAATATCAATTGGGAACTTTTTCTACTTAAAGATTGAAGGCTTTCAAATAGAATTGAGCTTTTTCTAACAGGTCTATGACTAGTATTACTAATTAAATTGCTTGGGATATTCAGGTTATTGTTATTTTTGGGAATCTATGACTATTATAGTATTTAAGAGTCCTAGGAAATTTTAAATATTTGTGATCTCCTTCTGGATCTTTTATGGTCTATTACCGATCTTTTATTTCTGTCCAAGTTTCTCAGATTATTCTTTTCCTATATTTATTAATCATAAATATTATTCCTATGATCCCTTTTATGTTTTTCTTTTGGTTTTCTCTAATTTCTATTATTAGGTATAATGGAGTAGGTTGTGGAGAGATCTATTAAATTATCTACCAATTAATTGAAATCTTTCTTTTTATTTTCGACCTAAGCTCCCCGACTAAATTATCTGTAAAGTTAGTTAATATTTCTTGGACTTATATTAAAGTTTTATATAGGTTTATTTATTACCCATTTTTAGTATATTTAACTAAATTCGGGAAATACTTTAAGTAAAAAGTTATCTATTGCTTAAAACTATTCTTTATTTCCTACATAAGATTTTATAAAATATGCGTTCAAGTCAAGAAAAAGCTGGAAACACTTTTAATCTATTTATTCACCCTATATTTTATCTAAGATATTTTTGTCTCTTCTTACTTATTCAGAGGGAAAATTCCACTCATTTTTTTCACAGTAGTAACCCAAGAAGACAAGCTAAAGGTCAGTTAACATAAATTTTTTTATGCATTTTCTAAAATTTTTCTTCAACGCGTATTTTATTAAACCTTCATTTTTCATGAGAGCACTGGCAGCAATTTTCTTCATAAATAGTTCAGTGTACAATCCATAAGATGTAGTTGTGAATTATTGTAGAAAAATTTGATAAGAATTTGTGGACTAAGTAGAATGTTGGAATAAAGGCTTATTGAATGGAGCAATTTCAAATAGAGTTTCAGTCATCTTTTATTCTTTAATAAATCTGATCAAATAATATAGAGATTATTAGGCTCAATAAATAGAATTCAACTTATAAAATCTCATGGAGAAGAGATATATTTAAATATAAGTTTCTGGGCAGTCTGGCCTAACTATTGAACAAATTTTTGATGAAATAAATTAACAAATAACAGATAAAGCAAATTTTTATATAAATTAGAGTAAAGCTGGTGCTCTAGGTCTAGAGAAAGAATTTTATGCCTATATTATTATTAAATTAATGTTATATAAGTTATAACCGAACTGTATATATTTTTCGATTAATGACAACTGCGTTTTCAGGGTCATCAAGATTCGCGAATTTACGTGAGAAAAAGAGTTCTACTCATTAAGATCCCCTTAGTAGTACTTGAATTTCTATATTAGTTCAACCTGAACTAAAGCTCACTCTACCTTAACAAGAGGAAAAGTCAAGCACATATGAACCTAGTTCCACATTTAGTAACACAAGGACCTCAATGAGACTATTAAAGGGAAAAATATAAAGAAGGTAATCTTCTAATCACAATGGTATAGAATAATTTAATCAATAGAAATCAGAACTACTGGCTCGATTTAGAATAACTTTGGAACATAGCCGAAACTTACTCTAAATGATACCAAAGAAGATTTAAAGTTAGTCTTGCATGATTCTCCGCAAATTATATAAAAAAAGGTAGCAGAAGATGCTCCTAAACCTCCACAAAAGAAAATCATGATAGCCAAGCAAATAACCAAATAATAACCGATAAAATAAACTCAAAGCACAGTTCAACCTCAACCCCAGCCGCAACCCAATCCTCCAAAAATTTAGGAACCACAAAAAAACAAAAAGCCTGAACCACCAAAAGAATAACCCAAAATATAAAAGCATGAATATGTAAATCCTCATGATGACAAGAAAATAAAATAATAATAGGTTGAATAATCAAAAGATCAGCCTGAAAACTAGAACGATCTTGTTGAATGTCCTGAAGGATGTGGTCGAAAGTTTAATAGAAAAGCTTTATAAAAGCATACAAAAGTCTGCAAAACTGTTTTCATGTCAAAGCGAAAATAATTTAACTCCTAGGCAAAAAGGTTAACATCTAAATAACATGTAAAAATTATTTAATTTAGGCAAGCTTATTGAAACAAAATAAGCAAAAAGAAAAGTTAGGTAAAACTAAAGGTTTCGATAAAACATCGGACAATTGGAAAGCTGCATCATAGGATTTCAGATCAGCTATAAAAGCAGTCAAAAAAGATGATGATAAAAACGAGGAGTAATAAGGAAATTAACTGCAAGAACAAGAAAAAGAAGCAGCTTTAAACTTAGTTCCATGCGAGTATTGCGAAAAAATGTTCGCAAAAGTTTTACTAGAGAAACATTTATAAAACTGCGTGAAAAAGAAATAAAAATAATAAAAGCTTAAATAAAAAGAAAAGAAAAAAGGAGGAGCAGCAATAAAAAAGAAATGATTTCCCTGATCAAATAATATATATAATTTCATTTAAGAAATATTTATTCCATGAAGAAATTAAAAGAAACTTTAAGTTTATTTTTAATTTTTTATTGAAGAAATAAGATTTTTTAATATTTTGTAGTATCATTATGAGAGGAGCTAGACAACCCGCAAAAGGAGCCACTAAAAAACCTACATAAAGACCTGGATTAACTGCTGATGAAGTAGAGGAGCTTCGTGAAGCTTTCAATCTCTTCGACACTTAAGCAACAGGAAAAATCGATCCTAAGTAATTTCGAAATAATCTAGATAATTAAAATCAGCTATGCAAAGTTTAGGCTTTGAAGCAAAGAATCCAACAATATTCAACATGATTGCTGATCTTGAATCTGAGTCGAGATAAATTGACTTCGAAGAATTCCTTGATGCAATTACTTCAAAACTTGGTGATAAAGAATCAAGAGTAAATTCATTTTAATTTAGAATGGAATCAATCGTATTTTCGATCTCTTCGATGATGATCGTACAGGATCAATAAATTTAAATAATATTAGACGTGTTGCTAAAGAACTTGGATAAACTATGAATGGTTCATAATTAGAAGAAATGCTTCAAAGAGCTGCTAGCAATGGTAGAGAAATTTCCAGGGAAGATTTCTACAACATCATGACCAAAAAGACAATTTGATTAGTAGTGTCTTAATGTATTTAATTCTATTTATAAAATATCCATTCTTTTCTATAAATAAATTAAATGCTTAAAAATTACAAACTTCTGGATCTGTCAAGGATAATTGTGGGGCCTTATGCTTCAATGATTCTATCAGATTTTGGAGTATAAGTAATAAAGGTCGAATCGATTGATGGAGATCCCACTCGACAATGGGGCCCTCCTTGGCACAAGGATACTTCTGCATATTTTCACTCAGTCAATAGAAATAAAAGAAGTATAGCTCTTAATTTAAAAAATTAAAAACACAGGGAAGTTATATATAAGCTCACATAAAAATCTGATGTGGTTCTGGAAAATTTCGTGCCTGGTGTTACTTAAAACTTAAAAGTAGACTACGAGACTTTAAAAAAGTTTAAATAAGATTTAATTTATTGCTCTATTTCAGGTTATGGAGATATAGGCCCATTAAAAAATTCTCCAGCATTTGATAACATTATTCAGGCTTAATCTGGCATCATGCATTTAACGGGCAGCCCTGAAACAGAGCCATTCAAGTTAGGATTTGCAATTACTGATGTAATTACGGGACTTTACGCAGCAAATGCAGTCTTAGCAGGAATAATCCATCGAAATCAAACATCAAAAGGCATTCATTTAAAAACTTCATTAATTGAATGCGCTTTCGCCTCTTTAATTAACCAAGGTTCAAATTACCTAAATGGGAATGTTAATCCATCAAGATTAGGAAATCATCATCAGAATATAGTTCCTTATGGCCTTTATAACACCAAAGATTCTCAAATCATTATATGTGTAGGAACCCCTCAGCACTATAAAGGATTGATTGAATGTTTGGGGTTGGAAAATAAAAAATAATTCTTAACTAATGAGCTTAGAGTTAAAAAGAGAAAATAGTTTCATTAGTTTTTGAATAATCGCCTATGTCAATTTAACACAGACTCTTTGATATAAATTCTAAGAGGGAAAAATATTCCATGTGGAAGAGTAAATAATCTTGAGCAAGCATTTACGAACCCTCTTTCAAAATCATTAGATATTGTCCATGAGACTGATGGCGTAAAATATGTTCGAAATCCAATTCGCTATGAAGGGGAGAAACCAAAAAATACAGCTCCACCAAAGCTAAATGAACATGGAGATAAAATTCTTCAATAGCTAGGGTATAACTAAAATTAAATTAAAGATATTCTCTCAATTAAGTGATAAAACTATCAAAAAAAATTATTAACTTTAATTTTTTCTTTTTTAATGGACTAAATCTTAGGAAGTAAAATATTATCTTAAGGTTATGAATTATTCTTTTTGTGTAGGTTCTTATATATTCTTTATTTTAAATCGTACTTCAAGTCTTATTTCTCTGCTTTTTTCCAATTGACATTTGGCTATCCTCGTTGTGATACAGATACATGCTTTTTTGATCTTTTTCTTTTGGGGAAACTTTTATTTAAAAGTAGAAATTTCTCATTATTAACATATTTGCTAATAATTATTGGTTAATTTTTGGTTTTAGGAAATTAATATCGTATTTTTTGAGATTATTTCTTTCTTAAGGAAATTATCTCCAACATTTCATTGATATTTTTTTATTTATTAGATTATCCGTGACCGTTGATTTACGTCAAAGTTTTTTTATATTTAATTGAAGATTAGTATTTCTTCAGCTGTTGTACAAAACCATAGTTAGGATTGGCTATAGGCCTTCTTGACTGAATCAAAGCCAATGATTAACTAAAACTTAAATTTAAATTCTTGATGAAAAATGCAGTAACTAATGTGACGGACTATCAAATATAAATAATTAAATACTCGACTGATTCCGGCTGCGCAATGTACAAGGACATTCCTATTGTTATTCAAGTTCGAAATTATAAATGTGTTGCTCTAAGAAAAATGTTTGCGGATATCATAGGAGGGGACATCGTCGGCCCTGACTACAAGAAAATTAGTATCTTTGTCATAATTAATATTCATCCCATCTGAAGCAGTCAGTACTATGAAAATAAATATAGAAATACCGGCTCTGATCTTCAATTTCGCCAGTAGTACTTGATCAACAGCAGCTGAGTAATCTCCGATCCATAGGCTAGCTCCATTGTGATAAGTATAGATGTGTGAAATATGCAGATTTTGCTTGAATGGCTCTCGATTGAACATATATATTATTCTAAATGTTAGTAACTTAGTTATATTTTAAAACTATACAAATCATGATCGGATCAATTCGTTTATTGTTCTGATTGATAACTGTTTGAAATTTTCGATTTCAACTTTCAACTGTTCATCTTGGGTTTGACTCTATCTGTACTTTCCATGCATTATTTCGTGATTGGGGTTGCTCATATTGAAAATAAGGATGTTTGGGTTTTTCGATTTTTGGCTATCTTTATAAGTGTAGCAGTAGGGACTATATCGAAGGGGGATACCCATTTTTAAAAGACCTATATATACGCTATTGATTATTGCAGCTTCGATGTCATATCCTGCCATCAGAATAAACAAATTAATTTTGAGCTGGCAATTAGGCAGCATCGAACACACGACAACATTGCTATATATTTATTTGAGTTTGTGCTAAAAAGCTGACCATTTCTTCTCCTCCTCAACTGAATCTCGAATGGAAAAGTCCAGAAGGAGTCCTGTCTGCGATTATGAGATATTTGTTTGGATCAGTGGTGCGACCCTCGCAATTATTATTT
>ERZ724506.354-NODE-354-length-16699-cov-23.155612_pt1 | contig 16699 bp, 25 predicted proteins | sample MGYA00376039_ERZ724506 | MGnify/ENA primary metagenome ERZ724506 (study PRJEB28724, sample SAMN07190887) | wastewater metagenome | isolation source: effluent of sewage treatment plant in Hong Hong | place: USA: Christiansburg, Virginia | collected 2016-03-01 ... | reverse complement strand
GCGATATTCGGAAGTTATCGCCAACGTTTTTTCGTACACAATAGGGCAATTGTCTTTTAATTAATAGGTCGTTTGTATGTCGAATACGGCCTTGCAATATCAAACTATTGAACATCGACGACGCGTTGAAAATATCGCCTTGCGCTAATACTTCAATTGGTAAGCCGCGGCGTGTTAAGTCCGGAACTAGGTCTTTGAATTGGTAGCCTTCGACGACTATCTTTTTTGGCCGGTGAATTTTTAGATCGACCGCCAACTTAACTATTTTTTCTCGAGTTGGATTTACTATCGATGCCACTAGCGTTGTATATATGATTTTTGTCACCGGGTCTTTTGCCGCGACGCTGATAGTTGCATATTTCCAATCGGGTGTCCGGCCGATGCAAAATATTAGAGGCAAACCGGCTGGAATTATTGAACTATCGCTCTTTAATTTTACCCATTTTGCCGGGTCTATAAAGTTATTTACTGAGGCCACAAAGCGATTAAAGTCGTAACGGATAACATCAATTTCAGGTGTTGACTTCGCGTCGTCGATTTTATTTTCTAGATCGATGCGGCCACACTTAACACCGGGGTTGGCTTGTGTTAAATATTTCGCCCAAGTCTCGTCGTCTTTTGGAATTTCGTCGCTCTCGGCTTGCCAAATGAATACGCCTAATCGTTGGTGATCTGGATGGCCGTCAATTGCCATTTCAGCTTGCCGGTATAAATCTTTTAGCAATTCGGACTTGTCGTCGCCGGCGGTTGTAATGCCAATTACTAATCCGTTGTTTCGTCCTCCTGTACCCTTCACAAGTGACGACCACAATTCAGGTTTACAAATATGCACCTCGTCAACTAGACCTAAACTAACTGGAAGTCCTTGCAACGCTTCACCTTTGGCGGCAATGATGTCATATTTGCCGCCGGAAACTGCATTAATACCTCGGGTTTGTGTTGCTTTTGTGAACCTCTTTTTTAGTGTCCGGTGGTTCATAATTGTTTTTAAGCAACGGTTGTAAAGAATTGTGGCTTGTTTTGCGGAGCTGGCAACGCCGTAAACTTCTGCTCCGGCCTCTCTTAAAAGTCCATAGAGGCTTAGAACTGCACCTAAATCGGTTTTGCCATTTTGTCGACCCATGCTAACTAGGATTCTTCGGAAACGAAGTTGGCCGGCTCGAGGGTGATCGTCCGGATATACTTCGAGCATTCTTCGAATTAACTCGCGTTGCCAATGATCGAAAATGAATGTTTTACCGCCGGCCGATTTATAAACTATGTCCATGAGTGGCAATAGCCAATCGGCGTGACTTTTAAAATCTGGACTTAGCGGCTCGGTACAAAGTGCTGGCTCAAATGCCATCGGGTCGAGTAATGAATCATACATTCTAATTCGGTATTAAACCCTCGATGGGGTCGAAGTCCTCGGCCATGCCAGTCGTCTTAATTAACATTTTATAAACCTGCATATATTGATTCAACATTTGCGGAGTCGCGTTCAAATCAATTTTCCAAGCTAGTTTTTTTATAGTCGCAATGAGAGGCTTTTCTTGATCTGTTAATTGCTCGCCCAAATAATTTAAAAACTCTTCGGTCGTTTTTACAAAATTTACACCATCGCTCATAGCAAAACTATAACACAAATATACAGGACTTCCAGTGTTCGTTTTTTCCTCGGATATAAAAATCAAGTGGCGGTGGATGGTCTAGAACCGCCTACCTTAAAAAACGCACTTCCGTTTTTTCGTTATTAAAGTTTTGTTAAATAATTTTTGTTGAACCAGTTGACTCGTTCGTTTATCTTATCTTTTTTTTGTGAGTTGCACGGTGTACATGCGGCCACTAAATTATTTTCGTCATCAGTTCCACCGTGTTCGACTGGATGGATGTGATCGACTGAGTTGGCTTCACCTCCGCAATATGCGCAGATGTAATTGTCACGCTTTAATATCTTTAGTCGCGTTTGTTGCCATGCGTACGATTTACGTGTGTCGTGTTGGACTGCCATTCATATACCCCTATTGCTTTATATATTAGTCGAAGTAGTTTGATTCTCATGTCTTTACCTTCCTTGTGGATAAGCTGTGTATATCCTACCTATCGGTCACTGTTAGTGGTTACTTTAGTGATTAATCCTATTTGTCCGAAATTCTTTTGCTTTGAGCAATGAGCATAGGTTTAAACCCCCCGGAAACGGACAAAACAATATATTTTTTCTGCTTCCTAAATGGGGGTGCTTTGCTTCTCGCATATCGCTGAGGCTGTCACCGCTAACGGCCGGGGTATAATCACTCGGTTGCAATGCAGTTGTTTTGTACTAATGATTTGTAGGCTTATCGGGCGTTCCTTGACTCGGCCTAGATGCTCGCAGTTGAGTTCGATGTCGGCTTACTTAACACGGTCGCCCACCGTAACTATTTTTAATGAGGTCTCGTTTACCCTCTGCCACTATTACGGGTGGATTCCGTGTATCGCCATGTGATACAATATCGGCTAATTAGTTAGTAACTTACTAAGTTAACCGGTTAGATTTGATTCGTCAAGTTTAACCGGTTTTATTTTTGCTCTGAATAGCGAATAAGTTCCACTAGGTAGATTTCGGACGACAATCGGTTCAGGTTCAATTGTTATGAAACTAACCTTTGTGTTGCCAAATTTCCTTATTGGAACTTTACGCGTTAATGGGTCTATTTGAAATGCAAATGGAACGGCCACTAGCCATTCACCTTCGTGCTTATACCACTTGCAATATTGTTGAGTCATTTCTTTTCATTTTCTAATTGCTTATTTAATTTATTGATTTTAATTTGTTGCTCGAGTTTTGTTATTTCATCCTCTTTACGCGAGTAATCCGTCGACATGTCTTGATTCATTCCAATAGCAAATAAAACACCAAAGAGAATAACGACGATGGCCGCTAACAAAATTTGCGCAATGTCTTTACGTTTCATTGTTCACCTCGACTTTTGAGCGATGGCCGCTCGATGTTTCAACTGTAAAAGTTTTTATATCAGCGTTGGAACGCTCGCGATATTGCTTCACTAATTGCGTTGCAACATTTGCTAGATGTTGTTGCAATTCGTTTGCATCAACGATAAGTTCGTCGTCTAATTCAATCGTTGTAGTGATATTCATTTGCCCTCTTTCCAGCTTCGTTTGCATATCCGGTAAGTATTGAGCATGTTGCAAAACCTGCCATAAATGCACCGAAGTAACTTAGTAATGTGATAAAAATATTCATTTCACCTCTTTAAGTTTGTCTAAAATGTTTTGTCCAACCACTGAATTTTCGTCCATTAGTTGCAATTTAATTGTTATAACATTTGGTTTATCTTTTTGCTCAGGTTTCATATATTTAATGGTTGCTAAACTTTCGAACAGTGCTTTTCTATATTCATTAATAGCATCGTTTAACCCAGTTTTTACTAGTGCGATTATTTCCACCGGATTTTGTAAAAGAAATTCGGTTGTAAGTGACGATTCAATTGTTAGAACATCTTTTATTTCTGGATGTAATGCGTCGGCCTCGATTAGACCCGGTTTTATTTCTCTCATTTTACCCTCTCCCATCTATTAAAATGCCGCTAATTAATCCGAGAATAAATGAGGTCGACACTGCAACGATGTAAATGTTTGCTTTGATTTTTTGTCGGCGGCGATAACTCATCGATTCTTGAAGTGTCATCGCTCGCACGTTTGTACCTTTATATGGATTGCTTTTTTTCACTTTTAAACCTCGTCAACATTTATAAGCATGTGAACGCCAACCCCGGCGACAATTATTCCGAAGTAAAAAAGACTTGCGGTTATGTTCAGTCTTGCAACTGCAACGGTTGTAACAATTAAAGCGAGTGTTAAGAATATCTTGTGTTGTTTCATTTTCTATTGTCCTTTGGTAGTGCTAAAAGTAGTTCTAGCATGTTGGTTTTTGCTTGCTGAATCCGTTCAAGTTTTTTCTCGTCCATTTGATCTTGTAAATGCCATTCGAGCGTGTCGACAATTGAAGCGAGTGCATCGAGGCGTAGTTTTAGATATTGAAATTGTGTATCAGTCATTTTGAAAAAGCTCCGGTTGGTTTACGGGTGACAAAATATCCAAGTACGCTTGTTGCACTTCGGCAAATGAAATTAGAACGCTCGGGTTGTTATCTAAAATTATTGCGTATGCAACTAATGCATTTTCGACGGTGCGTTTTTTTGTTTGAAATGTTGTTGCGCTTGCTCGAGTTAGTATGTCATAAAATTCGGGTTCAACTGCAACACCTAGTGGTTTTGCTCTGTTTGCCATTCTTATCTCTTTTCTATTTTGTGTATATAGACACTATAGTTTAAAGATATAACCAATGTTGGTATTTAAATGAAAAAAGCCTACTAGCAGGACTTATTGGTTTTGTTGGCTTGAAAATGACTGTTGCGGAAGTTGTTGCAACATTAAAACCTTATCCATAACAATCGACATCGAACGAGTTTGAATTTGAAGCTCTGTTAAAACTGCTTTATTTTCTTCGTGTCTTTTATCGTTTAAAATTTCACGCTCATCAACTTTTGCCGACAAAATATCAAGCCGCTTTGTGAGCGTCGGTTGGCCTTCATCGACGTGATTAACTGCTTTATTTACAGTCTCTAACTTAGTTAAGAATCTTTTTCCCAACGCAATAAGTATGGTTAAAAACAAACCAACAAGCGTGTAAAACGAATAAACTAATTCCGGTGGTACTCTCTGCATATCGCTTTTAGTATAGTCGGCTTGTCAGTGAAATTGGTTACAAAAAAACCCCGGCTCAAGGACAAACCGGGGTTGTAGTTACATGCATAACCAACATGTAAATTATGGCACGGGTGTGACGTTTTGTCTAGCAAATAATGCCGCTCCGGCTAACGCTAATCCTTGAATTGCTAAGTCCTGTTCAGTGGTGAACGCCGTGAATGCGCAAATCACTAACACAATGGCAACAAAAAACGCACTCAGAACCACTGGTTCTTTATTTACCGGGTTCATTTTACTAACCTCGGCCAAGTGATCTCGCCGACCATTCCATCGACTCTAAGGCCGTTACGTTGCTGGAAGTTGCGCACCGCTTGGAGCGTTTGATTTCCGAATTTGCCATCGGCCGGAATGCCTAACGCTTGTTGGATTTGTTTTACGCCTTCGGCATCGCTTTCACTATAAAAACCCGAATGATTTCTTGGGTCTTTATTAGGTGTCGAGTACCAGTGGCCGCTAGGTAATGGAAACTTTACGGCCGCCGGTGTCGACTGGATTGGTGGAGTTACATTTGGGGTAGCCGCCGAGGGTGACGACTTGTAACCGTCTTTAATCCAGTTCTTTATTTCTTCGCCTGGACATGCAGTTTCGACCCATCGTGAATGTGGTTCAACTTTGTCGCCGGCAAAACCTGCACCAATAAAATTGTCACGCAATTCGTTGAATGCTTTTTTAGATGCTTCGGTTAGATCGAGCATTAAAATTGCTAACTCTTCGGTGTTGCCAGATTTTTGCGCACCTGATTCAAATTCACGTCCGCGAAGTTCAATAATATTTCCTAGACTATCGATCGCATAGTTGTAAGCTATCCAAGCGTATGTCCAAGAACCATCCTTATTTTTAAGGTTAAAATGATAGTTTAATATTCCGTTAAGAAATTTTAAAGTCTCTTCTAGAGAACTTGTTGGGCGTGGTTGGCCTTCCCAGTGGATACAAAATCCGATTGGTTTTTTAGTCCACTTATTCATTTTTCTTGGTTTTAATGTTGTTGGTAGTTTTGTAATATTCATTTTATTCTCCCTCGGTTGTTTCCAACTCTAATTGTTCTTGTTCTTCCTCTGGAACTGGATTAGCTTCGCGGTGGTTTCGCTCATCCTCTTCTATTTGAAGTCTAGAGCGTTCCAATTTTTGCTCTTCTGTTTCTTCGCTCATTTTTTCCTCTTTTCTTATAGTGGTGTTACTGAAATTAATCGACGACCAAATGTTGCAGTCGATGTCGATGTTGCGTACATCATGTCAAAAATATTAGTTCCAGGTGTTAGACCGGTGACAATTGTATTTAACACGATTTGCGAGGAAAAAGACCCCGACGTATTTGGCATTACCATACCTTCTAGGCCGGCCGTCGCATTTGTTGCGGCTGATCTTGTTGTTGCTCCGGAAACTGCAAAACCCAAGAACGCTTGGAGTGTTGCGACTGAGGCGACGACCGCTTGCATGCTAAGTTGAACCATTCCAGAATCGCCAACCGTAACGGTAACTTTGTCCGTTGTTGTTGCAAGTTTTACATATCCAGCCGACGATGTATTTTCTGTCGTTGCAACAAATGCTCGTTGCGCACCTTGAGCAAACGACGAATAAGATCGCCAAGTCGCACCGTCATAAACTTGAACGATGTCTTTATCTCGCAAATAAACCATCATGCCTTCTTGTGGCGATGGTATCGCGTTGCGTTCAGTTGTATTTGCGCAACTAATAACGCTTTGTCGCATTAGATATTCGTTTATTTCAGCGGCGTAACCAACTGTATTTTCTGCAAATGTTTTAAATTTTGCGGCCATAATTTATTCCTATTCAAATAGAGTATTCGCTTGCGGTTGCAAGTTTAGTGTTATTATCCATCGTTTTGGTGTTATATCGTGTTGAATGCCAATGATGCGTGATTTTTGGGTTTTGCCGTCAAGTTTGACGTTACAAATTTTGTACTGTTCGATGGTGTCGATAGCATCGATATTTTGTTGGGCGTTCCATTTGACCATTGTTATACGACGTTTTGGCGTGGAATATTCGTCGAGAATTTCGGCGGCTCTCATTGCAACTCGGCCAGTATATGCTCCGGTGTCATAAAGATTTATTTCGAGGCTTTTTGAATTAGCTCCCCATGATGCTTTTGCAGTTTCGTCTGTAACAACAACGAGTGTATCGTCGGCGATAGCCGTTCCCGGATTATCAGGGTCGTCCATTGTGCCGTGATTCGTAAAATCGATTTCATTTACGACGTTTTTAGAGTCGTAGTTTGTTGCGATGTCTACGTATTTTAATGCAGTTAGATCGAGTTTTGAATCGCTAAATTCTAGTGTTGGTGTTTCGTCGGGTAAGTCTTGAATAAATACAACTTCACCGGCCGGGTTTATATACCAGTACGCCCCAATTGAATCGCAAGCGAGCGTAAAATGGTTTGACAAACTGGATGCGTAAACCGTGCCACGTAAATGATATGAAGTCAAATCACTTGCTGGAATATTTACGGTTATTGGTGAACTAGCGGCGAGTCTCGTTATTCGCGCTTTAAACCCTTCGTGTTCGCCAACACCTTGCGCACCAAATCGGTTTGTATTATTTAATTCATAGATGCCATCGACGACCGTTATTTTTGTGGACACGCTTTTTAAACCGCCCGATTGGAATTTGTCGACGTTTGCAATGTCCAATATTTTGCCAGTAAAAAGAACGTGTTCAATTCCAACCCCGTCAACATATTTAAACCGCATTAATGTCGATGGGTGAATATCCGAATTGGTTAGTGGGTTTGCAACATTTAAAATAGAAACAACAAGCGTACCGGTCTCCGGAGCATTCGATAATGATTCGCTAGATTTTCCGGTTTTTATATTTATTCCAGTAACGTCGCAAGTGTAATCGACCCATTCTAAATCGTTTGTTATCACGCCCCATTTATTTTCGCCCCATTTTGAAACGCCCCATTCCCAGAAATTTTCGTTAGACCATTCGTCAATTCCCCATTTGGATTTTCCCCAAACCCACGCCCCCTCGGTAGGCTGATAGATTTCGAGTTTAAGTCGATTTCTTACTGGCAGTTCTTTCATTATGAATAAATTCTCTCAACTTCGTCGAGTGATTCCTTCATTGCTAGACCAACTTCGAGCGATGGATTTAACGACGTTACTTCCATTTTGCCAACCATGATGACTCGATTGCCAGTGTTTTGAGCATAGGTTAACGCCATTTGAGCATCGAACTTTTTTACACCGTTAGAAATTGATTGCATTCGTCGCTCGACTTCGTTTTGTTGATCTAATCCAACAAGTAAACCAGCAATAATATTTTCGCCGTAACCCATAAATACTTTCGACGGTGAATTGATTCCGAGGGCTGATTTGAACGCCCCTTTAATCCATCCGGGAACTAGATCAAGAAAATATTCGCCGAGTTTTTTTAGTAATTTTCCAGCTCCATCGATTAGACCCTGAATGATGTTTTTACCCATATCGACTAACCAATTTTTTGCATCGGAAAATAGTTCTTTAATTTTGTCGGGTATCTCTTTAAAATTGTCAATAAGCTTTGTTATAAAGCCTTTGACGGCTTCGAACTTTTCTTTTATCCATGTTGCCACGCCGCCGATTGTATCTTTTACGCTTGTAAATACGCTCGAAACTTTGTCCCAAATTTTTTGGAATGCAGGAACTAACGTGTTGACAATGTAATCCCAAACGGCTTGTAAGATCGGCGAAATAAAGTTCCATGCGGTTTGAACTGCTTTCCAAATTCCGTCCCAAACGACGCTCGCAACTTCGAATATTTTTGTCCATACTGGAATTAAAACATTTGTAATATATGCCCACACTAGATCGAATATTGGTTTGATAACTGTATTCCAAGCGAATGAAATAACTGCGCTAATTGCGTTCCATACAACAACGATGGCCGCCCAACCGATTTTAAATGCTTCAACTAAAAACTTAAATGTGTTCACTATCGAGCCGATTATTCCAACGAGAATTGGAGCAGTTTTTTCGATTATCCATGCAAATACTTCGATAATTTTACTCACTATTTGAATTGCAATTTTGATAACTTTAACCATTGCTAAAAATGCAATAACGATAGTTCCACCGATTATGATTCCAATAAATTTTAAAGCTGGTAACAATATTGGTGATATTTTTTCCCAAATTTTTTGCAACGCTGGAACTACTTTTGTCGAAACTACGTTCCATAAAGTTTGCAACGCTGGCAACAAGTTATCGCTAATTACTTTTCCGATTTCTTTTATTGCTGGCATTATTAGTGGACTTAGTTTCGCCCAGGCTTGCGAAAATCCTTCTATGAAACTGGACACGGCTTGGCCTACGGCTGTTAAAACTTTTTCAATTATCGGTTGTACTTTTTTCCAACCTTCTATTAACGCGTCGATTGTGTTGGTGAAAATCTCTTTTATTTTTGCCCACACTTTTGCAACTAAATCTCTGAATCCTTCGTTTGTTTTATACAAATATACAAATATTGCTATTAGTGCAACGATGGCAATAACCCAAATTCCAACCGTTGAGGTGACAAAACCGATTGCAGTCATCACCGCACCAAATATCGTTATTAATGGCCCGATTGCCGCGATAACTAATCCAACGATAACAATTATTTTTTTCGTTCCATCGGATAGGCCGTTGAATTTTCCAACTAGACCGCTTACAAAATCAATTACTGTTTTTACAATTGGAATTAAAGATTGTCCAAGTGCCGAGGCCATGTCTTTTATTTTTGCGATTAAAATTCTTTGACTGTTAGCATTCTGGTCACTGGTTCTTGCAAAGTCGCCTTGTGCGAGCTTTGAATCTTTCATAATTAACGCGTACGCGGCTTGCGATTTTGCTCCGGGTGTTAACGCCTCTTTATTTGTTTTGATTAATCCAAGTCGAACCGCTTCGTCTTTAAGTCGAACGTCGGTTAATGCAACACCGAATTTTTTTAGTGGTTCAGTCTCGCCGCTAAGTCCAGATTGTAACGCTTGCAATGCATCGTCAACGGAAGTGTTGTTAAATGATGCTAGATCGGCGGCGGTTTCAACTAATGATTTCGACATTTTTGTTGCGGCTTTTTCGCCCACGCCAAATGATCTGAATAAGTTTCCGTAAGTTCCAACGGCCGCTAGTGCTTCGTTTTGCGACGTTCCAATACTTGTTGCAGTGCCTTTAGACCATTTCTCAATTTCTTTTGCGGAGTCGCCGAAAATAACATTTACTTTTGATAACGATTCGCCGGTGTCGACTGCAAAATCATAGATTTTTTTACCAGCAAACGCGAGAGGTAGTGTTACCCCTGCGCTTACTTTTGCCCCCATCATCATTGCATCTTTTCCGATTGCAGTTGACTTGCTCGAGAATTTTTGTAATGACGATTCCGCTCCGAGTAGTTCCGACGAGAATTGTTTTGCATCGGCTAAAAGCCTTATTAAAACATTCTTCGGATTATCGGCACTCATTTTTTCCTATTTTCTCTTCTAATTTTTGTGTTAAATGTTTCGGCAATTCTTTTAAGTTGACGGTATGAAGTATTTTCGTATTCACTCGGTTGCAAACCTATGTAAACTACAAATTCCGCCATCTCGTCTAGCTCTTCTTCCGATGGTCTTTTGGCTTCAATTTTGGGTCGCCTAACACCTCGGCAATTTTAGTAAATGAAACGTCCATCCATTCTTCAAATTCTTTTTTCTTTTCTGGTTTATCTTTTGTTACAAACCATGCCATCCCGGCCATTAAAGCGGCTTGGTCTTGGAGTAAATCAACGACGGGCATTCCGGCCTCTTCGGCGATAGTGCGCATTTGTCTTGGAGTTAGATCGTCTTGTGTAAAAGCTTGTGGCATTGTATTAGTTTCCCTCTGTTACGCGGTCGGTTATGGCCGCTATTCTTGATTCAATATGAGTAATCATATTGGTCTCTTGACGCTTTTTTGCTTCAAGTAGAAATGGATTTTTGCGAATATATCTAGTTCCGTATTCTATAAAAGATGCCCACCAACCCCGTGTCTTTGTACCGACTCGAACGATTGCACCTTTTTGAGTTCCGGAAACTCGCAATGTCGATGCCATATCGCCTTCGTCGATTGGCATGTTGACATCTTTAACCATGATTACACCGGCTTCGAACATTATTCCTTTAATTTCATTAGGTACTGTTTCACCTAATTTTTTTAACATCTTTAATGTTTCTACTGCTCCGATTATCTCGAAGTCAAAGGCGGCGTTAGGCATAGCACTTACGGTGCAACAACAAGTGTTGGCTCTTCGTTACAGTCGATTCTTACTTCGAATGTTTGAGTTGCATTAGCTTCTCCACCGATAGCCGGCTTTGCTGGAATTGTTACCGTTCCAGTAAAGTGAGGTTGTGTTGCGCTTGCAATAGCATTACCGTGCGGAGCGTAAACGTATGGAACGTCTGTTTCGCCGGTATTAGCCCACAAGTATCTCCAGAATGCGGCGGTTTCAGTTGAAACAACTGCGCTAACTGTAAAGAACCATTGCATTGTGCCATCGGCCGCATCGCAAAAAGTGAATCCATCTGAATCTGGCTCTTCCGGCTCTAACATTACGCTAGTCGCGTCGCACTTGTAGTCGACTGCATCGATTTTGAATATCAGGTCTTTACCCTTAATTCTTTTTGGAGTTGTCATTTTATTCTCTTTTCTAGTATTCGTTATTTACTTCAATTGTTGCGGCTAAAAAATCGATGCCATTGACATTGATTTTAAAATATCCACTAACGCTTTTTATTAACCATTCAGTCGAATCAATTTTGTCGATTGTTTCGTCTATCATTTCGTCCATTTTTTGTTGAGTATTTTCGTTGTTAACATTCGCTTGGATGCAAGTTAATTCGAAGTTGTATTCTCGTGCGCAATAGTCTTTTTTTTCTTGAAAATTATTTGCTGGAATTATTAGAATTGCCGGTGCAGTTGCTTTTCCCTTGACATATTTATATACGTTGAGATTTTCGCCTTCCAGTAATTCAGCTAGTTCAGTTCTAATTTCTGCGATTGTCATGCTATTGGATGCCTTAAATATCTACTAAGTATTTTTCTTGCAGTTAACATCGGGTCTCGAGCAATTCGAGTACCCCCGGTGTTATCTGAAAATTGAGAAATTCCGTTCGGAGCGTCTTTTCTAAAAAATAGGTCTGAGCCTACTTCTATATATGCTCTGTTCAAAATGACTTCCGGTACAAAACGACCGCTGATTTCGTCGTCGACCATTTGGACTGCTTCGTTGAAACAGTCCGTAACATAGTCAATTGAATCAGCCGTTGCATCGACGTAGGCCATTAATTTCTCAACGGTCATTGTTATGAAGCCACAATCGGAACTATACCAGTTGGAATTTCATTTGCGAATGCCGCATATTGGTAAACGCTGAATGTCTTTGTCAAGTTGATAATATTCTCGTCTGAGAGTTGAACAGTTGGCGACAAATATGATGTGATAGCTTCGCGACTACAAAAAGCAACGGTTGGCGTTGTTAATGATGGTTCAAGAATCACACGAATATTTGCGAAGTCACCTTCTAGACCTTTAATGTTCAAAGTTCCAGCCATGTTGTTACCTGTACCAGTAACGAGCATTAGTGGACGACCGTCCTCGGCTTGGATGTTCATTAATGCTTTGAACTTTGTCTTGTCAGCAATTACACCGTCAAGAACTAAGCCGGCATTGTCTAGAGCAACTGCACCGTCAATAAATCCGTCGATAACTTTTTTCAAGTCTGCAAGGTCGGAAATTATAACTTTGTTTCCGGCTGTTACTTGTGTTGTTACTGCGGTTGCAAAGTGAGCTTTGATAGCTTTTTTCAACGCAACACCTGCACCAATAGCCATGAATTTCGCATTGGCATCAAGTACGTTTACACTTGAACGCTCGATTTGTTGACGAGTTAGTTCAGTGTAACCACCGTAAGTTCCAACGGCCGCCGTTGCTGTATCTGTTACAAATTCAGCGTATGGCAAATCTGCACCTTCGGCAGATTGCTTTCCGAAGTTAGTTGAAAATGATTCTGTTAATAGTTGAGCATATTCAATATTATTTCCCTCTTTTGGAATTGGTGCGCTATTGAAAAAGCTAATTAGTTTTGACTGTTGAACAACAAAACGAGTGAGATCGCCAACCCAACCTGGACGGTCTGCAACTGTTTCGCTTGACGTTGCACCTTCGTAAGCACGAACTGCAAGTTTGTCGCCGTCGACAATTTTCTTTAATATTTGTCCAACTGAATAGTTATCATATTCGTTTGTTTTTTCTCGAGTTGCAAGGCTTGCAATTTTTGCATCCGTACCACGTTCGAGTTCTTCGCGAAGATTTTCTAGCATGTCGGTTGTGACTGCATCCTCGGAATTTTTATTTTCTGGTTTTTCTTTTGTGTCAGTCATTTCCGACCTTTCTTGTTCAGGGTGTTCTCTTACTTCGCCGATTCTAGCTCCCGAATAAATCGGGTGTAACGCTAAACTAACTTCGGGTGCAATAGCTTTAATAACTTTATTTATTCCGGATTTAATGTCACGGCTAATCGTTGCGTTAACATCGTCATAACCAATTGACATTCCTTTATAAACGCCGTCTTTTAATAGCGTATAACATTCGTCACCTTTAATGGTTTTAGAAATTTTTCCTTTAACCAATAATCCTTTTAGCGATTGTTTCCATTCGGTGATTTTTCCGATTGGTTCATTGTGACGATTTTTTAATATCATTCCGTCGGCCGGCGGCTCGACTGAATTTTGCGCAAACATTTCTTGAGTACCATCGGGCAATATTCCAATTTGGTCGTATGGAACTGCAACGGCTGTAAACGTACGTGAATTTTCATCTTCGATTGTTATGTCGCTTGTAAATTCTCTTATTTGTAACATGTCATTTCCTAATTTCGTTTTGGTAACTGTAGCATTAATTTTGGCTTGGGTTTTGGATTTGATTAATAAAATTTTGTAACGCTGATTTAAGTTCACTTATTGAATTAACAGTTGGGTCGTTTAGCGCATTGTCTAAATCGGCAATAGCGGACGAAGTGATTTCATAAGTCAACGGCGGTTCAATATTTACTTCGTCGGCAACTTCAATAATTTCGACTAATTGCCCATTTTTATAGATTTCGTTTATCATGCGGAGCGCCTTAACCATAAGTGAGGAGCGCCCGACGAGATCGAACGACCAATGTTAACTGTTGGATTAGATGCTAGACCGCCGGCGGTGTGGTTGCCGACGATGTAAGTGAACATATTATTCGAACCAGCCGGAGCAACGTCGCCATACATTTGTGTTGAAACTGAAGCAGTGGCCATTGTCGGGTTTACGCCGGCGGTATCTAGATTTTCCATAACTGCAACCGCCCAATAACGACCGGGTGTGAGTACGACCGGCGATGCAAAAACAATCGTTTTCATTGCCGGAGTGTTAATAGATGCCGTTCCAGCATCAATAATTAAAGTTCCAATTCGGCCATCGTTATCAGAATAAATTCCAAATCGTACAACCGCACCAACCCCGGCATTTGCAACCGGTACATATAACGCCATTGCGTCAACTGAAATTGTCATATCGATATTAAATGGAATAGGTCGAGAACGATTGTTTGAGTTTGAAGTTGACGACGAAACAGTTTGAGTTGTGTAACCCGTTCCATATTGGCGACTTAATAACATATAATCGTTAATAGCCGGAATAAATGAATTTGCTCGCGGTGTCATTATCGTATTCACGGCCGAAGTTAGATCGGAAATTGTCGCGGCGAGTTGTGAGCCTGTATGATTCGCACGATTTTTTAAATTGGCATCAGTGTCATTGGCGGTTGCCGCCGCTGAAATGCCAGTTAGTTTTGTCCGTTCAGTAGATGATAAGAATTTTTTTGTTGACGATTCTGTTATATCATCGGTTGTTTCACTGGATTTATTGAAAAGATTTGCTATCGATGGAATTGACGGTTTATTTGCGAGGTCGTTATAATCGCCGGAAAATAAAATTGGTTTCCCGGTTAGGTCTGAATATAGTCCACTAAATAAAGATGGTTTATTTGCGAGGTCGTTATAATTTCCTGAGAATGAATCGATGTCATCTAGTAATGCGTTGACTTCGGTCTCGGTATAATAACGGCCATCATGGTTATGCGCACTCGGTGGAAACGACACGAGTTGCGAATGGTCATAAGCTATTTTTCCTCGGTCGCCGCGATATGCAGTTGAAGCGGTTTCGCCAAGCGATACGCCGCCAGTTCCGGGGTTGGGAACGTCGCCGCTAAGATCAATTAATTTTTGTGTTACTTCGACTTGTACCTCTAACATTATGCACCTCGAGGTAGTATTCGAATTTCGTCAAGTGTTGTTGCGTAGTCCTCTAGTGGAGTTGAAATATATAAATCATAAAAATATTTTCCGGTCGGAATATCCATGTCAGTTGAGTCGAGATAAAAAGTAACTTCGCCATCTTCGCCATCTTCAATATCTTCGATTAGTTTTGAGAGTGCTTTAACACGGTCGTCGATTCCATACGCAACGGCCTGTTCTTTTATTGCTAGTTCGACCGTTCCACCGGTTAGATCAATTGGTTCGCCGGCTTCGGTTACTGTGAATTTTATTGAGAGGGGTAAGCCTCGGCGGTGACTAATTTTCATTTGTTGTCACCTCTGGAATTTCTTTTTCTGGTAGTGGTTCTTTGCCTTCGATTTCACGGATTGAATTTGGTGTTTCGATTCCTGCATCGATTGCAAGTTTGTGAACTTCGTAACGTGTTTTTGTATCGCTTCGGAGTAACGCGTCGAGGTTGAATTTGAATGTTTGATTTTCTGGTAAGCATTCGCTGTAAGCCTGTTCGATTTCCATGTAGTAATTCATAGATGCGAATGTTATGAAACTTTGATTGTCTTGCTCGACGTTTTGATATGTGAGTGGAGCGTCGGAAACGCTTGCGAGCATTTGCGATGCGGAAACGCCAAATAATCTTGCAAATTTTGTTGTTGCAAATTGTTGATTTTCTATGTATTGCGCTTCGGCCGGGTTCAGATTTATATTTCGATATTTGTAACCGTTGCCAAGAACTGCAACGCCATCGCGTCCACCGTTGGATTCCGTCCATTGGTCTTTTAAATCTTGTGCTGAATCAGCGTCAAAAACTTGCTCGGTTTCAATTACACCGGTTGGAACGCCGCCTTTACTGAACCAGTCGTTTGCCGCTTGGATTAAATCGCGATGCGCAACAAGTTCCGGCATCGCCATATCTAGTTTTGAATATCCATAGACACTTGTTGAACGTCGGTTAATTGCTAGGTGTTGAATTTCGTCTAGACCATAGTCGTCGCCATCGTAAGTGTAAGATATTGCTCGAGTTCCATCTTTTGTTTCATTAATGGTCATCAATTCCGGATTCATTACTTCGAGCGATGTAACTTTATTTATTCGGTCGCCATTTATGTCAAATGAATAGTTTTTTTTCCAATATGCATTGGCGTAAACGAGTAAAGACCAATATGTTTTTTCTTCAAATACTTTTTTAGAGTGAAATAATGATGGCTTACGAATGATTAATGGAAGTGTTTTTAATTCTTTTTTGCCGGTATAAACTTTAGTTCCAAGTTGCTTAAATGCCGTTAGGTGAATTTCAAATGCTCTTTGAATATCAATGAAGCCGACAATCGTATCATAACTAACAGTTGGGTTGTATGAATCACGCGGCGGTGGTTTCGTTATGTCGCGTCCACTTGAATTTTCTCGAATTGCAAACGCTTGCTCTGGAACGGCTTTTAAATTTGGTTTTGTTGACGTTTTGGAGCGGTTCAATATTGGCACTCGAAAAGAGTATCATATACTAAACGCTTGCAATGGTTTTTCTTCAAATATTTCTGAAATATAAACTGCTTCGGCGGTTGCCATTATCGCATCGATTTCGTGGAGTGAATCGGCTCGCGATATTCGGAAGTTATCGCCAACGTTTTTTCGTACACAATAGGGCAATTGTCT
>ERZ724506.353-NODE-353-length-16722-cov-5.461571_pt1 | contig 16722 bp, 5 predicted proteins | sample MGYA00376039_ERZ724506 | MGnify/ENA primary metagenome ERZ724506 (study PRJEB28724, sample SAMN07190887) | wastewater metagenome | isolation source: effluent of sewage treatment plant in Hong Hong | place: USA: Christiansburg, Virginia | collected 2016-03-01 ... | reverse complement strand
GCTTGTCAATCAATTTTTATCGAATGTGGGGAGGATAGAACTCTTACTCATTCATTGTGACTAAAACTTTTCCTTTGAACTCTCTGGTGAGGACTTTTTTTCTCAAGAAAATGTTCGATTCTTCTGCAATGTTAGTAGTAAATGTTTTGAGGAAGGTTTTGTACCTTCTAGATATAGTTTGCTTATTTTCCTGATTCAAATTTTTGAAAAATTCAACATCAATTTCAGTAGTTATACTTTTTGCGAGTAAATAAGGATCTTTCAATTTTAGATCAGCAACTCTTCTTTATTCTTCAGATAAATCATTTGGATTTAGCAATTTCAGTTCTTATATTCCGTACAAGAGAAATTTGAATATTTTCTACCGAGTTTCTGCCCTGAATTTGGAAACTTCATTGTCAGTAGGACTGGGGTTATTTAATGCTTTAAAGTTTTTCAGGCATGGTTAAATAATTTTCATGAGTTTTTCCCTTTTACTCTCTTAGACCTTGGCTGCTTTCAGTTCCTCCTATTTTTTCTGAGATTGTTTTTTTTTCAAATCATTTTTTTTAAATAGTTGGATATTAGAAAAAGGGTCATTCTTTTTGACCTAGTTTAATAAACGTAAAAAATCAGCTTAGTCGCCAAAGACTTATTATTTTTTTTCAACAACCTCTAGATACTATTCTTAAATAGAATTAACAGTAGGATTTCGAGAAATTTCAGGAGCGGGCTAGTTACGACGTACGCCTGCCTCGCCATCAACCTTATCAAAATCATTGATGCTACTCTCTTTATTCAGGTTCATACCAAACTCTTTAAATTAACTATTATATATTTGATCCAAAATTACACACTAATAATATTGGCAGCCCGCTCTTATTAAATTTTATTTTCATTTCCAATTTTGAATTTTAATATGAAAATTTTATACTAGTTTGATGTTTTGAGTATTGTTGTTTCAATATTTCTTATCTGGAAGTCTCTAAAAATTAACATAAAATATATTGATGCGAAAATGAGAAAGAATACTTGATTTTATGAGAAAAGAATGTTAGATTATTGATAATAGTTGTAAATGAAATAAGGCTATCGAGTCATTAAAATTATATGATTGAATAATTATTGATTAAGAATTTTAATAATTTTATCAAAGAACAAATGCCGAGAATAAAAAAGCAGCACAAAAAGGTTTCAAAACCATAACAAATATATACGGTACCCAACCCATTTTTATTGAATAATTAACTGATCCTTCCCCCAAAAATAGCCGAAAATATAAAAAGTTTGCCACAGATCATCATCCCCCAATTAAAATAACTAGTAGAATAGCCCGACTACAATAGCTAGATCAACATCCGAATAATGAAATAAGCAATTGATTCTCAGTAACTGAGAATAAACTAACTAACAAATTTAAGTTCCAGGATTGCTCACATAAAGTTAAACTACGACATTAACTCCATGAATAAATATCAAGAACAGGAGGAGTAAAAAATGAACTAGCCAGTCCCCTTATTCGAGAGTGGTATTGGCCCCAATAATTCTGACTGGGCTATCCACCAAAATTAATCTTTATCATTTTTCTGAATATTTTTAAATGCACATATAACAGTATAATGAATATTATTTGGCGACCCCGTTTCGTATTTATATGAAGGAATAAGTATATATGATACTGTAAATAATAAAAATTTTGATCAACCCTTGTTTCTGTCTTGTTGACTGGCCATTTAATTTAACACTTCCTTCGTGTACTCAAATCTATGTTAGTAAATTACTACCTCTTAATTAACTATCGATTCTAGCTTTGCATGATTTAGTTTAGCCAGTGCTAACTCTTCTCCTTGTTTTTACTTGTGAATATCACCTTCTTTGTTGAGGAGTTTATCAGGATTTCACTTTGGTCTATGAAGATTACTTGGACGGATTTGTTGCTTAATCTAAATATTACTGCGTGTTTGGCTCGGTACCATCTACGCACATATATTAAATCTTTTTAGGAGACTGATTTCGAAGGGGTATTTTCTGTTTGGGCTCCTAGATAGCCCTTAAAATGACCGAAAAGACTAACTTTCTTCTTAAGCTCAGGAGGATATTCATTAAAATAATACTTTCTTTTCACATCTTCCCTGTCAACCTTCTAGATGTAGTAAAATTGTTCTTCAGAATTTGAAAGCATTTTTGAAGAATCATTAAAATATACTCCAAACCACCCATTTGTCAAGGCATACCCGATACCATATTTGCTTGAATAATCAATCCATTTTTTAACTGATGTAATCGCCCCAAATTCTTACTGATTAAACTGCTGCTTGCTTGGAGATTTACTGATAGTTTTTGTCATTTGAATATTTGTTTATTTCAGAACTCTCTGACTATTAGCCCTTCGAAGATTTGTATTATTAAATGCAGTGCTTACTGTGGGATTCAGGTGTTTTTGAATTGATGTGGCACTTCTTTCTGTGACTAGGAATTTATCCTGACTCTTTTGTCTTGCGGTATCTTTGCTTGTTACCAACTCATTGTTAGTATACATCTTCCCATTATCACTTCTGCTTCTAAATTAAATTATTTCTTACAGCTATTTTTATTATCTCGCGATTGACATGGATGTCTGCGCTCGAAATGATATGGATGGCTGCCTTGATAGACTGACCCCCATGAAGAATTAGAAATTTTTCAGTTCTACACAAGTTGGTCTCTTTTGAGGATCTTTTTATAGACAACTCATCACAACTTGTTTGAAATTTGTCGAAATACTAATTTATTCAGGGAAGGAAAAGCTACCAGTTTTAATTTTTTTATAAGTCTATTTCACATCTTTCGATTCAAATGGAGGTCTCCCAAATGCTAACGTATAGCAGATGACTCCAAAGCTCCATATATCAACTTAAGTGCTATGCCCTTTTGATTCCAAAATCTAAGGTGCAATATAGTTGGGAGTTCCACAAATAGTTTTTCTCTTTTCGCCTGGAAATTACAATTTAGTGGCTAATCCAAAATCGCCGACTTTAATTTCCATATTCTCATTCAAAAACAAATTGCCCAATTTTAAATCCCGATGGATTATCTTTCTTCCATGGAGATATTCTAACGCATTTAGAACTTGTAATAAATAATATTTAATTTAACACTCGCTGAGTCTTCTCTTTCTCTTAAATAAATCGTTAAGAGTCTAAATATGAGATTAATTACTTTGTTCGAGCAGATCTCGAGCACTATGTAGACATTAATATGATCTTAAAAATTCCTACGAAATTCCACAATATTCTTGTGATTCAAGCTTTGGTGGATTTTTATTTCACTCATCAGTTTTTGCTTGGAACGTGGCTTGGTTAGAGAACTCTTCTGGATGATCTTAACTGCTTCAACTAGTTTAGTTTATTCATTAATAATTTAGTAGCAGCGTGCAAATCCCCCTTTGCCGAGAAAATTACCCTTCAAATATCTCTTGCATGAATTATCATCGAAGTTTCGATCCTCGATTAGGAGTAGGTTTTAATGAGCTAGGTAACCAAATAATTACGATCAGGTTGTACGGTCATTTATGTTTTTGATATTAACGATATAATTTTTACGATTACTATTAATAAATCTTATAATTACTTTTATTTCCCCAATCCATTAATCTGTAAAGCATATCCTCATTAATATCTCTTCATCTCCATAAAATCTTTACTTCTTCTCTTTCTATCCATTTCTCATTAATTTTATAGAGGAAGAAATATTGAAAAATTAGTTTGATGTCTGGTTAGGATAGAGAAAAGGGAAAAAAATAAATAAAAGTGAAATATATAGAATGGCGGTAGTGCTATATAATATTTAAAAGAGCATTTGAAACCAGCTATAATATAGTTATTTTATAATTTTTGTCAAAATGTAGAGTATGCAAAAGGAACTCGAACATGCCTTTGGATTGGTTTCAAGACAGAACAATCAGTCCATCAAGGAAGGAGAAGCTCTTCTTAACAAACTTAAAAGCAACATTGGTTACCCCATTTTATTACTATCTTACCTCAAGGACTCAATGACATATGAAGGTAAGCTTAGGGCAGCAATATAATTGAGAATTTGGAGTGATAATTACAAGGTAAATATTTCATTACTTAGAATCTAGAATAGTTTTAACGCGCCGCCTACTCGAATAACATTTAGGATATAAAAACCAATACAGTTTTTGCTTTTCTTTCGTTCTCTGATAAAATCGAACAAACTTTATTACCCGCCATCGTTTCAATGACAGTTGTATAATTCCCATAAAAATGGGAGTCCTTGATCCCTGGACTGCTCAGTTATGTAAAACAAAATCCTGGTTCAACACTTAAAATAATCGATCTAATGGTGGAGATAACCAACAAGTATAGCTACTCATCAAGAAGCGACCCTTTATACAGCGAAATTATATTAGTGTGCAATCAATTTCAAAAATATTTTCTATAATTGACCAATATTACAGTGTCTAATATTATCACCAGTCAAAATGATCAAGCTCAATTGAAGCTACTATAGCAAGAGATGGTTCTCTTCTATAATCTTAACTACCAAGATTTGCACCCTTAATTTTAAGATAACCTTCCTCAATGGATGGATATTCTAAATAGAGTTATGAAACTTCCATGTAATAATTAAAATTTCTTTAAGTGCAAGGGAGCAGCTCTGCAATCCATCCTCCTCTATGCCAGCAAATATCGAGAAGATGTGGAGGAATCAATAAAAGGATTTATGTCTCAAATTTGGTAATTATGTGCAAACTCTTCTTCGGATCCATAATATGATGATATTGTAACGAATGCCTTAAAATATTTTAAGGGGCTACTTACTTGGCAAGACATGAAATAGAATTTCTCTAATAATTTAGAGAATCTTGTGAGTCGTCTAATTTTACCCAATCTTAGTCTCACTACTCAATATACAGATATGTTCCTAGAAGATATTTAAACTTTCATCAGTTATTTCTTCAGAAATTCATAGACAAACAGTCGAAGAGCTAGTGCTATTGAGCTACTCCAGTCAATAGTTCGAAATTTTAATGTAAACTTTAAGCAGTTTCTGCGAAGTCAAATTGTGAGCTTCTAAAAAGGAAATGCTCACATGGAATCATTATTGTTGACCTTAGTTATAGAAAGTGCCCCAAAAGGTTTTAGAGATGTAGATGGTGTCACAAGTCTGTGGATAGATCAAGATTTAATCTTGCTTTGCTATGAGCAGTTTATAAAAGACACATTGAATACAGTTTACAAAAAATGCCAATAAAACCCTAAAAAATCAATATAAAAACAAATAAATATCATTGAACTCCTAACAACCCTTCGCTTCATTTTTTACTTCAGAATATACTTACCCACTGAATAGTTAAATCTAATTTTAAAACTATGCTGTGGAATGTATTGTAGTAATGAATCCCTTAGGTAAATTATCATCATGGTTGTCAATAGCATTGTAACTTTAAAGAACGGAAATTTTGCTCTCTACAGTAATATTAATTATTACTATAATGATCAAAAACTTAAGTAAGTTGCTTCGGATATATTTTCGATGATTGCCATTTATGACAAATAGACTCAATAACTCAACGCATCACTCAATAAACTTTTCTATTCTACTATCAAGCTGTTAAAAGCCGAAAATTAGCCTTTTTATGATGTCTTTATTGGCCCTATTATTAAATCTATGTTATGTAAGACTGCAACTTTTATCTTCAGCAGTGTACTGCCACTTTTTGAAGCCATCGGATATCTAGCTTATTATTTATCTGCCATGAAATCACCAAAATGTTCAGATTTGGAGATAATCACCCAACAATACTTCCATCAAACACTAAAAATCCAGAGCGATATGCTAAATTTTTCATTCCAAATCCTCTCCATATTTTTAAGATACTACCCAGGAGATATAAAATTCTATGAAAATATTTATAGTTCCATTATCAGAGCCTAGAACTGGAATGAAGATAATTTGTCACTCATAAGTTCTTACCTTCAATACATATCTGCCTTTATTACTCTTAATAATGCTAAGATTGTCAATGATAAATAAGCCTATGAACAAATTTTGACCAAGCTTATCACGTTAGATCATTACGAGCTCTTCTTTAGACTGCTGAGATGTATTTTGAAGCTGACTAACGTGTAAGGATTTTTTAATTATGGTTATATGGATATTTTAGTTAAAGGAACTGATTTCATTTCTTCAAAAAGTCTAGAGGGTCGAAAGATGAGTTTGTTATTCCTTTTTTAGATCACTTTTGAATATGATACTTTACTAGTCATTAAAGGTCTAAATTCAATTGAGAATGGATTTTTCTAAAAAACTCTACTGAATAGCCAGGATATAATTCAGACCATGCAAATTTTACGGAATAGGAAGATGATGTATGGGTCTATTTGCGGAGCTATATTGCTAAGGTATCTCATATTTAATTTAGATGTTTTTCTACGGTCGAAAATGAGGCTCTTATGCTAAGTTTGTTGATTTAAAATACGACTGGAAGATTCAGAAGATAAAATTTAATCGGTAATTTAGCATAAAATTCTGCAAAAAAAGAATCCACTTATCAGAAACTTCAAGTCTTCAAATAGATAGATTTAGTGGCAGGTTCCATCAATCTATAATAATAGCAAGCCTTAATCCAAGCTTATAAATTTAGCATAGGGAACAACCCAAACCTGAACAATTTTATTAATGACAAAAATTTAGAAAGATTTAAAAAGTTGTATTAAAAGTACCAAAATCAGTAAAATCGTTGAAAAAATGATGAATTTATATGTGAAAATTACTTATAATATTTATGGGTTGAAATAAAAATGCACCTAGTCGGGTTCGAACCGACGACCTTTCGCGTGTGAGGCGAATGTGATAACCAACTACACCACAGGTGCGACTAATAAGTATAATTTATTATATAATTAATATGAAAGGTGAGATCAGCAGATAAACAAAAATATCGAGAAACAATATGAAAAAAGTAAATATCAGAAATAATTTTTTGATTTGCTTCGTTTTTTCAGTCTTTCGTTCTGCATTTTTATTAGCATATTCTCAATCCTTTGCACTATTTTCTCAAACTTATTCTCATACAACTTCAAGCTCCTATCCAAATCTTTTTGTATCTGCAAGTACGATATTTGTAAGGGTTAGAACAAAGATTCGCACAAATTTTTTATCAACACCATAATTGAAGAATGGGAGTTATTCATCAACTCATCAAAAGCCGAACTACTAAATCTGAATGATTGAGACTGTATTTTCAAAAATTTAATCGTTGTTATCAGCTGCTATTTTAGATCGTAAGACTCCTGTTCGATAGGCTTATAGGATTGATTATAGGAATAGTTACTTTGATTATTTATATTCTATTTATTCTCCTCCTAAAGCTTTGATATATTTTTCTATAACGCATTGATTTTAGTAGAAGTATGCGCCACCCATTCAGGCGATAAGTTTTATATTTAAACAATTGTCTTACTTTGTTTTTTCTTCATTTCTATTCTCATCTCTTCAAGCTACTCCCGAAGAGATCGATTTTCTTGCTCCATTTTTGCATTGACATATATAATTTTTTGAATCTAAGATTCGTTGGGAAGATTTTAAATCAGCTTTAATTGTTTTTTTATCTTATTTTTTAGCTTCCTGATCTAATCACCAAGCTCCTCATTTCTTATCTGCAATTGCTATTTTTATACCTATAATTTCGTATTATTTTCGTGTAACTATTTATTAATTTTAGAAAGTGTATCTAATTAGATCAGTGCTTATTGAAGGTTCCGGTTTGATGCATAGAGCTTATCGTGCAAATGGAAGGTTCGAGAGGTCTACGTTTATGATGAAGGCAAAGTGGAGACATTGCGGTCATCCTTCATAAAAGCAGAGACATGACAATACTGGCTATGTAATTATCTTTTCAGATAATCATTTTCAGTCCTCAAAATTGAATTCTCAGCCAAGATATTGCTACCCAAATGCGGTAGAATCGGATTATTAGTTATAGGAAGTGTCGTGTTGATATAAGAAATAGCAGATTGATCATTTGTTTTCTTCTTGGGCCTGCTTTTGTTCCTGCTATTATTTTTAGTTTTTATGGAATGCACAGAGAGTCTATTCTGACAGCAACAAGATTTCTTCTGATCCTGATGAGGACAAAACTGACACCTCCTAAAATTATTGGTCGATTTATTCATGGTTAATTCAATTATAACTGAAGTATTGTTTAAAGTTTAATTATTAGCCCATATTAAAGTTCATGAAATTAATATTAAATGTTTACTATTATCAAAAATATTCGTTAATAATAATAGTTTGTAATGCTTGAAGATTTCAGAGATAATCCTGTCTGTCAGTCTCTTATTAAATTTGTTGATATTGTTTTGGATCTGTATTCGCCCGTTCCCTACGAAATTAGGAACTAAATGAGGATCCTACAAAGTACACTCTTATATGGTCATTCTCAATAACTTGTGGACTATATCTAAAGTCTCAAATAAAAAATGAAAGTTAAATAAAAATATAGAGTATCACAAAACACCCTCTACGATACCAACACAATAAATAAATCACCCAACAAACTAATAAAAAATTATTTGGCTGATTCTGATAAATAGAATAAATACTATCTAACTAATGTTAGATTGAATACTTCTGATAATGCGAACAAAAATGATAGCTTTTTAAACTCCACTCTGAATTAAATCCCCAAAACTAGGAAAATAAGTGCTATTTAATATATCAATAAGGAGGAAGATCATCTTTATTAGACTAAGAAGTATTCAGCTCGCTAGCCCACTTAGATTGGTCGTAATTCTAGTAGAACATTGCTGAAGATTATCAAGAAAAGTAAATCAAGTAAATAAAAAATGCCACTCAATGACAGGTCAATGTCTATTGAGAAAATGATAAACTATGACATTATGAAGACAAATATCTAAGAAATTCTAAAAATAATGGATAAGAACTCAGAAGATTTTGGAATAAATTTACAATAGAACTCCAAAAACAGTTGACAATCATTGTCAACTGAACATCCATGATAATTCATAATTGATATTGTTTTTTACTACAAATAGTAAACAATTAATAAAATAATTATGATCAATCATCAGCTTCCATTTGCTGCTGTGCTTTTAATTCATTTTAACGTTTCTCAACGAGACTGTGGTTATAAATTCTGGCGATGTTAACTTCTACTGTTGTTCTTTGATCTCTGATATACTACAATTCTTATTCAATTTGTTTTGAACTGACTCGTGCATTTGCTAAATTCTATTTTAGAAGTTTAGTTGCCTACTCAAAACTCAACTATACAATTGTATTGGCTCCTAGCCATAATGCTATTTTTTATAAGTTTTATTTTGATTTTCCTCGTACGAAAACTCCCTAGCTCAACATAAAGTCCACATCGGTGCCTAGATTAAGAAAAAATTATACTTCTGCTTTGTGATAATGCTTAAATCATTTGTAAAGTCTTTTCGATCTCTGGGATCTTGCCATGCATGGATTGCAGAGACCTAGCTAGTTGACTTTCTACAAGTTTATATTTATTATGTTGTTGATCAAGACTAGCAAGTATATTCTGAGATCCTTATTTTTTGGATATTTCCTATACATTTTACTAAATAAATCGAAATGTACAATAAAGATCGCTTTTGGTATTTTCTTTTCAATCGATTGAGATTCCTGCATTATTTAAATATTTTCAAATTTATAAAAATTGCAAATTTAATTTTATATCTCAAATTTATCATAAATTCTTTCTTGATTGGGAAGTGATTCTTGATGTTGTAGTACCAGCTTTTCCTTAGCTAACAATAAATCTTTGTAAAGATAATCTTCTCTTTGCTTATCCGAGTTCCAATCTTTTTGCTGGATCTTTCGACATCATCTCGAATAATGTATTTCTAAGTATTGGGTTGAGAGAAGTATCCCTGACTTTGTATTAAACTAAATAAAAATAGATTTACGTGCAAGATTCTATACTTCGGTTGGGGTTTTGTAATAGATTTCGTAATGGATAAGTTCATCCCATATGACTGCTAATGTGAATACGACTGATTTCAATGTAGTTCTCTCACCTCTGAGCACTTCAGGTGAAAGATAGATACCATCTGTGGCACTCTTTCTGTTAGTAATTGGTGCTCCAAATCGAACGATCAGAGATTACAGATTGTTAGGATTAAAGTTGCTTAGATATATGTTGTTAGGGTTATAACTGTTTATGATGTCCTTATCGGCCTATTCTTGAATTTTTTATATCACCTTGATGATCACTAATGTCACCAATGAGTCTTTGTCCTATGCTTTTTTAACATTCATGAATTATCTTAATGTCATTGAGCTTCTAAATACGCTTCCTTCAGATCCTCCACTTACTCTAGATGAGGAGCTTCGTACTTCTTATCCTTATTATATTTTTGATCTAATACCTGATTTACTAATTCTTCCTTTTTCAGCCTAGCTACTTCTAATTTGTTGTATTTGTTATTCTTATCTGGATATTCCACTACCCTCGCCTTATTCAAATTTAGGTCCACTAGATTTATATCTGCTCTGAGGACTTTGGAATTATCCTTCAAATCCGCTTTGTTTTATTCCTGAAGTATATGTTGTTTGCCCTAATCTAGATTTTTGATAGCTTTCAATTTATTTCTTTGAGGTCTCAAGCTATATTTCTAATTTTTTAATTTTATCTTTTAAGATTGTTAATTATTCGTTTTGTTATTGAGTTCCTGTTTGTCCTCTTCTTGTTATTCTAGATCTTTCGAGATCATCTTGAATCTGTTTTAATTTTCTTTCGTAATCTTCAATCATTTTATTTCTTTGGGTTTCAGTATTTTTTTGATAATTTTCATAATTTTTCTTCAAATTATCTAGCTCTCTTCTTAGTTCTCGTTATTGGGCACCTCCAGTTGTTCTTAGTTTACTCTCAAAGTCATCAATTATTCTCTTTTTCTAACTTTCTGAGTTATTAACTAAGTTATCATAATTTCTTTTCACAGTTTCAAGTTCTCTTCTCAGTTATTTCTCTTGGTTACTAGCTGTTTGAGAAGCTTTTCTTTCATACTCATCAATAATTTTCTTCTTTTCATTATCAAATCTTTGTTCAGCCAATTCTGCATTTCTTTTAATAGTATCTAACTCTCTTCTAAGTTATCTCTCTTGATTTCCAGCAGTTGATCTTATTTTCTGTTCATAATCATCAACTATTCTTTTCTTTTCAGTTTGGAATCGTTGTTCAGCAGTCTCGTAATTTCTTTTTGTTTGTTCTAATTATCTTCTTAATTATTTTTCTTGATTTGATGCAGTAGAAGTCATTCTCCTTTCATAATCATCAACAACTTTTCTTCTTTCAGTTTCAGCTCTCTGCTCTAGATTCTCATAGTTTTTCCTTAATGTTTCTAATTATCTTCTAAGTTATTTTTATTGGTTGCTAGTTGTTGAAGTAAGTCTTCTTTCATAGTCATCAACAACTCTTTTTCTCTCAGTTTCATTCTTTCTCTGGAAGTTTTCATAATCTCTCTTGACTGTTAATAACTATTTATTAAGATCTCTGATTTGATCTTCATATCCAGTTATGGCATTTCTTCTATTATTTTAAGCCAAAATTTGATTTTGTGATTGTTCATTATATTTTCTCATAAGTTCTTCATAATTTTTAGTGAATTGATCTGCTCCCTCTGTTGAACCAGTGGCTCTTTTGATCAGTTGTTATCGTAAGTGATTCAGTTATAAGAAATGATTCTTCTAGAGGTTTCTAATTTTTTGCTCCCATTACTCATTGAATTTATTAATGTTGCTGCCACTGTCAGTTGTTCTCACTGGCATATTTAGTTTAATCTGATCGATTTAGTTTCTAAGACCGTCATTTTATTGTCTTAAAGTATGGAGTTATCTGTTTCTGAAGTTTAATTAGCTTTCATAATCACTGAGTTTTCCTAAATACTCAGATAATCTTCTCTGTAATTAATCAGAGAAATCAACATCGACGGAAACTGATCCAGTCATTCCTGATCCAGTCAAGCCTGATCTTCCTCCAAACCTTTCACCACGTGAGACTCTAACAGTAGAAGTAGTAAATTCTTATTGGTAAGTTGTAATTGTCTCCAATGCAGTTAAAACTTGATCATAATTCTTCAATTCTAATAATCTTCTGATCTTTAACAATTAATTAAAGTACAAATCTCGATAGTATCTTTCAGTGCTAAGTTATTTTTATACACCTTCAAGCTTCGATTGTAAATCTTTAATTAAAATAGATTCCTATTGTTTTAATCTCTCTATTTCATGTAATTTTTGTGAGTGAATTAATGATTGTCTCTGTAATGCAGCTTTTAGTGTTGCATTATCAATTTGTCCCTATCCGAATCCTTGTAAGAATATTTATTCAGATTCTGATACTCCTCTTGATCCTACTCTTTTATCATAGGTTTATAGCCATTCTCTCCATTTACCTTATACTTGTTCTTTGCCGACAACTTATGCATATTCAACAAATCCTTATCCATCAGGCTCGACGCCAAGACCAAATTAATATCCTATTAACCTTTTAATTCTTTCAGGGAAATTTTTAGTTATCGCATTTCGATCAACTGTTTTAATTCCTTTGATTAAATCACTGATAATGCAGAGTAAAACTTTTTCTCTTGCATATTCGGTTGCGTAGACGACTACAGGTCGATCTCTTTCTCTGACGACTTAAACTTACTTAATTCTTTCAACAATCTTTGGCATTCTACTTTCATCTCTTAACAATTGTAAGAAAACATTAAGCTTATTTTTCATATCTTATGTATTTAGTTGTCGACCTACTTTCAATGATGCTAATAATTAATTAGCAGCATTTTGTACAGATTTCATTAAAGTCTGATAATTTTCAGTTTGGGTTGAAAGTGATACTTCTCTTGAAATCAATTCATTGATTTATTCAATCATGTAGACTTTTTTCTCTACTTCCACTATTTGAGGAAGTAACATTATTTTTTGGAACAATCTTTCCATGTGAACGGGGATTTATATTGTTTTTGTGAGTACTTGTGTATTTGCTGCCTCCACTTACACTGTGTTTGTCACTTCTGTGACTTTCACACTCTAATTGGTGACTAATACTTCATTTAAAAACTCATTTGGAGGTAGTTTCTCATAAATCAAATGATGGATTTATTGTGGCATGGGAACTACTTCTGAGAATTTATGATTTTATGGTTTAATAACTTCACACGTTACAACATTTACAACTTGATCGGTTAAACCTTCTCTCGTTTTCACAAGCATTGTATCTGCACTCTCAACAACAACCATCTCTTGATTTCTCAAAAGCACGGGTCTCTCAATAGAGACAGCATATGGTTTTTTCAAAAATACTGCTTATTTCTCAGGCACAACATATGTCTATTGATTAATAACATGGGATTTTTGGATGTCCAAATAGTGTTGGACGGGTCTTTCTTCGATATCTGTAGCTGTGATAATTTATTTCTTTTCTATTTCTACAATATGGAGTTCAGGCTCTTTCAAAATGATGGTTTGACCAGGTAACTCAACGATTTATTTTTATTTGACTATATATGGTCTCTATACTTAAACCATCTTCACAGTCTATCTCTCGATGGCAACAATTTTCTCCCTTTAGACTCTCTGAACATCAACTTGCACAACATTTTGCTTATAGAAAATGGGTTTTTATGTAATTATAGCAACTGGGCAATTCACTTCGATTGGAATTTCCACTCTTTGCTCTACAGGTACAATTTGATTTATTTATATGACTCTGTCGACTATCCTATCTCGGATTAGTTCATATGGAATCTAATGGATTTATTTTACTAGTTTTTGTTCCACAACCTCTACTTATCTAGCTTCTTATATAATAGTTTTTGTTTCCTTGAAACTTTCTATTTCAACAGTTTGTAATTATTTTGTTACTCTCAACACTTAATTTCTAACTTCTACTATAACTTCTTTTTCTATTGTATTTGTTACGATTCTATCATATGGAATTTACACGATCTATAATATTGGTGTTTAGATAAAGAATGGAACTTGTACAATTTGTGTTTAGATTTTTATCTTCTCTACTATTCTTGGAATTGGAACTATTTTCTATACTATTTTTTATACGATCACTACACGAGGTACTTATACTATTTTCTCAACTATACGCTCGACAATAACCTATACGATCTGAGGAATGAATTTCTAAATGTAAATAGGTACAGGGCGTTAGACCTCAACAGGAATATGTTTTATATCTTTAACTATGACTGGTTTTTCAATTACTAACTATACAGGTGTGAATTGCTCGACAACAAATGGAATTTGGCGATCAACTATGATCAATTTTTATTCGATTGTTCTCAAGGGGAAGAATTTTTATATGAACAGTGGTACTTATTTAATTACTTCTCTATAAATTGGAATTTGAGTATGGCAAGCAACTTCAACTAATCTTTCTTCTGTATTTCCTTGGACATAGTGACATTTTTCCACAATAATTTCTTTTGGAATTTAGACATGGACTGCTTTTTCTTCTAAATAACTAACTGCATCTGGTTTTTGACAGTCGCAATGCTCTTTAATATAGATAGGTTTTTAAACTAGAACTTCAACAGCAACTGCTACTTCACTTCGTTAAATGATAGGCTTTTAGACCTAAACAAATTCAATCTCTTTTTGGATGACAACGTGATGGACTGGTTTTTATACAACTTAAAATTTGGATTACTTATACACCTTAGGAACAACTTGTTCTACTTTAAATATTTTATTTATTTATTTGAATGCTGTTTTAGCCACTTATTTCTATACTTATACTTATACAGCTTCACGCTCTTTCTCGACGTATTGCACTCGATGTTCAACTTAGACTTATTCAGTTTATAAAACTTGTTATCGTGCATTGACTAGAATCTATTTAACAACTTAAATATAGTTATTCTTTTATACTTCGACCCTTGCGACATTAATTCTGTCATCAAATCGGGTTACTTATTCGACTAGTCTCATCGGTACACCATATGGTCTTTATTTAACCTCAGGAGCTACAATATAATCAGTTTGGCTGTAGGTGTATGGGATTTAGACTTTATATGGGACTCCGTGTTGTAAATTGACTGCGAAATGAGCAGTATCAGCTACGATCACCGCCTTTTCTTATTTCAATGGAATTCCTACAGTTTGTGTTTTAGGCAGATAGACAGGTCTATCAACAAGGACTTAAACTTAACAAATTTTGGATGATCCACCGAAGAAGCCCATAATATCTTCCAAATTAATTCCTTCAAGTTGCTGAGAATTCAATAACTCCAACAAAACTTCGGGCAATTGTATGGATACCTTATAATCTCTAGCCAATCTTCTCAATTATTCAAGTAAAGCTTTCAATAAATATTTAAGATTCAATATATCTTTTTTATCTTTTTAGTTATTGTATCTAAATTCATTATCCACATGAATAACTTGGGTCTATTTGACTACTATCTATTTTAGCCAACTTAAAGCATCGCCATCGGCAAACTGTCTTGAGGTTTCAAATGATAAGAATTGTCTGATTTATCTTGATAGATCGCCATCTAATTGAGGATATTTTGTTATTAATTTCTTTATTTATGTTTGGAATAATGATATTAGTGATCTAAGTTTCAGGACATCTTCGTGGGTTTCATGTTAACGATGACAGTGGATAACTCCGAGACCTATCCATCCATTCACATTCAATATCTAACATCCTTCTCTTTGTTCATTATCGATTAATTTTACAAACTCGCTGATTTGCGAGAATTTTTTAAATGATGGATCATTTTTCAGCTCGTTTATGTTTTTATTGATAAGAGATAAGACTGATGTGTATCTTGTTCTAAGCTAATCATAGGAATCTGATAGTTTAATTCTATTGTTTACCCAGTTGTCGTCATTAAGATGTTAAATGCTACTGTAAAAACTAGCTGCTGAGTTACCTAGAGCTTACCAACTTAAATCTTTGACCTTTGATAAGTTGTCTAGCTCTAAGGCGTATCTTGAGATAGCAGCCTTCTGTTTACTGGATCGATCCCGACCTGAAACTTTCGAAAGCTCAGCTAAATTAATTTCAAATTATTTGATTTTTGGTAAAATTTGCTAATTTAAAAGTTTATCGAAGTCAGTAATTTTTCTACTATTTACCGTTAGGTCTTTAAATCCCCTAAAGAAACCTTTGTACAATTAATTTTATTCGGAAGCTGATTGATACATCTTCAGATTATTTCTTAAATTGAAAATTTATCGTTCTAACTCATCTATTCTTCGCTTGTAGCTATCTATGTTTTTCTCAAATATTCCATGTCTTATTTGTTACCTTACAACATCCTTTTCCTTTTCCATGAGGAGTTCGTAGTAACCTTTATTATTTGTAAGTTTAAATTATTTGCATAGAAGTCCATGGATTTTACCTGCAAGTTCATCTATGATTCTGCGAGTTCTAGTCTCCTCTAGATTGGACGAATTTTTTTTGAGTTGCTAAACTACAGTATTAAGTTGAGTAAGGAGATAATAATCAGAGTATGGCTCCAACCAGGAATCATTGACAAATTGAAGAATCGGAGAATCAGAACTGAGTAATACAGATTAAGCTGATTGATTCCTTTCTGTAGTTATAAGACTAAATAAAATAGAAAGTACTTGACGTCAGTCTGTACTTATTAGTTTGCGCGAGTACGAATAGGGACGTTCATCTGTGTTTAAGATATTTTAGACGTATAAATAAATGTTAAAGAATAG